>Ga0116193_1003041_pt1 | contig 12299 bp, 9 predicted proteins | sample AD_UKC115_MetaG_FD_89892 | JGI IMG/M metagenome (GOLD analysis project Ga0116193, IMG submission 89892) | Active sludge microbial communities of municipal wastewater-treating anaerobic digesters from Hong Kong - AD_UKC115_MetaG | ecosystem: Engineered > Bioreactor > Anaerobic > Digestate | place... | reverse complement strand
TTAACCAGCTCTTGAGCCGTGGCCGGTTTGAAAAACGAAGGGGCAAAAGCCCCGATGGCAAAAGCTCCGGCTTTTTCGGCATGAGCGGCCAGTTCGGCAGACTGAGAAAGACAATTCCCTCCCACATGCGCGATCACTTTCAACTCACCATCCGAACTCCTGACCCAATTTTCAAGGACTAATTTCCGTTCCTCTGTCGTAAGAGACAAACATTCCCCCGTAGTCCCGCAGACAAATGCTCCTGTAACACCTGAAGCAATCAGGTGCCGGGCATATTTTCCGATCATACCGGGATTGATCCGGCCAGCTTCATCCATCGGGGTGAATGGCGCAGCAATCAATCCCTCTAATGCATCTTTTTTTATCATAGTATGTGATTTGATTTCAGGAAAGTGTGGTTATCAAATTAAAATCATTATTACGATTGGACTTCTTATTTAAAATCAGATTATAGGGAATAAAATGGTTCTCCATGGCTGCCTGAAATCCTTCCTTGTCCCTTTTCTTCAGGAATTCCAGCAAATCCTTATGGGTGACGACCTTCCCGGCGGCACTCAATTCCTTGTTGATCGGTTCGATCAGATCCTTGAATTTATTCCGGATAAAAATGGAAACCGGTCTGATAATCTCCTGAAATTCCATGATGGTGTCATTTCCGGTGATCTCATACAGTTTGGCGTGAAATTCATATTCGCTGACCGGAGTATATTCATTGTTTTCAAAAACCACACCGTTGTTTACAATGTTCTCAAGTTCTTCGATGTATGCATCCGTCAGATTACGGATAACCTGGCCACATATCCCGATCTCCAGGGCAACCCGGAAGCCCAGGATGTTGAACAGGGTCTCCTCGCCCAGGATCCGCGGGTCGATCACCCGTTTCATCCCTCCCAATACCGGCGGTTCCGAAAGAATCATCCCCCTGCGCGGACGGGTTTCAATCAAACCCAACATTCTTAACCTGCTCAGGGCTTCCCGGAGCACACTCCGGGCTACTCCCAGGGCTTCCGCAAGCTCCTGTTCCTTTGGGATCGAATTTCCGGGATGCAGGTCCTGTTGTTTGAAAAAATCGAGCAGCTTCTCTTCCACCTGATCAACCAGGGTAATCTGTCTGTCGTTTATTTTCAGATTTTTCATAAGTGTTAGATTTGTCTGACAAATATAACAAATAAGATAATACTCTCAACTGTTTTTTGAAAAATTTCACCAATTTTTCTTCATTTCAGGGCAAGAGAAGCCGTAAATGGCTGAAAAAGATAATGAAAGCTATGTCCCGGAGAATCGACAGGTTCCGGGTATCCCCGCAAATGAAATGGGATGCGGAAAAGATTGCAGGAAAAGCTCCCCACAAAAGAAGTGCGCTTTACTGAAACCGAAACTCCGGTGGTGATCATTTATCCGCCCTGATCAGGGCATAACGGATCTCATCACAGATTTTACCTTTCTTGATCACGGAATTTTTAAATACGGCTTCTTTTACAAATCCGCACTTTTCAAGGACCCGCTGTGAAGCGGTGTTATATTCGAAAACACCGGTATCGATGCGGATGATGTCCAGTTCCCTGAAACCATAGTCACATATCAGCTTTACCGCACGGGGCATAATTCCCTTGTGCCAGTATGCCTCGCCGAGAAAGTAGCCGATTTCGGCCGACAAACGGTAGACATCATTCCGTTTGTGCAAGCCGATATTACCCACATACTCGCCCTGGTATTCAATGGCAAAGAGCTGAACCGGCACGGTGGCCATAGCCATTTCAATAAATCTACCGGCATCGTCCGTAGTATAGGGACTGGGAAACCCATCTCTCAGATTGATGCTAATTCTTTCGTTATTGGCCAGCTCCGCCAGCCTTTCTTTGTCCTCAGGCCGGAAAGGGCGGAGGGTCACGGTTCCATCGGTTAGTCTGATCATATTTCTGAAAATTTATATTACCTCTTTCAATTCAACGGCAAAGATCTATCCAGGTCCCAACATGCAGCACGGGAAAATCACCCAAAAAGCTATTTCTGCCCGGGAAATTCGTCGATAATGTACGTGATCATCATGCTTTTTACTTGATCATTCCGGTATCTGCTTTTTGATCAGTCTTTCAATCAGCCCGGCATCAATTTCCGTGACCGGATTAAAATCAGCCCCGGCCATGTATTTTTTCAGGCTGAAAAGCAGCTGCCGTGCTTCGGGACGGTAGGACAAACCAGTTTGCAAATCAATCCCGGAAACCAGGATCCTCCCTGCACCCACTTTTGCTTCAAAGAGCAGCGCAAGGGGACGGTTGGTGAACCAGTCGTCAATCACGCGGACGATGGGAACCATTCCGGAAGGTAAGCTGCTCATATCGATTGCCCCCGCGTGGCTCATGGCATCCCACCACTGCCAGTTGCTGTGATATTCCGTGGGAAATTCCTCCAAGGCAGGATGCCGCGGATTACACAATATTCCCAGGGTATGGGGTGACTGACGGCGGGTCCAGGCCGTATTCCAGAAAATAGAAGAAAATCCCACGGAAACATCTCCCCCCATTTCCGGGGAAAGAGTTCCTTTCCTCAGCGTAAGCAGGACCGTTCCCCCGTCTTTCAGAAACTGAAAGGTTGACTGGTCGGGAACCTGAACGACCCTGATCTTATCGGTCCCGGCCACGGTTCTGCAATTACCGGGATATACCCAGAAATCCCAACTGTTGGAGAATTCAGCAATTGTCACTTCCAGTACCAGTTTCTGCGCTTTGGCAAAAGAGGCCAGGGGAAAAGAAACGGTTCCCAACGGAATGGCATTTCCGACGGGGATATCGATCCGGGCCAGGCTGCCTTCTCGGACTACCTGTCCTCCCGCATCACTCACTCTCCACTCCGGTGTACAGGCAGCCAGAGGAGTTTCTCCGAAATGGGCAATTTCGATTGCTGCTTCAAACCTTTCATTGTTCGTGAAAGTCCTTTTTTTCAACCGTGCCAACGGTACGGTTGAATTACAGAAACGACAGTATTCCTCAGGAGTGATGTATCCTTTTTCTTCCCAGAAGGAATTGAGTACTCCCACCAGGGCGGTTCCCTGTCCGGGGAAATCGTGCAGGTCGAGTAATTGAAATCCCCCGAATCCCGGCGTACGCAGGGCGGCTTCAATATCGGCCTTATAACAGAGAGCCTGCAGTTTGCCGGAGGCCAGAAGGAAGCTATCGGCCAGTTGAGCCATGCCATGGTTCTGAAGGGTCTCCCGGAAGATCTCGAAATTTTTAGCCCTTACCACCCCTGTATAACGGGAAATCTCCCTGAAATCGGGGTAGACACACCATTGTCCTATTTCGTGGCTTATCACCGGCTGGTTAAACTGGCGGATATAATCCGACCAGTCAAAAACGGTGGAAGGAGGGAGGGCGTTGATTATGCTTCCTGTTCCGGCCCCCCAATGCTGGATGCGGGGATTGGGATCACTCAGGTAATCATTCACCGGGAGGTTGGGCCACCCGGCTGCGGATGTATAAATCCGGCGGTTATCTTTTCCCTTCCAGTAGGTGACAAAATCGGTCAGAAAAGCCGCCTGGTTTTTGCCTCGCGGTTCATTCCCATAAGCCATCATGCAAAAAGAGGGGTGGTTGCCATATGCTTCCACCATCCTTTCACTCTCTTCATAGAGGTATTTATCAAAGGGAAGTCCGTCGCCCAGAGTGGTGGACTGGTTAGCCCATGAAGAACACTCAACCTGAAGGTAGAAGCCGGTCTGGTCAGCGGCTTCGAAAGCCGCTTCCGGAGGGCACCAGGAATGGAACCGCATGTGGTTCAATCCATGAGCACGGCATATGCGGAATATTCTAAGCCACTCATCCAGGTTTGTGGCAGGATATCCTGTGGTGGGAAAGATGGCACATTCAAGGGTTCCACGGAGGAAAACCGGGAGGCCGTTGATAAGTATCTGCCTGCCCTCAGTCCGGAACTCACGCATACCGAAGGTAACCTGGCAGCTGTCGGTGGAACCTGTAACCCGGTCCGTCAGGCGGGCCTCAAGCCGATATAAGTCGGGATGGAATTCGCTCCAAAGGGCAATATTTTCTCCCATCGGGTAATCGATTGCCAGCAGACTTTCCCCGGCAGCCAGTCTGAAAGTACTATCCCGGGGTGAGGGATCCGTTTTTCCGGATGCCGACAAACTAAGTTCAACCTGTGCCGGCACCAGCCCCCGGTTGAACACTTTTATCCTTGCCGTGATCTTTTTCTGTCTGATGTCAGGAAAAACCTGCAGGTTTCTGATATTTACCGGAGGATGAGCTTCCAGGACCATCCGGCCGGTAATGCCGTTCCAGTTGGTCTGGGTATGGTCTGAAATGCTGTGCGCATTGATTCCCGGATCAATGTCCTTTATCCGGTTATCGATGCGGAGGGTGAGACGGTGCCTGCCGGGAGTAAGCAAACCGGACAGGTCATACCGGTGAGGGGTACCCAATGAATTCCTCATCCCGGCTTCCCGTTCATCCACCCACAACCGGCTTTCCCAGTGGCATCTTTCCAGGATCAGCCTGATCTCCTGCCCTTTCCATTCGCGGGGAATATGAACCTCCTTCTGGTACCAGGCTGCCCCTTTGTAATACTTCAGCGGCTGAAGCCAGAAGGGGATCTTTATTTGTCCGGGTTGACGATACCGGGCGTATTCCGGATTCTTAAAATACGAACTGTCAAGTATCTGCCCGGTCCAGGGGGTCTCGGGAGAGATATCATCCCCTTTCCCATTCGAGGTCATGGACCCGGGAAGCAGCACCTCCCCGGTCAGCCTTTGGTTGAACCATCTCTGCAAAATGCCCTGATCAGCAGGATCGGCGGCAAAATGCCAATCTCCGGAAATATCCAAATGCTGCAGGTTCCCACCCCGCTTGCAGGAGAAGGAAAAAAGCAGCAGCAAACCCCACAGACAGTACCCGTATTTCATAAGTTTCTCTTTTTTTTATCACTCCTGATTTCCGGAGCATCATATTCCGAACAAAGACCGGTATCTGCCGGTGATCAAGTTTTCCAACTCATGGTAAAAAGCCGGTATCTCTTCTCTGAAATCCTTGTCATTTCTCCAGTTCTCCAATTTTTTCAGGGAGAGGTCAAAAATGGTATCTTCCAGCGGACGGAGTTGCTGCATAATCCCTGTTCCGTCATTATTATACAGGGACGAAAGGTTGATATAACCGGGCTTATAGTTAAAAATCACAGGAAAGAGCCTTTCTTTCAATACCAGGGCCTTTTCACACAGCGGAGCCAGGCCATCATGGCCGGGAGTGACCAGTACCGGCTGAGCGGCACCCTGGTTTAACCAGAGCGGGATCACCACGGAGGTTAAAGGGAAACCCAGTATGGTCCACATGGTGGTGAAAACAGGGTCTTCACCCACCGTGACCCCCTGGATGGCCACCGATGCAACAGAGGTATAACGGGGTATAAAGTCAGCGAAAGGAACAAATTTCTGATCTTCAGGAGAAACCTGCATTTTCTTCAGATCGGTTTTCACCAGGGAATGCCAGAGCGAACGGCTGACATCCTGAAGGATAAAACGGACATTCAGGTTATTTTGCCGGGAAGCCTGAAAGAAGAGATCCTCCGCGGTTTTATATCGAATATGGCCGCTGCCCCTTTGCGGGTCACCGGTAAAGGAGAAATTGGTGCGGATCATATATCCGAAAGGAGCCTGGGCAGGATCGTTCACATCCAGTTTTTTGAAACTGAAGTGGTCCACCTCAAACCAGGCAGCTCCTCCCCGGGCATCGATCACTCCGAAATTAGCCTCCACACCCATCGGCTTGGGAACATTTTTCAGAAATTGAACAAACTCCTCCACAGTGGCACAAATTTGCAAAGCCTGCCTCATGAGGATCCCTTCCCTGTCTTTCAACGTGACCGTGTCTTTGTCGGTCAGATTATAAGAGGCTGTATTCATGATCGCAAAACCAGCCATATTGTACCCCGCCCATATGGATTCCCCGGCTGAATCAGATGCGTTGACCAGCCCAATGGAAGCATATTTACCGTCGCTGAAATACCGGATTACATTGTGGAATTCATCGGAGTCACGGTGTTTCCAGAGAATGGGGCGACCGTCAGATGTGGCTTTGCCGGAAACGATCACTGAAGTGCATGCGCCGGCATAAATCCATCCGAAGGACAATAACAGGAGCAGAGCAATACCTCTTTTCATGAGTTTGAATTTTGATTTCAGCCTTTTATGATTTGAATTTTTTTAGTTGTTTTCGCGGTAGTAAGTTTCCACCATGCCAATCATCTGCTGCTTCATCTCTTCCTCAAGGAAACTAGCCTGGAAGGAGTTTTTAGCCAACCTGACGATCTCCTCTTTCGACAGGTCAAGTGCTTTGGCTATGGCCGAATAGTTTTCATTCACATACCCGCCAAAATAAGCCGGATCGTCGGAATTGACCGTAACCAGCATCCCCCTTTCAAGCATTTCCCGCAGCGGATGTTCCTCCAGTTTCCTGACCACTTTCAACTTCAGATTGGACAAAGGGCATACCGTCAGGGGAATCTTGCGGCTCACCAGTTCCCGGATGACAGTCTCGTCATCCAGCGAGTTGTTCCCATGGTCCACCCTGGAGATTTTCAACAGGTTGAGCGCCTCCTTCACATATTCGGCCGGACCCTCTTCGCCGGCATGGGCTACGGTGAGAAACTCCGCTTCCCTTGCCCGTTCAAAAACCCGCTGAAATTTGGAAGGAGGATTGCCCACTTCCGAGGAATCCAGACCTACAGCCGTAATGGTTTCCTTATAGACCAGGGCCTCCTCAATGGTTTTCATGGCAGACTCCTCGTCGAGATGCCGGAGGAAACACATGATCAGCCGGGTGCTGATCCCGAGCTGGGTGCGCCCGTCCTCCAAAGCCCGGTTGATCCCCCGGATAACCGTATCAAAACTGACCCCTCTGTCGGTATGGGTCTGCGGATCGAAAAAGATTTCAGCGTGGATCACATGCTGGTCATTTACCTTACGCATATATGCCCAGGTCATATCATAAAAATCCTGTTCCCTGGTGAGAACACCTGCTCCTTCGTAATATAAATTGAGAAAATCCTGCAGGTTATTGAAATTGTAGGCATTTTTAAGCTCTTCCACAGTCTGGTAGCGGATTGGAATACGGTTGCGCCGGGCAATTTCAAACATCAGTTCCGGTTCAAGGGTACCCTCAATATGTAAATGAAGTTCTGCCTTCGGCAGCTTTCTGATGAAACTTTCAAGTGAATTATTCATAGGCTGCGTAAATTAACGGGAATGAGCCCCGGTCATATACCACCTTCCTCATTCCGTCTCGTAAATATATGAAATTGGGTCTGTAAATCCACTAAACATTTCTTTGAAACTTGTGTTATAATTCAAAACCAAAATTTATTAATTAACATTATTCATTATTAAAAGAATTTCGGTATGGCAGTTATTACATTAAAAGGGAACACGGTTCACACTTCAGGTGACATACCTGCTCCCGGAACCCAGGCACCCGATGTGGAATTAGTGAAAAACGATCTTTCCAGGATTAAAATCTCTGCTTTCCAAGGCTCAAAACTGGTATTAAACATCTTCCCCAGTCTGGACACCAATACCTGTGCCGCGTCGGTCAGGACCTTCAACAAAAAAGCGGTTGATTTTGAAAACACGAAAGTATTGTGTATTTCTCGTGACCTGCCGTTTGCCCAGGCACGGTTCTGCGGGGCCGAAGGCATTGAGCATGTGATCACCCTGTCGGATTATGCCACACATGATTTCGGTAAGAAGTTCAACCTGGAAATCACCGATGGCCCGCTAGCAGGTTTGCTGTCGAGGGTAGTCCTTGTGCTGGATGAAAAAGGCAGGGTCGTGTACGGGGAACAGGTTCCCGAAATAGGACATGAACCTGATTACCAGGGAGCCATTGACGCCCTGGCCAAGCTCAAATAACCCCATTGAAGCCGTTCAGCTTAAACTGGATCCGGGTAAGAAAGGGGGCACTCTCTATGGGTTCTTTTCATGCCCGGAGGTCATGGAAATTTCGATAATTTCCTGACCCATTGGTTTGAGTGACCAGACGAAATCCCCTTTTATGAGTTGTTCACCCGTGTACACGCCCAAATCTTTTCCGGCAAAAAGAAGTTTTATCCGGTATTTCTTCGCAGCTGTGACCCAGGGAATGTTTATTTTTTGCTGGTCAGCCCCTGCGCGGCCCCGCAAAACTATGACCGCACCACAACCCTTGGAGTTCAGTTTTCCCCACCAGTGCCACCCTTCATCGGTGACCCCAGGGACCCCGCTAAACTGGAAGCAGGAGAAAATCCCGTACTTGTGCTGAAGCGCTTCGATCATAGAAAAACGACTCCGGTAATGTTCAATGTTATCTTCACTCAACGAGCTCAAATCACCGGAAAAAGAGATCGGAGCCCCCATCAGCCAGCTACAAATCTGACGATCAATAATCTCATCCGTAAGTGAGCCTTTGAAGCAAGTGGTCACCGCACCAAATACCTCGATCCGGTCAAGCGGCAAACCCCGGTGGGAATACCACAAATTGCGGGCTCGGAAAGCTCCCTGAATCAGCTTTTGTTTCAGGCTGTCGACATTGTAGTTCCATTCCGGGGAAACCGGTCTGCTGCGATTGCCGGCTCCCCAGTATTCGTTGGGTGCCGAATGGTATGAATCGGCATGCTTCAGCACAGCCAGATCGGCTTCCGGACCGGGAGTTTCCCAGTAAATCTCATGCGACAACTGAAGCCAAACCTCCGGTGTCTGACGGTGAATTTCATCCTGTGTGGCCAATAAGCCACGCAACCCCCGCAGGTATGATTCTTTCAGCGTGCGGCTTTCATGTCCGCGGGCCAGGTCGCCGTAACACACATTGCTCAGATCCTGCTTGAAATAATCCGCGTGATAGGCATTATGAAGTCCGACAATCTCGCCGACATACTTTTTTCTCGATTTATCATAACAGTAACTGAGTCCCAGTCCCCCTGCCCTGCGGATCAACGGTAAACTGAACAACGGCGGTTCCCCGGTCTGCTTTTCGGTTAACTGCTCATTGATAAAATCGGAATACCACAATCCTGTTTTCATATTCTGCGAGCGGATATACTCGCTAAGCCCTTTCAAATCTCTAAAATTATTCAGATTGGGCCGGGGTGTTGAAACAGCCCATCCGCCCCCGGGGCCGGTATCCGACCAACCGGCATCGAGCTGAAAACACCTGAAACCCATGCGTGAGGCTATGTCAGCGGCCACCCGCATATTTGTGTCATTGATATTTGCGGAATAATTGGTCCAGGAACAGAACACCGGGGCAATTTGCTTGTTTTTGTCAGCCTGCAATAAAATCCGCTGGTTCAGAAAAGACTGGAAACCGCTTTCCACACAACGGTCCAGTGCGGTTGAAACAGCCGACACGGTCGGATAGCTCTTCCCGTCAAAGGCATACATAAATACCGGTTCCGATTCGAACGTTTCACCCGGACCGATCACCCACTCAAACCAGGCCGGATGGTATCCGTTGGTCCCGTCGGTCGATAATTGCCGCAATTTGGAAGGGATCTCGCTGGCCAGAATGATCCCGCATGAAGCGGCTGAATCACCGAATGCCACGATGCTGGGGTCGATCCCGCGTGAATTGGGTGTCAACAAAATAGAGTGATTCCATTTTGCCGACAGGCTCACCTTTTCCAATGCCAGGTCCGAGATTTTGAGCCACTGATCCCCTTGATTCCGGAACTTCACCCATTTCCGGATGGCCGGATAATCCTCATAAATCTCGTAATGAAATTCCAAAACAAGGCCTTGCAGGATCTTGTCTGAAAAAAATGTCACAGTCAGGTGTCGGATCCCCCTTTCCGGTTCGCTGATCTCTGTTGCATGCCTGTTAAACAACTCCGCAAACGTATCTTTGCAAAGCAGGAGGGAATCGCCCCACTCTACCTGCTGCAGGGAGGAACTCTCTTTCTTATTCACGGCCAACGCATCGGTCTGATTTTTTACCGCATCCGTCTGTTCCACTCCTCCCTCAGCGGAATAACCGATCCCTTCCGGTTCTTTGTTGGGAAAAGCTTTATGGAAAATAACCCGGATTTCTTCTGAAGCTCCATTTTCCAGCATATGGCCACTGACCTTGAACTCTGAGGAGAAGGTATCACCCGGGTAATCCAATGTATACTCCAGAATTCCTGCCTGAATACGCACCGCATCCGATTTCGGTTTTATGCGCCACCGGTTTTCCGGCTGTGTGGCATAAACCATCACACTTCCAAGCATCAGCAGTCCTGCAAGGACTGAAGATTTTAACATTACCCCTTTCTGTTCCATGGTTTCAGTGGTTTATATTTTATGATTGGCGTTATTTACGGCCTTTTCAATTTGCCTTTCCGAAGGCAGGTGTGGAGGTTTCCCCCTTTTTGATCCGGGAGGCTGATGTGTGAACAGCCTTCATGGCTTCAATCCTTGACACGAGCAGGGAAATTCCGATCCCGAATATGCCAATTGTGGCGTAAGAATAACGGAGACTAAGCATTTCGGAAATATACCCGATAAGGGGTGGTCCCATCAGGAATCCGAGAAACCCGATACTTGACACGGTAGCCAGGGCTATTCCCGGCGGAATGACCGTATGTCGGCCAGCTACACTGTAAACGGTGGGAATATTGCTTGAAACGCCGAGTCCTACCATCATGAAAGCAAGGGTGCATGGAACCAGATACGGGAAAAGTACAGCCGTGAAGAGGCCGAGAGAGATCATCACCCCGCTTATTTCCAAAAGCTTCTGACGACCAATCCTGACAACCACTTTATCGGCCAGGAAACGTCCTGCAGCCATCATAATCATGAATGAGGTATAACCCAGGAGAACAAGCGAAGCAGGGGCTTTAACCACATCCTTGAAATAGACTCCCGACCAGTCGAACATGGCTCCTTCGCTGGCCATGCTGCAGAAAGCAATGATTCCAAGCTGAACCAGCAATCCGTCAGGTTTGTTGAACAGTTTGCGCCTCGATCCATCCTCTGTGGCAGCGGGTTTTCCTTCCAGAAGACGGGGTCTTATCCGCCAAAGCACGGTCCATGCGAGCAGGGCTATCAAAAGGAAGTGCCACCTTGGAGCAATTCTCAGGTTGATCATCAGCAATCCGATCAGAGCCCCGGCGAAGCCTGCCAGGCTCCAGCCTCCGTGAAAGGTCGCCATGATCGGACGGTTATACAAGTGTTCCACACCAACCGCCTGGGTATTGGTGGAAATATTATTCAGGTTTCCTGCCAGTCCGAAACAGAAAAGAACGATGGCCAGCTGCCATCCGGTGGTTACCCAGCCTATCAGGTTAAGAAAGAGGGTATAGAGGGGAAGGGCAATCGTCATCATCTTCCGGCTGCCGAAGCGAGTCACCAGTTTTCCCGAAAAGGTCATCATAAGCAGTTGACCCACAGGGATCGCAAAAAGAATCGATCCAAGCTGTCCGTCGGTCAGGCCCAGGGATGTCTTGATATCCGGGATCCTGCTGGCCCAGGATGCAAAGCTCAGTCCCATGCAAAAAAAAGCAAGGGCTACGGCTATTCTTATAGGCCGCCTGTCCGTGGTGATCCCATCTGACCCTGATGAAACAACAGAATTATCTGACATTGAAGCTTTCCGGATAATAAAACGGCATAAAGGTATCCAAAAAACAACAGGGACAGGAGCGGAAAATCAGTCAGCAACCAAACCTTTGACAGTTGTTAAAAGTAATTTAACAAAAACGAATCTCCTATGTCCAGGAAAACGCCTCGGCTTTAATTCCATGCTCATTCAGAAACGACTGGAACTGGCTATAGCAGGAATTGGTGCTGAATTTCCCGGCAATGGCATTGAGCAATCCGACCTTGTCTCCCACCGGAACGTCCAGCAAAGGGTATAATTTCAATAATTCATCCTGCTTGACACCGGTCATATATTCATAATCACTGTCACCCAACAGTTCTTCCACCCTGCTTCCGATATCATATCCTTCAACCATCAGCATTTCACCCTCAAAATAAGCCTCAATGGTCACTTTTATCTCCGGAGTTTCCATGTGATACAGCATTACCCTTTCCATACCCGATTTTTTCTTTAAGCTACTGAATTTTCGCTGATTTTTTTTGCAGGGCCAACCGGCAAATCACGCCTTCAATTAATTTATCCTTCAAACAGGATATTCCCATGACAAATGGCTCCTTACGGGCATGAGATTGTCCGCCCGGCTGAAGCCATTCGGACGGGTCCGCCCGGCTGAAGCCATTCGGACGGGTCCGCCCGGCCGAAGCCATTCGGACGGGTCCGCCCGGCCGAAGCCATTCGGACGGG
>Ga0116193_1003040_pt1 | contig 12305 bp, 9 predicted proteins | sample AD_UKC115_MetaG_FD_89892 | JGI IMG/M metagenome (GOLD analysis project Ga0116193, IMG submission 89892) | Active sludge microbial communities of municipal wastewater-treating anaerobic digesters from Hong Kong - AD_UKC115_MetaG | ecosystem: Engineered > Bioreactor > Anaerobic > Digestate | place... | reverse complement strand
CTTCGAATTCTTTGTGGATATTTTGTAAACGATCTACTCGCTTTTCAAGTTCCTTTCCTAGACCATCTTTCATGGCTAATAAGACTCCGCGAAGATCAAGCAAGAAGTCTTTATCGTTGAATTTCTTTTCAGCCATAATTATTGTACTTTCAAATCCCTATGTATTATTCTATAGATTGCTTGAAACGGGATTTGTAAGCGTCTCTCCATCTCTCTTATAGATATATTGTCAAACATCATGTTTTTTATGTCTTCGATATATTTAGAGTATTTATTGATTGCTTTGTTGTGTTCAGAACTCTTTTTCTTTCTTATAGAATCAAGATTAGCGAATGCTAATTTATACGTTGGATCTTTATCACACATTCTTTTTCGCCATATTTTCATGTGACGATCTGGAATTTTGAAATGATCTGCTAATTGTTGGCGATTTAGTCCTTCTTCAGCTTTCTTAAAGTATTCTTTTTCGTCGATGTTGATTTCTATGTATGCAGGATTGTTTTTACCTATACAATTTCCTTCTTTAATAGGAGAACCATAAATTGTGTTGTATCCGTTTTTTATTGAATTATAATAATCAATCCAAAATTTTTCTCTTTCGTCAAGTTTATTGGAGATAATTTGTTCATCGTGCTCTTCAATTCTGTCTACAATTTCCCAAATGAAATTTCCATTGCCATATTTTCGAATAGCGTTGTAAAATTTGTTAGATTTTGTCTTTTCAAGTTCCGATTCGTATATGTGTTTTTTGATTCTTTGTTTTAGATCATGGATCGTTTGACCAACATAGATTTTATTTGTTTTAATACATGTTGCTGTATAAATTATTCCAGTTATATTTTATTATATTCTGGAGATTTGAATTTTTGATCCAGTTACTAACCCATAGCTAACTCGCCTTGTAAAGGAAGCCCTGTGAGCGGATCAAAAGGCAACGCACAAAATATCCCCGTGCCACTTGGCACAACAGTCTTAGGTCCTGATTTCATCACCTTAGATTTTGTAAAGTCTACGATGAGACCTTCTACGTCTATGAGTTTGCTTTTTAGTTTCATTGTAAGGAACGAAGATATGTTCATGTTCCCGGACGAAAATGTGATTTTACTATTAAGAGTTAGCGCAGTTGTCTGTGACAATTCAAGATCGGTTGAATTCATTTCAAGCAAACTCTTTCCAACAGGTGAAAGAATTCCACCACCTTGTTGAAGCGTGATACTTCCCGTAATCGAACTTTGTTGAAGAAGAATATCTCCTACAGCAACTAAAACATTGTAGTCGCCTTTAACAACTTTTGTTTCGTAAGCCGTAGATGAGAGAATGTTGCCCGTAACTGTTTGACGATAACCGCCGGAAGATAAAGAGATTTCGCCTACATCGGGCGAAGCGGCTGTGATCTTAATGTCCTTGCCACGAAATTCAATTGATCCTCGTGTTTCAAGTTCAAATCTTCCGGCATACATGTTGAGAGTTCCAGTGTCAGCAGAAATCATCATTCCACCGAGAGCTCGTATGTTCATTCGTTCACGACTCATTTGAATCGCGCCGTAATTTATTGTTGCTTCTTTTTTGAATGTCAAAGACACATTGTCGTTAGACATTTCAAAGTCGTATATGTTATCATCGCCGAGAGATACACCGCGTTCATGAAGAGCAAGACGAGCATTCGCTGTAAACAAAGAAGCTCGTGCAGAATGATTTGATATTGAATATCCTGAACCAGACTTAGTAGACATCGCCGTTCCGCCGGCGTCAGATGTTGCTGTCGCCTGATCTACGACTACTGGTTGGTTCTTTGGTTCCAACTGGCCCATGTAATAAGCGAATGAATAATCATTCGCTCTCTTAAACATGATAACACCAACATCTCCTTCTGATGGATTGTTTTTCTCTTGTGAGAGAAGATTACCACCACCAAAGAATCTGATTGGTTTACACTGAGTTAGTTGCTCGATTGGTAATTCATCAGGGTGAATACGCGTATCAAAGCAACGGAAGAATATGATTGTTTCGTTTTTAATCTCAACTACTTTCTCTACGATTCCATCTTCCATTCGACAGAACAGAGCTTGGATAGAGCTTGGATCAATCATCGTTTCCATATTTATTGTAGATCTGGAGGCAGATCATTTGGATTAATGTAATAAATTGTTTTATGTAATTTGTACTCTTTGAATCCATGTTTGAAGTTATTGACATGGTCGAGTAACCAAAATAGCTGAGATGTTCCGTAAATACGGTGAGCTATTTTGTCTGAGCGGAAGATTTCATTTGGACCTACAGTTGTAGTCAATAGTTTTTCTTTATCGATCTTTATAGATCTGTTCGGATATGCAATTCCTCGGTAGAGGATATTATCCTTAAGAATCTCGTCAGAGAAAATTTTAGCGAATTGAAAATAGTTCTTAGCCACTTAAAGTTCTCGCAAGATTTGATGATGTAGTTCCGAATCCATTGTTTGATCTGGCGGCAAATATCTCATAGCGTTTTCTAGGAGTATCTATTGATGCCGTGATTTCATCACGACTCATTGAACGCGCAAGATCATAGTTAGTTCTCATTTCAAGAGTGATTTTTCTTTGATGCGCACGAAGACCATCTGCCATAAATGGACCCATAAATTCGATGTTGACGTTACGGATAATTACAGGAACGTTTCTCCATAGATAACCAATGTTAAGTAACATTCTTGGCGGTGGAGCGTACTTTATGTTCGTAGTAGGGAATACAAGTGATTGAAGATGTTTTTCTATTTGTTCGATATTTTCAAGAGACCAACCGAATCCAGTTTCTCTTTCAGCATGATAATGAAGAGTCAATTGACATTCTTGAGCAGAAGAGTTTGAGTAGATTGAATAACCTTCATAACGTCCTAAAATATCATTGACGTCTTGATAGTTTGCCGCTTTACTCCAGTTAGGAATTCCTTCAATGTATTGAAACGGAATTTCTTTTGATGATAAGTTCGTAACACGTGGAGTGAAATTAAAGTTCGATGAACCTCTTCCGCCTTCGTAAACCGTTAATCCAAAAACATTCGGATAAAAAGGAACGGGTTGCGGACCGCCGGTTTTACGGAACGTATTGAGTCTTGAAAAATCTGGAGTTACATTTCCAGCACCATCTACGTTTGATCCATTAGAGAAGACCGAATCGTTTTGTTGTGTCCAAAGTATTTTGCTTAAGTCTAACATATTATCCTAACATTGATGAACCGAAGAACACTGAATTCTTCATGAACTGCGCCCATGAATCATCTGTCGCTTTCTTTTCTGGTTCGTTCATTTTCTTAAGTTCTCCTAATGATCCTGCGCCAATAGTGTTCGCTTGTTTCATTAATCGAAGTTGTTCTTCCCATCTTTGAATTTGTTGTTTATTACCTTGTTCAAAACTATCTGTGACCTGTTTCTTGAGTTTATCTGCTTCACCTGCGTTTGATGCTTTGAATCTCTCCCATGAGGCTTTTGTTCCTGCATCAGCTCCAGCACCTGTCAACTGATAATCTAGATTGCTAGCATTAAACTTTTTCGCTGTCGCGATTTGTAGTCTCAATCTTTCTTCTGGTGTTTTAGCATTTGCGACTGCATTTTCTAATTGAGTTTGTTGCGCCGCTCTTAAACGAGCCGTCGCATTCTTCATTGCTCCGCCGGCTTCTGCTGCGCCACTCATTCCAAAAATACTTAGGAATTTTTCACCCATATTAAGGTTTTGTAAGAAGTTTTCAGAAGCAGTTTCTGCAGCCGCAAAACCTTGAATCATTGCCGCTGCGCCACCTACGAATACTTTTGTTGCGGTTGCCATCGCTCCGCCAAGAGCTTTTTTAATTGAGTTATCAAGAATTTCATAATTTGCTTTGAAGCCAGCAGATATTTTTTCCATACCATTTTTAACTCCAGTAGCCCATTGAGCCATGTTAGTTTCATGGATTCCTCTCATATTAATGAGACGTTTGTTTTCTTCTTCGTTTAGTTTTTCTCCGGCCATCTGACGCAACTCTAGAGTTTGATATTGATATTCAGCTTCTCTGTTACCGATGTCTTTTTTTCTTTGTAATATAGCTTCATCATCCGCAGTTAGTTTTAATCCAGCGGCTTTTCTAGACTCAAGAACTTTAGCCATTTTTTCTAGCTCTTCTTGTTCTAACTTCAACATATCGCCTAGATATTTTTTAGCATTCATTTTTTGAGCTTCATATACTCCGGTTTGAGTATTGAGCATGTAGCTCGTATAATCTCCGCCCGCACCACCTTTATCCATTACATTTTTAGTAAGAGCTTCTTTATCTCTAGTCATAGTCATATTCAATTGACCACGATCATTTTCTGTTACGCCTTTTCTTCCGGCAACTTGTCCAAGTTTCATAACGCTAACAGATTTATTCATTGCCTCTGTTTGAAAAATCCCGGCTTTTTCTTTATGAACTTGAGCACCAATCCATTCGCCGATTGGACCAGCGAGACCACCGACAAGACCACCAATAATTCCACCAATGAGAGTTCCAATTACAGGAACTACAGAACCAATTGCTGCGCCTGCTGCCGCACCACCAAGTGCACCACCCGCAGACGCAATAGTTCCACCAATTTTTTTACGACCTTCGCCTTCTTCAATTTCTCCAGCATTCATTTGCTTATTAGTATCCATTACATCGGACGCTGCAAATCCCGCTGTTACAAGTGCTCCTGCTGCACCAAGAATTTTTCCACCATGACGTGCTCCGAATCTTGCGAGTTTACCGCCAACTCCACGACCACGAATTAATTTACGGCTTCCACCGCCACCCGCATCACTTCCAAACCCGCCGTCTGATTTTCCTCCAGATGCAAGAAGCGCTTCGATTCTTTTGAGAGAATTCAATTGAGCCATCTCAACAGGATTTCCTTTTACTTGTCCAGTAAAGAAGCTTACGGCTTGACGAGTGAAGTTAATCATCCCGTTCATTCCACTAGCGAGTGCGCCAAGTCCGGATAATGCTCCGCTAGCAACTTTCCAGCCGACAATCATTTCTGCCCACCATGGCATCGCCTTAAAAACATTCCAGAATCCAGATAGGAATCCTGACATAATCTTCGGCATGATTTCACCAATGAACATTCCGAGTTTAGGTAGAACAGTGTTGCCAAGTTCTTTCATCATATCGCCAGCAACATTTTGCATGCCTTTAGAAATCTGACCAGGTAGTTGGCCAAAATTTCCTGATGTAAGTGAATCGATAATAGGAGCGAAGTTTTGGAAAATGTTTTCAACACGAAGAGCAATCCATTTGAACAGAGTTCCACCGACAGTCGCGACCTTTGAAAGAGTTGTCATAAATGTTCCAAGGTTTCTTTCAAGGATAGGGAGGAGAGCAGTATATAGTTTCATACGGATCATTTTGAATCGCTCATCCAACTTAGCGGCATTCTCCGCCATCTTTTGTTGTTTTGCTTTTAATGCTTCTTCATCTTTAGCTCTGACTTGATATTCTCTCATCATCGCCGTAATCTGACCCGGAGTTGCGTTAGCCATTTTCTGCATAATCTCAACTGGAAGTCCAAGAGATTTGGCGAGATTCATACGAGCGAATGGATCACGGATAGCGGCAAGTTTCTGAGAAAATTCAGGAAGCTGAGTCATGATCTTATCGAAGAAGGTTTCTTTGCCATTTCCTGATTCGAGCATTTCTACGTAATCTTTATATGAAACGCCGAGTTGTGATAATAACGCTTGGTTCTCACCGAACTTTTCAGGATCCATTAAACCACCAATGAAGTCGGTTGCTTTCTGAGCATTGATACCGAGTTTGTTCATTGCTGTCGCTGCACCAGCGATTCCTTTAGTGAATGCTAAAGTACTCTTAGATCCGTCTTTCGCTAATCCGGCATATTTACCGATGTTCTCGTTAACGAAGTTCATGACAGTAGTCAATTGACCGCCCGTCATATTTGTAGCTATGAGCGCTGAGTTAATTTGGCGAATATCGCCTACTTTTGCTTTGTTGCTGAATGCTAACTGACCATTGAGAGATGCCCATGCGTCAGTTGAAATACCAGTTGCTTGTCCTAATTGAGCCGACAACGCAGTTAAGTCTTCAAATTGTTTGCTTACACTCTTTGTTTTCTCGTCAACCGGCGTAAGACCTTTTTCGCCAAGAGCTTGCATCGCAGAACCAACTTGTTCAAATGATGCGCCCGTTTTACCCCATGCGCTGTAGTATACCTTAAGTGCCGCTGATGCGCTTCCTTGTGAATCAGAAAGACCAGCAAATTGACCACGGAGAGCTAAGAATTCTTGACGAAGTTCTTTCGTGTTGCTGATAAGTTCTTTGACACCAAATCCAACACCAAGAATAGAGAGCCCTTTGAATGAATTAAGACGGTTAAATAGTTTGTCAGTGAGTCCATGAGCACGAGCAAAGTTGCTCGTGTAGTTCTTCATTGTTCTTGAAGTAACTGTATCAAAACGAGTGGCTGCGACTGATGCGTTCTTAAAGCCATCGTCAACCGTCTTCATTGATTTTGAAGCGGCCGTTGAGAATGTTCCGGATTGTTTCTTGAGTTTATCGAGAGATACGATTAATTGGTCGATGTATTTGCGTAGGTTACCAGTTAGATTTATTTCTAAATCTACGTTTCTACCTTTTACGCCTGCGTTTGATGCGCCACCGACTGAAGTCGCCATTCTTAGAATTATACTTCTGAATGGCGACTATAAATTGTCGATTATTTAATGGTTTATGGGAGAGGAACTACTTTAGCAACGCGACCTACGTCGACGAATACTGTTCCATTCGGCGTAATGATTTGCATTGTTCCGCCTTTTTGAGAGAAGTAACCGGTGAATTCTTGACCTGACTTTGTTGTTATTTTAGCGATACGACCATAAGTTTTCTTGATCTGCTCAAGAGTCATAGTTTTCTTCGCTGGACGAACAAGAGGTGGATGATCGTTATTTTCAACTTTCTCAATCACTTTAGAAACTTCTTGGTTTGTGTTATCACCTTTAGCCATTTCAGACTGAAGATTCGAAACAACCTTAAGATTTTCAACTTCCTTTTGTGTCATTTCGACTGGCTTCAGAGGAGTGTTATAGTAAGCTGTGACTTTTTGTCCGCTGTCAATAACTACAGTACTCTTAGGAGACTTTGCTTCAACTTTACCTTCAAGCAACTGAATTGTCGTAGATCCTTCAGAAGATGCTACTTCAAACGATGTACCACGAACACCCGCAACAACCGTTGGAGTTTTAATCGCGTACGATTCGCCTTTCTTTACTTTAGAGAAAGTTCTTCCGACTTCTTGGAATATCTCCGTGTTCCCAGCGGAAACGTGCGTGAGATAAACTTTTGAAACTGGTTTGATTGTCAGAGTTGCTGAGTCTCCGAACATCACAGTAGCGTAAGAGTTTTTTCTAGTGATAATAACATCTGATTCTCTCAGAGTCATATCAAGAGAAACAGGATTATCGTTGACATAAACTTCACCTTTGACATAAGCGAACTTATACGGCCACTGTTTTTTCTCCTTTGTTGGATTTTCTGTACAAGCCCAAAGGAGTAAGAGGGAACTTGCAAGAACTGTTAAAATTTTCTTCATAGTATTCTATTATATGTCTCCTTCAAACAAGAAGACTATTTACTTATGATCTTTTGAATTCAGATGCGCCAGCTAAGTCAGCATTAATGTTTGCTCTCGCTTCATCTGCAGTATACTTAGTTTTCTTCGTGGCATTTTTGTTTTTCTGAACAAGATCTTCTTGTTTTCTCTGATATTGTTCATTCGTTCCGGCAGAAAGATCCATTACATCTTCAGCTGATAGAAGATTTACATAGATAGGATCTTTGAGAAGCGAATTAGTCATTTCTTCGATAATGTTAGTATCGTTATTCAAATCTGGTCTCTTCATTAATCTGAAAGTAGTAAAGTAAGCGCCAGCATTTAGCGCATGACTGAATCCGGTAATTTGATAAAGTCCAGTATGAATTGAATCTCTTCCGTCAGCCATGAGAACTTTCATGAATACAAGTTTATCCGTGAAATACGTACCGACAAAAGTAGGGTCTCCGATAACACGAAGTTCCGCTTCATAGGACATCGAATGAATGATCATTCTTCTTTTAAGGTTGGTAACAGAAGTCTTTAATAATGCAGACTCACCATCCATTGATCCTTCTAAGAAACTATTTCCAGTTTTTGGATCTGTGTTCCATTTAATCGGAAATTTAAGACGTTCTCTCCATTTTTGAAGATTCGCAGACGGTTCTGTCTGTACACCTTTTGGATCAACATCCGTAAAACGAATATCTTCAGATTCTTTTTGAGCCTTTGTAAGAGCTTCAAGTTCTGTATAAACTCTGCCCAGTTCTTTTCTAGTTGTTTCTTTTTCTTCTGCAGAAGTTTTCGGGTTTTTGTATTTTTCTTCTAACTTTCCTGCTTCAGCGCCAAGATCCATAACAGATGCCGCTTTGCTTTTTTTGATTGTAGAACTAATTACTTTTCCACCGTCTTTCTTCGTAATTTCAAACATATCAGTTAGAGGAAGAGTGTTTTTGACATGATCAAAAAGATTTTTGATTGATGGTTTGAAGTATACAACATCAGGGAATTCTAAGCTTAATGATGTTCCTGACATTTTTTCTGTGTCAGAGAAACCATTAGCAGAGTTTCTGAATCTTACGCTGTAAGCTTGAGCGATATTGTTTTCACCGAATCCTTCACCGAAGATTGATGTTGATCGATCAAGGAATATCGTTAAGAATAATGAATTAAGAGAATTTAGTCTTTTGTATTTTTCGATTACTGATAAACATGTTTTGTCTGCTTTCTCTGTTAATCTAGCGGATGATACTTCGCCGCCTCGTGTTGCAATTTCAGAATCAAGTTGTCCCAATCTTTCAATAGCACTAATTGATTTATTTCCATTTTTGATTTTTTGTGCGAGCATATTCGAGATTGTTTCAAACATTGCGTCACGAGTTGTTTTACTTCCGAAAAACATTTTTGAACTTAAGTTAGCAAATTTAACTGCGACGGAAGGTTGCCCTTTGAATTTCTCTATGAATATAGAATTGTTTTCTTCTATGAGAATAGTGCTTGCATCTTTTGCTTTCGCATCTTTTTGTTTTTTCTTGAGAGCTGGTACAGTTTTATCAAACTCTTCTTTTTCTTTTTTTGACAGAAGATTAGTGATGTCTACTTTGACTTTCGATAAAGCCATTCGGATCAAACTATCCCAATCCGTTCCTTGAGCAACTTGAATAGAGTCGGCAGTAATTCCGAAAACTTTAATGAACGGATCTTCTTGCATCGTAACTAATCCGGCGTCTTTGTTAACAGAATTATATCCAAGAACACGTGAAGTTAAGTTCAGATTTTTGTTATCGATTTTCTTTTCATCGATTGTGCCTGTATTGTTTTCTCCGTTTGCGGAATAGTTGATGACGTCTGCAAAATCGATTTCAATGAAATCGTAAGCAGAGTCTTCTTGTCTTTTCGTTTCTTGCGCGCTTTTTATTACGCTGATCATTGTGAAGTAAAAATAGCGCGCTGCTTCCCATGGGTGTACTCTTGCATCTTTAAGGAGTGGCGCAAGAATAGGAACTAGTTCACTGATAGGATTTCCTGATTTTGTATCTTGTGTTTCTCCTATGCCTTTCACGGCTGAATAAAATTTCTTGCTGTAATAAATATCCGTGATAGTTTTTGAGTTGAGTTTTCTAACTCCTTTATTGTTTGCTACTATACTATTCTGCGCGAATATATTGTTTAAGTCATTAGACACTTCGCCAGAAAATCTTGAGTCAGGAAAAACTTCTCCTGGGTTTCTTTTCTTTGCGAAATTCTTTCCAAAAATATCTGTCATCCATGCTATTTTTGGATCTGAGTTTCTAGTTTTTGGAGTGTAAAATGTTTTGTCAAGTGGATTCGGTTTTCCTAGAAGGAGATTAGAAAGAAATAAGTTTCGTACGAATTTTATTTTTCCTTCATCGTCATTTACAGAAAACTTAGGAGCATCTTTCGCGATGCTAACTCCGCCAGGAAGAAGACCCATGAGTTTCAATTGGACGTCGAATGGTTCGTATAAGTACTTAATGAAGTTGTATGTGACTAGTGGATATGGTCCAAGAATTGAATAAGGCATAATCAATCCCGCTCCGTCTGGGAACGTCGACGTTACAATGCCAGTAAGTTTGATTTCTCTTTCAAATTGAGAATCTTCTTCAATCATTTCTTGAACTTGAAATGTAACCGTGTTTTGAAAAATAATTCCGTTCTTTTGTTTTTTCATCCCATGTTCAGGAGACGTCCATCCGAATGTTACATCCATGAAAGTAAGATTCGTATCCATGAATGAACGCATTCTGAGCAACAACATATCTGTGAAGTCGAATGATATATCTACGATGGACAAAGAACATTTGAATCCGCCACTTCCTTCATAAGAGTATTCAAATCCCTTGATATAGTTGTTGAAATATGATCCTTCAGTTTTCCCTGACGGATTAAAAAATAAATCTATGTTGTCGTAGTTAACGTCTCTGAAACTTGTGCTTCCGGGTTTAGGGAGCTTAAGAGTTACTTTTATGAATGGAGTAAGTTGTTGTAATTGTGATATAGGTTTTGTAGCAAATGGTTTTACAGTAAGACGAGTGTTTTTATTCGCTATACTTTTTAAGCCATCAAGAATTTTCTTCTTTTCTGCTTCGCTAGCCGTTAACTGAACGGAATTTTCTTTTATCTTTTGCGTAGACTCAGGAGACGCGGCCGGTGTCTTTTTTACTGGAGCTTTAGGAGATGTTTTTGGCATTAGTAATTAATGTCTACTGACGAAGATCCGCCTCCAACATGCGGTCCTCCGCTTTCGCCAGAGCCTTCGTTACCTTCACTAGGAGTGTTTGCAATGTTGTTTTCATTCGTCTGAGGATTTGTATTTTGATCTGTAGCAGTTTCATTTCCAACCTTCGTGTCGATACTTGTTCCGGGAACTGTAGGCGTTGGCTTTGCGAACGCTTGGTTTACGGAAGATAATTGAACACCTTTCTTACTGAATAAGTTAAGCGTATTGACAATGACATCGCTTTTCGCTTTATTAAAGAGATTCTTGTCCACATATTTTAATTCTATGTCAAGAAATTCTTCCTTTTTGTTGAGACCATAGTTGACAAGAGTAGATGTAGTGACATATTGTCGCCAATAAGTTCTGTAGCATTGTCTCACCGCATCTGGCGCATAACGTTTGAAGATAGCATATAACTGCCGACCATTCCATTTGGTTGACATAGGTAACTTAGAAAGTTGGGAGATGATACGAATGAGCATCATTCTGTTTCTTTGATTAAGAGACCTCGATCCGATATTAATGGCATGAATTTTCGATACTCCACAATAGAGTATAAACAAATAAATTCGATTAGGGTTTGTTTTCCAGTTACTATAGAGAATTGAATAAACTGATCCGACCTTTCCATTAAACATAAACCCTACTTTGTCTGATAAAGTGTCCAGATTCTCTAAGAAATTTTGTTAGAGTTTGTCGACTTATCTTATATTGTTCTGATAGTTTTCTAATGCTTATCCCATTCTTATATTGATTAACGAATGTAGCAAAATCATTTAACATAAATGAATTAAAAATAGATTGCATATATGCTGATCTTTTTTCTTTCATTAATTTTTTTGTTTCATTCGAATGAGTTTTTTTATAAAAAGGATTATTACTTCCAAAAACTCTATTGGATATTTCTTTTCTTAGTTTTTTTGATTTTTCTTTGCCGAAAATTTCATCAAAACATTTTCCTTTTCTAGCCATTCCAATTTTTCTTTTTATAGATTTAGCTCGTTTTAGTCCATAAAACTCTTCAAATGTTTTATTCTTTTTTGATGATTCGTGACCCCAGACACCATCTCCTCCGAAAGTAGAATTCATTCCTTTGTTTTTAGAATCGAATAACTCGATATAGTAAATTTCTTTATTTTTTAGTTCTTCTATATCCGAACATTCATCAATTATTTCAAATTTGAAATTTTGGCTTCCGTATTTTCTGATAGCATTATATAATTTGCTTTTATTTTTATCTTCGTTGTTTTTAGCATTTCTAAAGTGTTCAAGGATCCTTCGATCAAATGAATTCGTTATTCCTATATAGATCTGATTATTGATCAAATTTGTACATTTATAAACATTGAGGCACATATCTATTATACAATAATATATTCCAGAGACGCAAAACACAACATGTTCACTAAAAGAAAACGAGTCAGAAGACGTCCAAAGAAACGAATCAGAATCTTAAACAGATACAGAACCAGAGACCCCAAGACTGGAAAACG
>Ga0116193_1003039_pt1 | contig 12306 bp, 10 predicted proteins | sample AD_UKC115_MetaG_FD_89892 | JGI IMG/M metagenome (GOLD analysis project Ga0116193, IMG submission 89892) | Active sludge microbial communities of municipal wastewater-treating anaerobic digesters from Hong Kong - AD_UKC115_MetaG | ecosystem: Engineered > Bioreactor > Anaerobic > Digestate... | reverse complement strand
TGAGCAAATCGAAGAAAAAGACACACTTTCGCTTTTTGTTACAGGGAAAATGCACGATGATGTATGGAATCATCAAGCCCCCGATTTGGATCTCTTCTATTTGAAAAATATGGTGTTGAATCTCATGCAAAAAATCAACTATCCATTGGGAGAATTAGCGACCTCTTTTGAAGAACCGGGGCGTTTTTTGGAAAATCTGATCTATTCAAAGAATGATAAAGAGTTGATTCATATCGGACAAGTCCATCCAAAAGTATTGAAATATTTTGATATTAAAAAACCGGTTTACTATGCAGAAGTGGATGTGCAATTGCTTTATGCCGATTGTCATAAAAATAAAATCATTTATTCCCCGATACCGGCATTTCCTGCAGTAAAAAGAGATTTGGCGTTGGTAGTAGATCAGGATGTTTCTTATGAACAATTGGAAAGAATTGCTTATCGCACAGTTTCTAAATGGTTGAAATCAGTTACCTTGTTTGACGTTTATGAGGGAACCCATATTGAAACCGGTAAAAAATCGTATGCATTGAATTTTATCCTCCAACACTCTGAAAAGACAATGACAGAAGAGGAAATTCAAAAAATAATGAAAAAATTGATTGACGCTTTTGATAAAGAGGTAGGAGCCAAGTTGAGATAGCGGTTACATCTCTTGTAAATTGCTCCATATTAAATCTTTCAACTGAATGAGATTCATCTGCGTGTGTGAAGAGATGAAGATTACCGGAATTGTTTTCGGAATTTTGGTTTTTAACTTCTTCAACTCCTCTTCAGGAAGTAAATCGCATTTAGTGATGGCAAGCAGTCGTTTTTTATCTATCAGTTCAGGATTGTATAATTTCAACTCTTTTAATAAAATCTTATATTCTTTCTGTATGTTTTCCGAAATAGAAGGAACCAAAAAGAGGAGGATGGAATTACGTTCTATATGTCTTAAAAAACGAAGGCCCAATCCTTTTCCGGTAGAAGCACCTTCAATAATTCCCGGGATATCGGCTACCACAAAAGATTGATGATCCCTATATGCGACCATCCCAAGGTTTGGCTTTAGTGTGGTAAATGGATACTCAGCAATTTTGGGTTTGGCGTTGGATATAACTGAGATGAGTGTTGATTTCCCTGCATTTGGAAAACCTACCAAGCCGACATCTGCCAAAATCTTTAATTCGAGTACAAGCCATCCTTCAAATCCCTCTTCTCCCGGTTGAGCAAATCGGGGCGTTTGACGTGTTGCTGTTTTGAAATGCACATTCCCTTGACCTCCCCGTCCACCCTTCATGGCAATCAACTCTTCGCCGTCTTCAATAATTTCTCCGATTACTTCTCCCGTGTCTTCATATTTAACAACGGTGCCTAAAGGAACTTCAATAATTGCATTTTTTCCTTGCTTCCCGAAACATTGATTTCCTTCTCCATTTCCCCCGTCTTCCGCAAAAATGTGTTTCGTATAACGTAAATGCAATAAAGTCCACAAGTTGCGGTTGCCTCTAAAAATAACATCGCCTCCTTTGCCTCCGTCGCCACCATCCGGACCAGCTTTTGGGTCTTGAGCCGTTCTCAACAAGTGTGCCGAACCTGCCCCACCTTTACCCGAATGACAAAATATTTTTACATAATCGATGAAATTTTCATTGGCCATAACTTCAGTATATTGACGTTCTTGATTAAGATTTTTTGTTGCCGCAAAGATACAAAATAATCAGTCATTGATTTAGATGCTATGAAAAGAGAAGTGCCGAAAAGATTTTTATATAGATATATAGGAAAAAAGCGTAACCGGATTTCGGATTTTTTCTTTACTTTAAATAATTAATGTTATTTTTGTACGTTTTTTTCGATGAACAGATGTTAAAAAGATATGCAATTATGAATGCTTTTTTTAATCTATTAAAAGTAAATATAATTATTCTTTGCACAATTTTTGTATCCCTATCCAATGCCCAGTCATGTAAAGCGACTGCACCTTCTCAAGTTTCTGTAGGACAGGCTTTTACTTATTCTGTTGTGTTAGATGAAAAAGCTACAAGGATTGTATCGGTTAATTTTGATAATTTTGATGTACTCGGGGGACCCAATCAAAGTTTTTCTTCCTCAATGAGTATGATTAATGGTCAGACAACGCAATCTAAGACATATACCTATTCTTATACATTAAGTGCTTCAAAAACAGGAAATTTTACAATTCCTGCTGCAATAATACAGGTGGGAAAGCAACAGCTGAAATCCAATTCAGTTACTATTTCGGTTTCTGAAGCGTCTGCAAATTCACGAAAAGGAGCTAATCAAACCACAACTTCTGCAGTGCCTAATATCGGCCATGAAGATGTTTTTGTCAAAGCTTATGCGTCCAAATCTAATCCTTATGTGGGTGAAGAGGTTATTATAACTCATAAATTGTATGTGGGGCAACAAGTTAACGGCGGATACCAAATTACGGGAGTGAATGCACCTTCGCAATCGGGTTTTTGGGCTTATACCCTTGGGGATCCCAATCAAAATGCTCCCGAATCGGTGGAAACCGTGAACGGAAAAAGATATGCCGTAGTTGAGATACGTAAAACAGCACTTTTCCCTCAACAATCAGGGAAATTAACCGTTACTCCTTTTGAATTGGATTTTGTGGGGCGTCTTATTTATAGTGTGCGTTCCAATGATCCATGGGATAACTTTTTTGGTGGTGGGCAAAGAGCAAGAGATGTTAATCTGAAGTTGAAATCAAATAGCATTACCCTGAATGCCAAAAAATTGCCCGAGACCAATCAACCGGATGGTTTTAGTGGGGTAGTGGGGCATTTTACCATAAAATCGAGTTTGTCCCGTACGGAACTTAAAACCAACGATGCCGTCAATTTAATTGTAACGATTACCGGAAATGGAAATTTGCAATATATTGATAATTTGAATGTCGATTTTCCTGCAGATTTCGATGTTACAGATCCTAAAATTACCGATAATATCAATTCCCTTGGAAATACAGTTTCCGGCTCTCGTACCTTTGAATATGTCTTGATTCCCAGAACTGAAGGAAATTATACCATTACACCGATTTCCTTTTCTTTTTTTGATATTAAATCAAATTCTTATAAAACGCTCAAAACAGATTCTCTTTTCATTAAAGTAGAAAAAGGTAGCGGAGACGGAATTACATCTGTATCTTCACGCCAAAGAGATCTAAAAGTACTTGGAAATGATATTCGTTTTATTAAAACAGACGGAAAAGCTTTTCATCCGAAAAGAGATGTTTTTTTTGCAACCCCTTGGTATTTTTTCTTTCTCTTTCTTCCATTTTTCTTTTTTGTTTTTTTTCTTTTGATTTGGAGAAAAAAAATTGAAGAGAATAAGAATTTGGCTTTATTAAAGAATAAAAAAGCAAATAAAGTGGCACGAAAACGATTGAAAAGAGCTGCAGTATTATTATCGACCAATAAAAAAGAAGAGTTTTATGTCGAAATTTCTCAAGTATTGTGGGGATATATGAGCGATAAATTTCACATTCCGTTGGCGCAACTATCGATGGAGACAGTAGCAATGCGTTTGAAGGAAAAACAACTCACCGATGAGGCGATTCAAGATTTTGTTGCTACACTCGAGCAGTGTGAATATGCCCGATTTGCTCCAGGGGACTCTTCCCAACAGATGCATCATTTATATAATCTCTCTCATCAATTTATTACTAAAATAGAGAAAAAAAGTTAATGGAAAATCTTAATACAGATCGGTTTCAGTGCATTTATTTTTTAGGCATCGGCGGTATCGGAATGAGTGCTTTGGCACAATATTTTTTGCAACACGGGAAAGAAGTTCACGGCTATGATCTTACGCCCACAGCCATTACCGAAGAATTAGTCAAGAAAGGTGCTCATATCCATTTCGAGGAAAATATTTCCCTGATTCCGACACATGTAGATTTGGTGGTTCATACTCCTGCTGTAAGTAAGGAACATGCAGAATATCAATTTTTTACGGCTCATAATATTCCTATTTTAAAAAGATCTGAAATTTTGGGCAAAGTTTCAAGCCAATATCCCAATATCGCCGTGGCGGGGACCCATGGAAAAACGACCACAACGGCCTTGATTACTCATATCTTTCATGAAGAAAAAAAATTAATGGCTTTTATTGGAGGCGTTGCTAAAAATTTTAATTCTAATTTTGTTTTAGATCCGCAAGTAGAGTTGGTTATTGAAGAAGCGGATGAGTTTGACCGATCTTTTCTGCAATTATCTCCCGATTCGGCTGTGATCACATCTATGGATGCGGATCATCTCGATATTTATGGTGTCAAGGAAGAATTGGAGAACTCTTTTCGCAAGTTTTCAAATCGAATTAGAGCCCATGGTCCGCTTATTATTCATGATCATTTAAAAGGAAAAATTGATTATGTAAATCAATTTTCATACGGACTGGAACCAACGGCAGATTATTCAATATCGCAAGTCCGCCTATTTCCCAATAAGGCATTTTTTAATATAACCTATCAACAAAAGCTTTCATTTTCCATTGAACTCGGAGTTTCCGGAATGCATAATATTCTTAATGCAACGGCAGCTTTTGCAGTGGCTCATCAATGGGGAATATCTCAGGATGTTATTATTGAAAAATTGAAAACATTTACGGGAGTGAAAAGAAGATTTGATTATCTTATTGAAAGAGAGGATTTTATTTTTATAGATGATTATGCGCATCATCCGGAAGAAATTCGTGCTTTTTTTAATTCAGTGAAATCTATATATCCGGAAAAGCATATTACTGCTGTTTTTCAACCCCATCTCTATTCCAGAACCCGAGATTTTGCATCTCAATTTGCTGAGGTACTTGCTTTGCCTGATACCATTATTCTCATGGACATTTATCCTGCCCGTGAAAACCAGATTGAAGGGATTACTTCTGCCTATCTGCTTTCTTTGATACAACATCCCGATAAAAAATTGCTCAATCGCAAACAACTCATAGACTATCTGTTACACGAAAAACCAGAGGTGTTGCTCACCCTTGGAGCCGGAGATATTGACAAATCTCTTCCGGAATTAAAAAGAGTTTTATCTTAATTATTATTAATAAAAATTTATATTATGTCAGAGAAACTTAAACGATTTATTCAATTACTTATTTTTTTAGGAGTTGGAATTTTCTTTACTTGGTTTTCTGTTAAAGACCTGACGGCAGAAGATATTGCAATGATTAAGGAAAGTGCTGCACAAGTAAGGGAGGGAAATAGCTGGTTTTTCCTCTTATTATCGGCCTTGTTTATTGTTTTAGCCCATTATATAAGAGCCCTGAGAAGTGTTTTGTTAATAGAACCGCTCAATTATAAAGTGCGTAAGAGTATGTCCTTTTATGCAGTAATGGTTTGCTATTTTGCCAATCTTGCCATTCCAAGAATCGGAGAAATACTTCGTTGTACCTTCTTGCAACGTTATGAAAAAGTCCCATTTCAGAAATCATTTGGAACAATTCTTACGGAAAGAGCGATTGATTTAATTCTTTTTGTGGTCTTGTTTGTTAGTGCTATTTTTATAAATCAAAATGCACTTTCTCAAATGATTGTAGATCGGGAACAGGGGACTACTTTGGGGATGCGAATTGAAAATATGGCGAGTTCTCTGATTCATAATCACATGATTTATATATTGTTGGGGGGATTGGTGTTACTGGTTGCTCTTATCTATTTTACCCGAAAAAAATGGGGTAAAATTAACTTTTTTGTAAAAGTAAAGAATTTTATGGTGGGTATTTGGCAAGGATTAATCTCTGTGAAAGATTTAAAACATCCGTACCTGTTTGTGTTATATACTTTGTTGATATGGGTGAGTTTTTTCGCTTCGACGTATGTATGCTTTTTCGCCTTTGATTTTCTTGCTGATTTAGGTCCGGTGGCTGCATTTTCGGTGCTTGGCTTTGGAACACTGGGATTCATCATTGCGCAAGGAGGTTTGGGAGCGGCTCCCCTGATTATTGCCGCAACGCTGGTGCTCTATAATGTTGATTATACGGCTTCGTTAGCCGCCGGATGGATAAATTGGACGCTTCAAACGATTACGGTTATTATTGTGGGGTTGGTTTCTTTGGTGCTTGCTTCATTTGCAAAAACTTCCAAAAATGAATAATCTTGAATTGATAGAAAACAAAATTATTAGCCTCGCCGCGTGGGAGAAACTGAAAACTCAATTTATCGGTCAAAAAATTGTGTTTACCAACGGCTGTTTTGATATTCTCCATTTGGGACATGTTCATTATTTGGCAGAAGCAAAAAGTCTAGGACATATTCTGGTGATAGGTCTGAATAGCGATGACTCTGTTAAACGCCTCAAAGGAAAAGAACGTCCTGTTAATCCGGAATATGCCCGGGCCATGGTGCTTGCGGCTCTGCAAGTTGTGGATTATGTAATTGTTTTCCAGGAAGATACCCCATTTGAACTCATTCAACAAATTAATCCCCAAGTCCTGGTAAAAGGAGGAGATTACCGAATAGATGAGGTGGTTGGAGCTGATTGGGTCACGGCTCGCGGCGGTGAAGTACATCTGATAAATTTTATTGATGGTTTCTCAACTTCTCAACTAATCGAGAAATTAAAATAAATTTTCTCTTTTTTTTGTAAAATAGACCTCCATGTCAAAATTTGTGTAATTTTGCAATAAAATGTTATTGCCATGAAAAAATTTTGGTTATTCACAGTCAAAATAACCATCTTCAGTTTGGTTATTTTAAGTTTTGTCTCTTGTCGAAAAGATTATTTTAATAATATTAATTCCGTAGAAGCTTCCGGCGAATGGGGTGTCCCTTTACTCAATAGTGATATTTATATCGGAGATGTACTCTCCTCATTTGCAGCTATGGATATCGAGGAGGATGCCTCTTCCGGAATGTTGAAATTTTCGTTGTTTATGGATTCTACACAATTAATTCGTCCTACAGAAATGCTTCAAATTAACAATCATGTCTATTCCAATAGTTTTAGCTTTCCGGCGCCTTCTGGTGATTTTATTCCGCCGGTCAATGAATTCCAAATGACCTTTCAAAGTGATCTTTTGGATCAGGATAATTTTGAAATTGAAGAGGGGATAGTAAAATCCGGAACAATTACAATCACCATTAATACTGATATTGATCAATCGAATTATTCGATTCATATCTCCTCTCCCAATATTTTTGATGCTCAAAATGCACCTTTTGAAGTGGTCTTTACGCCTACTACTTTGACACAAACGATTGACCTTACCGGCTTTAAATTTGTCATTGGCCCTGCAGATTTAGAAAATACGATTTCCTATACGACCACGGTATATATCACCGATATTGTCTCCAGTCCACTTTCTCAATATGTAGTTCAAACTGATTTTGAAAGTAATTCTGTGTTATTTAAATCTCTTAAAGGAAAGATGGATCCGAAAAGTTATCCGGTTCGTTTTACAAATCCGATATCTTTTTTCTCCGATAATTTGTCCGGAAATTTTACCCTCTTAAATCCTAAATATAGTGTTAAAGTGGGAAATTCTGTTGGAGCTGCCTGTAGATTTATTGCGGATAGCGTTGGTTTTCGCGGTCCCGGTTTCTACTCTACAATCTTAAATCCGGGAACTCAAATTAATTGCGATGCTTCTACCGGAAACGGCTATTACGAAATTACGGTTAACGAAGGTACCGGCAATGAGCTCGTTTTTTCCAACCAAGTTAAAGAGTTTCTCTTTGATGGAAATGCAATTATTAACCCTTTGGGAATGAGCGCCGGTACGATTACAATTGATGACCAAGCCGCTGTTTATGTAACCTCCAGAATTGAAGTGGGTTTAGAATCTAAATTTGATTATGTGGAATATATGGATACCATAGATTTTCAAATGGATGATGTTAAATATAATCAAGTTATTGAAGAAGCTGTTCTCAGACTTGCTATTGTGAATGGGATACCACTTTCAGGCGAAGCACAACTCTATTTTTATGATTCTCAACAAAATATAATTATTGATACTCTTATGCCATCTCCTCAAATCTTTAGAGCCGCCACAAGCGCCGGAGCCCCCGACTATCAAGTCATCTCTCCAACTACTTCAGTCCCGAAATTGATTACCATTACAGGAAGTCAATTTACGGAAATTTTAAAAGCCGACAAGATTATCGTGAGATGTAAACTTTATTCCGAAAATCCCAATAATATTATTCGAATATATCAAAATCAAAAAATGAGCATACGCCTTGGGGCAAAAATTAAGTATAATACCAATTCCGTAGAATTATAATAGCCATGAATATAAAGAAGTTAAAACCAATAATGGTGGTATTGGGATTACTCCTTATACTGCTGCAAGTTAAAGCTCAGGATAGTCGTGTGCTTTACTTTATGAATTATAATCCTTATTCTTCTTATACAAATCCGGGAAATCCCTCTCATTCCAGACTCTACATAGGAATTCCGGTTTTGTCTAACCTGAATATTTCCCTCTATAATTCTGCTTTTCACTATAATAAACTGTTTAAAGCAAATGAAACGGGAACTACCATTACTGCCGATAAGTTTGTCAATTCATTGAAAAAGAACAATTGGCTCAATACCTCCCTGAATATTGAACTATTGGGCTTCGGTTTTAAAGCCGATAATCTTTTTGTGAGTGTTGGCTATCGAATTCGTTTGGAAGAGTATTTTTCGTTTCCGGATGTGCTCTTTAAACTACCTGTTAAAGGAAATATGGCCTATGTTGATGAACCTGCCGAGATGAAAAAGTTACGTCTCAATGCCATGCTATACCATGAGTTAAGTGTTGGGCTTCAATATAAACTGAATGAACATCTCTGCATCGGAATACGCCCGAAATTGCTGATGGGGCTTGCCAATATCAATACGAAAAACAGCTATTTCAAACTGACTACCGATCCCCAAACGTATGAGATGAATATTCAGGAACAACTGCATGTCAATACTGCCATGGTGGTAAATCCCGATAGTGTTGATATTATGAAAATTCTTCCCAATGTCTTTAAAAATATGGGATTTGGAATTGATTTAGGAGCAACCTATCAATTTAATGACCATTTTGGAGTTAGTGCTGCTGTTACCGATTTAGGGTTTATTAAATGGAAAACCAACCCTCGTACATTTAAAAGTGAAGTCGCCGATGGCGGAGCTTTTTACCAAGACGGCGGATTCTGCTTTAGTGGATTAAATACGAATAGACTTAATATGGATTCTTTGATGGAAGGAGGTGTAGATCAAGTAGTCGGGCAGTATAAGGATTCATTGCTCAACTATTTCCCTTTGGAACAAACGTATCAATCTTATGTTACTACAACTTATGCTAAAATATATTTGAGCGGCTATTATCGCATTAATAAACAAAATGCATTCACGTTGATGTTTAGAGGTGATATTATCGGGAAGTCCTTTTTGCCGTCTTTTACCCTAGCATATAGTGGCAACTTTTTTAACCTGCTTGATATTTACGCAACTTATTCCATTATTGGAAATGATTATTTGAATGTCGGAGCCGGACTTGGATTACGATTGGGACCAATTCAACTCTATGCCGCAACCGATAATGTCTTGGCCGCATTTTCGCCTATGAATTCTTCTATGTTAAATGTGCAAATGGGACTGATGGTGAATCTTTCTGATAAAAAAAATAAAAAAATTAAATCTAAGACCGATAACTAATATTTATGATAGAAATGAATTTTACTTTCAAAGATGTTCTGCCATTTCTTAATGATTTGGAAAGTGAAAAAAATCAATTACTTCTTGCTTCTGCTTATTCGGATTTGGTAACCAAAAACGGGAAAGGCAATGACTTTTTAGGTTGGCTGGACTTACCCGAATCAATTACTGCAAATTTAGTAGAAGAAATTAGGCAAACGGCCAAACAACTCCGGGAACAGTCAGATGTTGTGGTGGTTGTGGGAATTGGCGGATCATACCTCGGCGCTCGTGCTGTAATTGAGGCTTTGCAACCCTATTTTGCTTCGGAAATAAACAATAACGCTCCCCAATTGCTCTATGCCGGCAATAATATCAGTGAAGATTATTTATACGACTTAATTAAGCTTCTTGAAAAGAAGTTTTTTTCCATTATTGTGATTTCTAAGTCGGGAACTACTACCGAGCCGGCCCTCGCATTTCGCTTATTAAAAGAACTTTGCGAAAATAAATTCGGTAAAACCGAAGCTGCAAAACGTATTGTGGCAATTACCGATAAACAACGCGGAGCCCTGAAAAAAATGGCCGTTACAGCCGGTTATAAAACGTTTGTCATTCCCGACGATGTGGGAGGACGATATTCTGTGCTTACTCCGGTAGGGCTATTGCCTATTGCAGTCGCAGGCTTCAATATTGTTCAACTGCTCGAGGGAGCCCGCAATATGAGAAAATTGCTTCTGTCCTCAAATAAATGGAAGGAAAATCTGGCCATGCAGTATGCCCTTTGCCGTTTTCTCCTCTATACACAACAACAGAAGAAAATAGAACTAATGGTAACCTATGAACCGAAGTTGTTCTATTTTGTGGAATGGTACAAACAACTCTTCGGTGAAAGCGAAGGGAAAGAATCTAAAGGGATTTTTCCGGCCGGAGCCGTCTTCTCGACAGACCTTCACTCCTTAGGACAATATATTCAGGAAGGAGAACGCATGTTGTTCGAAACTGTTCTCTCTGTTGAGCAGAATATGCATACATTGCCTATTCCGTATATGGAAGGTGATGCCGACGGCTTAAATTATCTGCAAAAAAAATCTATTCATGAAATAAACCGGACAGCCGAAAAGGGAACCCGATTGGCCCATCTCGAAGGGGATGTTCCCAATATGATCATTTCTATTTCTTCTATTAATGAGCAGACACTTGGGGAACTGATATTTTTCTTTGAGTTTTCCTGCGCGTTGGGAGGCTATATACTTCAAATCAATCCCTTTGACCAACCCGGTGTGGAAGCCTATAAATCCAATATGTTTCAACTGCTCGGAAAACCCAAATAATCTTATGAAGCGTAATCTGAAAGATAAATATGACTTTGTGATTGATTATTTCACAAAGCAGAATCCTGACGCCACTTCCGAACTGAAGTACGAAGATCCTTTTCAACTTCTCGTTGCGGTGGTGCTTTCGGCTCAGTGTACCGACAAAAGAGTGAATATGGTAACTCCTGCTCTGTTTCAAAAATTTCCGACTCCTACCGCACTGGCCAACGCCTCTGTGGACGAAATTAGGGAGATGGTTAAATCAGTCTCTTACCCGAATAGCAAAGCAACACATCTGAATGAGTTGTCCAAAATGCTCGTTGCCGATTTCGGAGGCGTTGTTCCCGACAATCGGGAGGATTTACAAAAATTACCCGGTGTAGGACGAAAAAGTGCGAATGTGCTTCTTGCCGTTGCTTTCGATAAACCTGCGATGCCCGTTGATACCCATGTTTTTCGAGTTTCTGCCCGCATAGGTTTAGTTGTAAATGCTAAAAATCCACTTGAAACCGAAGAACAATTGGTACGCCACTTTCCCGAACATCTGCTTTCCATTGCCCACCATTGGCTTATTTTGCACGGCCGTTATGTCTGTACAGCCCGAAACCCTAATTGTGACCGGTGCGGATTGAAAGAAATATGCAATTATTATCAAAAATCTTAATTTTTAAACTATTATAAAAAGTAATTATTATGAATGACTTGTCAGTAGGAACCAGAATTGACCATCCCAAATACGGGGAAGGCGTGATTAGTAAAAATACTCCGCTTACCTATAAAATTATTTTTGTGAGAGGCGGTGAAATTGAGTTTTCGAAATTGAACATCCAATTCGAAGTGATTGAAGAAAATGAAATAGAAGACACGACACAGCCCCGACTTAATATTAAAGAGTTTGAGAAAATATTGAAATACATTCTGGAGCAATACAATACTGTGGAATATAAGGTCTCCCTCGGTAAGAAATGGGAAGGCGGAACCATGTCGCTGCAACCCGCAAATCTCGATTTAAAACCGAAAGAGATGCCTATAGAAAGCTTTTTCCATAAAATTGTGATGATGCGTGACCGACTGCGCGTCCTAGAGCAAAATATTAACAGCCATCCTGTTCTCTCCGACGAAGAAAAAGTCAACATGCAACAATATATTACGCGTATTTATGGTAGTATGACCAGCTTTAATATTTTGTTTGATGACAAGGCCGATTATTTTGTTGGTGCGAAGTCATAAACCTATCATTTAATTTTGTATCTTTGCCCTGTTTTTCATTGAGAAACATTTTTTTTTGGATATTAACATCAATTTAAAATATATTATTATGATAGAAAAAGTAACAAGTAGCAAACAAGCCATTGAGTTGG
>Ga0116193_1003037_pt1 | contig 12311 bp, 6 predicted proteins | sample AD_UKC115_MetaG_FD_89892 | JGI IMG/M metagenome (GOLD analysis project Ga0116193, IMG submission 89892) | Active sludge microbial communities of municipal wastewater-treating anaerobic digesters from Hong Kong - AD_UKC115_MetaG | ecosystem: Engineered > Bioreactor > Anaerobic > Digestate | place... | reverse complement strand
CATGGGTGGGGGAGGTACGCTGTACCTCGGACTGATTCACCCCGATGTATTTGCAGCCATTGCCCCCGTTTGTCCTGCTCCTCCGGAAGAAGTATATGAGCTGACAGGCAATGCGCTGAACCTTCCCGTCACCATTTACCAGGGAGGCGCCGACCCGGTGGTCAGTCCCGAAGGAGTAAGGGAAATTGCTGATGAGCTTCTGAAATCGGGAGTATCGGTCGAATACCATGAATTTCCGGGCGTCAGGCATGACGTATGGGTTCCTGCCTATAAGGATGAAAATATTTTCAGCTGGTTTGACGGGCAGGTCCGCAATCCGTTCCCTGAGCGGGTTACTTATTCCACCCGGTGGTATAAATATAATGCAGCCTACTGGATGCTGATCGACAAAATGACCCCGGGAACACTGGCTACTGTGGACGCCCGATTTACGAACACCAACTCACTGGAGATCAAAACCATAAATACAGATGCCTTTACCCTGAAACTGAAAGGTCATCCTTCCTTCAGAAGCAGTGATCCGCTGACCGTGAAAATCAACGGCGCACCGGTTCAAAGTGCACCGAAATTGAACCATTCCTTTGTACTGAAAGAGGGAAAATGGGTGGCGGAAAAATATGAAGCACCTGTTACGTCCAAAAAACCGGGACTGGAAGGCCCAATGTATGAAGCATTGACCAGTCGCAATCTTTTTGTATATGGAACGCAAGAATCTGCAGGAACGGAAGAGATCATACAAAGGCGTGCAATGGCCAGAAAAGCAGCCGACTTCTCGGTATCATTCGGAAGCTATGATCAACCCAGCCTCATCAATCCTAGGGTCATCGCCGATCATGAGGTTACCCCGGATGATTATCTCAGCTCAAACCTGATCCTTTTCGGGACCAAAGAGACCAACGGGGTGATTGCCAAACTGGCAGACAAATTCCCTATCTCTCTGAACAAAGAATCCGCTGGATCAGGATTGGTTTTCTGTTATCCGGTTAACGGGAAAATGGTGGTGGTTGTTTCCGGGATTCCCTTCTGGACAAGCAAACCTGCCCAGGGTGCAATCCCTGCCGGCAAAAAACCACGGACAAATATCCGTTTTGCCACAGGAGAAGGAATGAAAGCATTGGCAGGGATGAAAGACTTCTTTCTCTTCCGGGAAGGTCAGGTTTTGGCAGAAGGGTATTTCGATAACGACTGGAAACTGCCTGATGAAGTTATTCAGCAACTAAAAGCGTCGGGAGCAGTGACAGTGAAGTAGGCAGCGGCAGTTGTTAGGGGCAGTGGCAGTGGCAGCAAAAATTTGAATTCAATACGGAAAAGATCTATGTGAATTTTATACGTAGTATTCATGTTTTTCTTAATTTTGGAACAAACGATCCTCAATGAATATCACCAGTTCATTATCCCCGGAAATTATTTCCGGCCCAATGATTATTCAAAAAAATCAGAATACCTAAATCAAGGATAATAGGACAAGCACTGGAAGCTTATTTTGAAAAACTCAAAAAAGCCGAATATATCCGGTCTTTTAATGCAGCTTCCGGTGATAAAGAGGTAGCCCTTATGGCTGAAGAAGGACTGGAGGACTGCATCAAAATGCTTGATAAGGAATGAGACAACGGGGAATCTGGCTGGCTGACCTAAACCCGGTCAAAGGCAAAGAACAATTTGGGATCAGGCCGGTGTTTATTATTATCGGCAATGCCATGAATGATCATCTGGGTAATGCCATTGTTTGCCCACTGACTACAAAAATTTAAAATTATGCCGGTTGTCTCGTAATGGAGAAAAATCCGGCAAATGGTCTGACAACGGATTCAGAAATAATTACCTTCCAGGTCAGAACCCTTGCAAAAGAAAGATTCCTGACCCGTCTGGGATAAATTACACCGAACAATAAAAGAAAATCGAAGAAGGATTGGACGAAATTCTGACGTATTAGAATAAACGGATGATCAAAACAGACGAGATTCGCTTTGTTCAAAGAGGCAACAGAGTCAGGCAAAGAGGGAATTATGTGACCGCTGGTGTAGTTTAGCACACTGAATAGACCTGAATCGTTTGGATTCAGACTGTGAAACACGGTGGAATACACTGCGTGACCTTGTGAAACCGAAAGTGATTTCTGACCGTAAACTGAGAAACCCGTAACTTAGCATTTCAAAATCCGAATGATTATGAAAATGAGCAAACCTGTCCCGATTTTTCTTTTCATGTTATTTTCCTTTATTCTATCTATTGGGAGCACAACCCAAAAAGAGATTATATATCTCTCCGGAACGGATAACGAGCACACCAAAACCTGGGCGTTTTTCTGCACTTCAGGCCGGAACAGCGGGAAGTGGACCACCATCCAGGTGCCTTCGCATTGGGAACAGCAGGGATTCGGTGAATACGACTACGGCCGTGATTACCGGACCTATGGAAAGAAATTCAGGTTTTCCGACGAAAAAGGGATCTATAAAACCAGTTTCCATGTACCTGCTTCCTGGAAAACCAGGCAGATCTGCCTGGTTTTTGAAGGCTCCATGACCGACACGGAAGTAAAAATAAACGGCCGTCAAGCCGGAGAGATCCACCAGGGTGCCTTTTACCGTTTCCGGTACGACATCACCGGGAAGGTGAATTTCGGAGCGGACAACCTGCTGGAAGTCACCGTGAGTAAAATGTCATCCGATCAGTCGGTTAACCGGGCCGAAAGGTTTGCCGACTACTGGATTTTCGGAGGGATATACCGTCCGGTCTACCTGGAAGCTTATCCAGTGGAACATATTGAGAGGGTGGCTATTGATGCCAAAGCAGATGGATCTTTCGCCATGGATGTATTCCCGGCCAATCTGAAAAAGGAGTACCAGGTGGAAGCCCGGATCAGGGATCAGGAAAACCGGTTGGTGGCTACCCTCCGCAAAAGAGTCATCCCTTCCGATTCACTGGTCACAGTGGAAGGCCGGATCGATCAGCCTTTATGCTGGACAGCGGAAACTCCCTCTCTATATTCTGTCAGGGTAACACTGATGAATGGCAGGAATGAGCTCTTTTCCATGGATCAGAAATTCGGGTTCCGCACCCTTGAAATCAGGCAGGGTGACGGGATTTACCTGAACGGCGTCAGGATCAAGATGAAAGGAATAAACCGCCACGCTTTCTGGCCTGAAACCGGCCGCTGCCTGAACGATCGGATCAATCTGGAAGATGTGAAACTGATCAAGGCAATGAACATGAATGCCATTCGCTGTTCCCATTACCCACCCGACCCGGTATTCCTCGATTATTGCGACTCACTGGGCTTATACGTCCTGGATGAACTGGCAGGATGGCAGAATGGTTATGCCACTGCACCCGGGGAAAAACTGGTGAAAGAGATGGTAATCCGCGACGTCAACCACCCTTCCGTTATCCTGTGGGACAATGGCAATGAAGGAGGCACCAACAAGGAACTGGACGATGATTTCGGTAAATATGACAAATCCAACCGGCCGGTGATCCATCCTCATCACCGTCCGGGGAATGATTTCAACGGCATTGACTGCAATCACTATGAAAACTATTACAGTTCGAAGAAAATCCTGTCGGAAGGGAAAATTTATATGCCCACTGAATTCCTGCATGCGCAGGATGACGGGGGTGGGGCCGCCGGTATGGCCGACTTCTGGGAGTTGTTCTGGAATACACCTAACTCTGCTGGAGGTTTCACCTGGGCTTTGCTCGACGAGGGGATTGTCCGTACCGACCTTGATGGTTTCATTGATGTCAACCGGGTCAATGCACCTGACGGAGTAGTCGGTCCCCACCGGGAGAAAGAAGGAAGTTTCTATGCTTTCAGAGAAATCTATTGTCCTGTCCGGATTATGATGAAAGAACTTCCCGCCGGATTTAACGGGAATATACCCGTGGAAAACCGTTATCATTTCACCAACCTGAATCATTGCCGGTTTGAATGGCAAAGGGTGAAATTCAATACACCAGGTGACCGGGTAGTACAACCCTGGATCACCGGAAGCGGATCTTTTTCAGGCCCAGATGTACCGCCCGGAGCCACAGGCCTTCTGAAAACTGGCCTGCCAACCGACACCGCCCGGTCGGATGCCCTTTACCTGAAAGTATTTGATCCCTCGGGAGAGGAGATCTATTGCTGGAGCTGGAAATTAAATGGTAACCGAAACATGGAAGACCGGATGGTTTCCAAATCCGTCAGTGAACAGGATAAAAAACAGCGCGAAAGGATGAAGTCTCTCGGTATGGAGGAAGACAATATCCTTCCGATCGGAGAGCAGGCTGCCGACCTGACAAAAGAAAAAGGCATTCCCGAATTGATTGAGCAGGACACCCTGATCACCCTGAAGGCTTCTGGTATCTCGGTGGATTTCAACAAAATTGACGGCACCATCCGATCGGTCAGGAATGACCTGGGATTACCAATCCCCTTCAAAAACGGCCCGGTTCTGGTGAGCGGGAAATCTCAACTCACAGGCATTCTGCAGTTTAAAACGGAAGAAAAAGCCACCCTGGTGATGAATTATTCCGGCGATCTGAAAAACGTGGTATGGAACATGTTCGGAAGTGGCTGGCTGGAGATGAGCTATGAATACCAGGTTTCGGGAGAACAATATTTTACGGGCATCAGTTTCGATTTTCCCGAATCGGATGTGATTGGTGCCAGATGGCTGGGCAGAGGGCCGGCCGGTGCCTGGAAAAACCGGATGGAAGGAGGCTTGCTTGATGTGTATGAGCGGATGTATAACAACAAACTTCCGGGAGACAACAGCTGGGGCCAACTGCCGTTCAAGGGTTATTACCCCGATATTTCATGGATGGAATTCAACACGGTCGATGGAAAATTCACCGTGGTGGCAAGGGAAGATCATTTGTTCGTCAGGTTGTTTGACTTTTACGGACTGTCGGGCCCCAAAAATTTTCCACCGCTGCCGGTGGGAAATATCTCCTTCCTTGATGCCATCCCTCCCATCGGCACCAAACTGGCCATGGGCCTCAGCAACGATACATGGAACCTGGGCCCTTCCGGGGAACTGAACAAAATGGACAAGCCGGTCAAACGAACATTGTTCTTTTATTTTGGATTGCTTTGATTTTTGATGAGAACATGAAACTCTCCATATTTGCGGACGGCACTTCCGGAATATGAAGGGAGTTACAGCTACCGGTCTGCTGCGGGGTATGCCGGTCAGACCATAAAGGCCACCATCAGAAAGGATCTCACCATTTTTTTAGTTTCACAGTGTTCCACAGTGTTAACACGATGTTGCACAGTTTTTAAAAACATAAATCCACGGTGTAACACTGTGCCCAACACTGTGTGACACCGTGTACCTAAAGTACAATCCTCCTTATGCCATCTTTTAAGCTTTTTACATAAAAATTTAACAGAAGCCCCACATGAGTGTTGGAAAATCTCAGATAAGTCAGCACCTGGGCAACATGTACCTCATTAAAGGCGTCAACAGTCTTTAATTCCACCACTACTTTATTTTCAACAAATAGATCAAGCCGATATCCGCAATCGAGTCTGACCTCTTCGTAAACAAGGGGTATTGGTTTTTCTTCTGCAACATGCAATCCTTTCTTTCTTAACTCATAAGCCAGACAAGTTCTGTATGCCGATTCCAGCAGTCCGGGACCCAACGATGCATGTATTTTATATGCCGAGTCGATGATTTCACGCGTAATTTCATTGGTTTCCATATTCTGTGTTTAAATGATTATAAAGGGGTTAAAGGTTTGAATCTTTAATCCAAAGTTAATCAATCAGATGATATGGAAAGTTATATATCTCATCAAGATATTTTTTTGTTACACAGTTTTATAAATGTAAATCCACCGTGTAACACGGTGCCCCACACTGTGTGACACCGTGTACCTTAAAAAGTTTTCCCAATCTTTTCAGAAAAGATAATTTAGGGTAAACCGGCTTTTGAGAGTCATCAAAGACAAAGGGTATTCCCTCAGTTTCCCACCGATCATTTTTTTGACCATAACACAATTTTGTGTCTTTATTTGTAAAAAAACCACCCGTTGAAGGATGTTTTGAAGCTCTTCCGTATTGAATCCATTATGGCCGCTGAATCCTTCCCCGTGAAAAAAGCCATCTTCCGGTTACAGATCAGCAATGGCAGGTGAGTTTAAAAGATCACGGATTTTCTGTATTTTTATATTTTCAAGCTCATTAAAAATGGTGAATCCACAAATTCTGTATCTGCTGATTGGCCTGATTGTCGGGACACTTATCGGCTATTTCCTTCTGAAGGGATTTCTGAAGAAAGAAAAAGAAGAGAACGAACGCAATCAGAGGCTGATACTCCGCCTTACCGCAGAATCGGAGCAGAAACTCAGTCGGGATGAAGTTGAAAAAAGTTATATCGCCAAAGAAACCTTTGAAATTATCAGGGGAAAACTGGTTCAGGCTGAACAGGATCTGGCTGAAAATGTCCAGACCATCCTTGACCTCAATAAGAAACTTACGGAATTCAGGGAACAGGAAAAAAGCCTTAATGAAAAGCTGACCATTTTTCACAAAGAGATCGAAATGCTACACCAGTTATCGCAGGAGCAATTCAGAAACCTGGCCACCGACATCCTGGAAGAAAAGAAGAAACTGTTCATTGAATCGAATAAATCGGAACTGACCACAATCCTGGATCCTCTGAAATCGGACCTTTCAACCTTTAAAAAAACCGTGGAGGAGACCAGGAAAGAGGACATAAGGGATATTACTTCACTGAAAAGGGAGATTGAGCTGCTTCAAAAAATGAACGTACAACTGAGCGACGATGCCCAACACCTGGCAAAAGCCCTGAGATCGGAAGTAAAAGTGCAGGGCAATTGGGGTGAAGATCGGCTCAACCTGATCCTTGAAACCGAAGGATTGCAGAAATACATCGATTATACCAGCCAGGTCGCCTTCCATGATGAAGAGCAGGAAAAGATACGGAGACCCGACTTTATTCTCAAACTGCCGCAGGGAAAGCACATCATTATCGACGCCAAGGTTTCCCTTACGGCCTACGTGAATTATTTCAATGCCGAGAATCCACAGGAAAAGGAAAAACAGCTGAGGCTTCATGTCAGAAGCCTGTCCGATCATATTGATGAACTCTCAGAGAAGGAATATCAGTCATTGGCCGGTATCCATTCTCCCGACTATGTGTTTATGTTTCTGCCCATCGAAGGAGCGCTGACCCTGGCACTGAACACCAATCCTGAACTCTTCGACCGGGCTCTGAAAAAAAAGATTGTCATCATCACACCCACCAACCTGGTGGCCACCCTGAAAGTAGTGAAGCTGCTCTGGCAACAGGAAAACCAGGTTAAGAATGTGGAAGAGATCTTCAGACAGTGCGGGGCACTCTATGACAAATTCGTGGCTTTCCTTGAATCGATGGAGCAGGTCGGCTCAAACCTGAACGGAGCCGGCAATGCATACCGCGATGCCATGAATCACCTTTCAGAAGGGACTAAAAAAGGCTCCACTATTATAGGCAGGTTCGAATCAATCCGTAAGCTGGAGGCCAGGACGAATAAACGCATTCCGGGGAAATACCTGGCATCATTGGATTTTGCACAAGAAGAGGAGACTCCGGGCATTTTGGGAGAAGGATAGGCAGAGAGTGAATCATAGAGTGAGTTTGCAACGACTTAAAGAAATGCAAATAATTTAAAACCTTGAAAACCAAAGCATTATTTATCTGCTTATTTTTACTGGTTTCATCTGTTCCTCTGCTTATGGCGCAGGATCCGCGGGAACGCACCTATCTCTATCCGGTATTGAAGCCCGACCATGAGAACAAACCCAAAGTGGTAGGCTGGGCACCATCCAGGGTAACTGAGAAACTCAACCGGGGGTTGTCAGCCATGCAAACTGCCCCCGGAAGGATCTATCTCAGCTGGCGATTATTGGCCGATGATTCCGAAAATGTGGCTTTTAACATTTACAGGATGACGGACAAGAACAGCAAAACCACACGGGTAAACCGGAAACCGGTCTTACTCACCACCGATTTTTCAGATCAGTTCCGGGGGGAAAGTGCATCATTGACCTATTTTATCCGACCCGTTCTCAATGGAAAAGAAGGAGAAGCGTCTGAAAAGGTCACGGTAACCCTTTCTCCTGAGGTTAAGAACTACCGCAGCATCCGGTTCCAGGGAGACTACCTGCCACAAAGAGTTGCTGTTGCCGACCTGAACGGGGACGGAACTTATGATTTCATCATCAAACAGCCCTCCCGGGGAATAGATCCCGGAGGCCAGCCCGATAAGGAAGGATTGACTTATAAAATAGAGGCCTATCTGAGTGATGGAACATTTTTATGGAGGAAAGACCTGGGCCCGGGCATTGAACCGGGAATCTGGTACTCACCGATGGTAGCTTATGATTTCGACGGAGACGGGAAAGCAGAAGTTGCAGCCAAGACCGGCCCCGCCGATGCCCGTGAAGCGGACGGCCGTGTAAGGACAGGTCCGGAGTGGTGTTCCATCCTGAACGGAATGACGGGGGAAGAAATCTGTCGGGTGGACTGGCCGGCCCGTAGCTGGCGCTTTGGCGACTATAACCGTAACAACCGCAACCAGATGGGAGTGGCTTATCTCGATGGGAAAACACCTTTTCTCCTCCTGGCCCGCGGCACTTACCGGCTCATGATGACAGACGCTTATCAGCTGAAAAACGGGAGGCTGGAAAGGGTATGGCGTTGGGATGGTGATGAAGAGAATCCGGTAATTCGTCACCAGGGTGCACACAATATGCATTCAGCCGACGTGGATGACGACGGAAGGGATGAAATCATCCTCGGCTCAGTGTTGCTCGACGACAACGGAACAGCATTGTGGTCGACCGGTTTCGGGCATCCTGACAAATGTTTCGTGACTGATATCGATCCTTTTCATCCCGGTTTGGAAATATTTTATGTCCTGGAAGACTGGCACGACAACGGAAACGGGGTTTGCCTGGTTGATGCCAAAAGCGGTCAGAACCTATGGAACATTGGACGGAAAACCCTTCATGTGGGGGATGGAATGGTAGCCGACATCCTGCCGGATATTCCAGGGCTGGAATGTTTTGCTTCCGAAGACCCGAAAGGTGGCTCCCGCGACAAATACCTCCTTTCTGCCACGGGGAAACTGATCGCTTACGGTGATTCTGTGCCTGGCTGCCGGAACTGGATTTTCTGGGATGCCGACAAGGTGCGTGAGAACATAGTTTCTCCGGGTTGGGAATACAGCATGTGGGACCGTTTCAATGTCAACAAGCTGAAAATCCAAAAATACAAAGGCCAGGTGCTGGAAGAAAACATAGAGGGATCCGTCATCCTGATGGCCGACATCCTGGGTGACTGGCGCGAGGAACTGCTTACCATCCTGCCGGGAGAGATGCGGATTTACAGTACCGCCATGCCGGCTGCAGATCGCAAGGTTTGCCTGATGCAGGATCCGCTTTACCGGAATATGGTGGCCCACCGTTCGATGGGTTATGAGCAGTCACCGGTGCCATCTTTTTATTTAGGAGAATGAAATCCTATTCAAGCTGTGTACAAAGCATCCTTTCCTAACTATGGGCGGAATCTCAATCCTTAAATGAGATTCCGGATCAGGTTCAAGAATATTTTTGAAAAATTACAGAACTTTAACCAAACCAATAAAGTTTTCAGGATGAAAGCAAAAGACCTTCCCAGGGAAATGGTTTTTGAGATGGTCTTGAACCAGATCAGAAACAATGATCCGCCGGAAACCAGGATTCATTATGACAGACTCAGAAATTTGGGATACAATGATGAGATACCAAGGTTTACTTTGGCTGGTGTGTCGCAATGGAGTTATGCCCTGTACTAAAAAAGACAAACAACCCTTCAATGCTCAACGGTAAATCCGGAATTTGAGTCAACTTCCGAAAGAGCCTTTTAATGACCAGAAATAATATTGCTCCCTAAAAAATTGAATTATGATACGATTGTTTTTTCTGATCCCACTTTTCCTTCTGGGGATGAGTCTTTCCGCCCAGAGGCAAACCGACTCCAACACTCCGTTGCACCTCCTGAAACCTGAGTACAAAACCCCTTATGGCAAACCTGAAATCAATGATGTGGTAGCTGTGCTTGATAAAGTATATAATTATCTGAATAAGCACACACCCGCTGCCCTGATTAACAAGGAGACCCATCAGGAACTTACCGGCTACTCCGGAATCGACCAGAACACCCTCTTTAAACCCGGTGATTTCAGGCTGATCAGTTATGAATGGGGAGTGACCTATGCCGGGATGCTGCTGGCCTCTGAAACCACAGGCGATCCCAAATATGCGGATTACACTTTCAGCCGTTTGAAATTTCTTTCTGAAGTGAGACCCTGGATGATGAAACTGGAAGAGAGACTACCCGGCCAGCACCACCCGATGTATTCAGTGGTCCATCCGCAGGACCTGGATGACTGCGGGGCCATGTGTGCGGCCATGATCAAAGCACAACGGCAGAATCCTTCCCTGGATCTCGGTCCGATGATCACCAATTTTATCCTTTACATTTCGACCGGTCAGCAAAGACTTGAAGACGGAACCCTGTCCCGGAACCGGCCGCAACCCAACACTCTATGGCTCGATGACCTGTTTATGAGTGTACCGGCCCTGGCGCAAATGGGAATATATACCGGCGACACAAAATATTACGATGACGCTGTAAAACAGGTACTTCAATTTTCAAGGCGGATGTTCAATTATGAAAAGGGGCTCTTTATGCATGGCTGGGTGCAGGAAATGGAGGACCATCCGCAGTTCCACTGGGCCAGGGCCAATGGCTGGGCGGTGATGACCATGGTTGAACTCCTCGAAGTCCTGCCGGAGAACCACCCGGGCAGGCCGAAAGTGCTCGATCTGTTGCGGCGCCACGTGCGCGGACTGGCCGGGTACCAATCTGGCGAAGGTTTCTGGCACCAGCTCATTGACCGGAACGATTCCTACCTGGAGACATCGGCTACGGCCATCTATGCCTATTCCATTGCCCGGGCCATCAACCGGGGATGGGTGGATGCCAGGGTATATGCCCCTATGGCCTTTCTGGCATGGAATGCCGTGACCACCAAGGTAAATGCCGGAGGCCAGGTGGAGGGAACCTGCGTGGGCACCGGGATGGCCTTCGATCCGGCGTTTTATTATTACCGGCCTGCCAGTCCTTATGCGGCCCACGGGTACGGTCCGGTACTGTTGGCCGGAGCCGAATTGATCAGCCTGCTGAAAAACAGCCGGCTGGAAATCAACGACAACTCCCTTCAACTGTATAAAACAAACCATGGTCCGGTTAACGGTCTGAAATTTGATTTTGGTTCCGGTCCCACTGAGGAGGGTTACGTCAAAGTGGATGCCGGCACCATGTGGTCAGACCAGGCGGGATTTGGCCTGGTAGCAGAAAAAAAACCGGTTGCATGCGACCGGGGAGGTAAAGGAAACCTTATCGATGACTTTCTTACCAGTGACCAGCCCTTCCTCTTTGCAGTAAAAATTCCGGAAGGACGATATGAAGTCACCATGACCCTGGGAGATACCAAAGACAAATCCGAGACAACGATCAAGGCTGAATCGCGCCGGCTGATGCTTGAAAATGTGAAAACCACCAGGGGAGAGACCATAGAGAAAAAGATCATTGTGGATGTGCGCTCCCCACAAATCAACCCGACTGAGCAAATCCGGCTCAAGGAAAGAGAATTGACATACCTGAACTGGGATGATAAACTGACGCTCGAATTTTCGGGCAACCGGCCCTGTGTCTCTTCTGTAACCATCCAGGAAGCCGGTGATCTCCCGGCTATTTTCCTGGCCGGTAATTCAACCGTAACCGACCAGGAAGATGAGCCCTGGGCTTCGTGGGGACAGATGTTCCCCCGTTTCCTCAAACCGGAAGTGGTGGTGGCCAACTATGCAGAATCAGGGGAATCCCTGTTAAGTTTTAAAAGGGAAAAACGACTGCAGAAGATCCTGAGCCTGATCAAACCGGGAGATTTCCTGATGATCGAATTTGCCCACAACGACCAGAAACCGGGAGGGAACCATGTGGATGCCTTTACTACTTACAAGGAGGAGCTGAAGCTCTTCATCCATTCAGCCAGGGATAAAGGAGCCCATCCGGTACTGGTGACCTCCATGCACCGCCGGCGTTTTGATGAAACCGGCAAAATCATCAATACCCTGGAAGATTATCCGGAAGCCATGCGGCAAACCGCAAAGGAAGAGAACATTCCCCTGATCGACCTGAATGCGATGAGTAAAGTGCTCTATGAAACATGGGGCCCTGAAAACTCCAAAAAGGCATTCGTGCATTATCCTG
>Ga0116193_1003036_pt1 | contig 12315 bp, 11 predicted proteins | sample AD_UKC115_MetaG_FD_89892 | JGI IMG/M metagenome (GOLD analysis project Ga0116193, IMG submission 89892) | Active sludge microbial communities of municipal wastewater-treating anaerobic digesters from Hong Kong - AD_UKC115_MetaG | ecosystem: Engineered > Bioreactor > Anaerobic > Digestate... | reverse complement strand
CGCCAGACCGCCGCTGGTGCAATCTGGGAAACCAGGCACTGGAGGAACGTCCGGACTGCACAGGACAGCGTAGCAGCTAACGGCTGCCCACCGTGAGGTGAGGATCAGAGCAACAGAGACGAGTCCCGGGGGAGTGCCGCAAGGCAGACCACTGGGGGTGAAACGGGCAATCTCTACGCGCAGCAATACCAAGTAGGCCAGCCACGGGAGCAGGGCGACCTCTCTCGACCTTGTGGATCCGCAGGGAGAGCTGGCGGGTAGGTAGCATCGAGCCGGGTGGGCGACCCCCGGCCCAGAGTAATGGCGGTCACGCTGCGGGCAACCGCAGTGCACAGAATCCGGCTTATCGGCGCGCTTCACACTTTTTAGTCAAAAATGGCTCCAACGCTTATGGGGCAAGCGCTGGCAGCTCTCATTTTTGATGTGTCACAGCGCTGAGCAATGGGGCGACTGCCCCTGCTGCAGCGCGTGGGCGCGCTCCACCGTGTCGGGGTGGCTGCTCAGCAGCGACCAGATCGGGTGCGCGGCTTCGGCCTTGCCCTGCTTTTGGGGCGCGGGCTGGCTCGCGCCGGACTTCTGGCTGCCTTCAGCGTCGTCCTCGTCGTGCGCGATGGCCAGCAGCAGCGTGCCCATGGGCGCCGTGGGCAGGGCGGCGTGGCGCATCAGGCCGATGGCAAAGCAGTCGGCCTCGCGCTCGTGGTTGCGCCGGTAGTGCAGCCCGGTGAGCAGCGCGCCGCCCGTGGAGAGCACGCCCGACACATCGCCCAGTGCCAGCCCCAGGCCCATTTGCAGCACGCCTTGCTCCACGACCATGCGCGTGGTGTGGCGGTGCACCACATGGCCGAGCTCGTGCGCCAGCACGCCCACCAGCGCGTCGTCGTCCAGGCCCTGCTTGGCGGCCGCCTGTACCAGGCCATCGGTCATCACCACCTGGCCGCCGGGCAGGGCAAAGGCGTTGGCGCCCAGGCCGGAGCGGAATTCCAGCTGCAGCCGCGGTGCGTAGCCGGGGTAGCGCTGCAGCGCGGGCGGGATCTGCCCGGCCAGCGCATCAAAACGTGCACGCAGCTGCGCCTGGCGCTCGGGCGGCAGCTTGCTCGGCTTGAGCAGGCCATCGTCCATCTGCTGCAGGCCTTGGTCGGCCAGCGCGGCTTCCCAGCCCACGGGCACCCAGCGCGTGAGCTGCGTGGCCATCCACGGTGTGCCATAGCGGTAGAACAGGGTCAGGCCGATGGCAGCGGCCAGCAGCACGGCCAGCAGCACGCTCCAGCGCGTCTGCATGCGCTGGGCCAGGCCGGGGCGCGCGCCCGCTGCGGCCAGGGCCGCGTGCCAGGCAGACACGGCGTCGATTTCCAGGCTGCCTTGATCGCGCAGGTCCACCACCACGCGTGCTTGGGGGCGGCGCGCATTCCAGGCCTCGGGCCAGCCCACGTCCTGGTGGGCAAACACCACCGGCGCCGCGCCCGGTGCCGACAGCGGATGCAGGTGCAGCGACGGCCCCCGGGCCGTGGCCCGCAAGCCCACCAGCACCTGCCGCGCCTGGCTGCTGCGTCCGTCAAACCAGCGCCCCGGGAGCAGGTGTCCAGGCGCGCTGGTGTATTGGTGAGAGCTGTTCACTTGCTTGCCTCCTCAGCGATGTGCATCACCCTCACCGCTGGAAGCGGGCGTGCCCCATCCCAGGGCTCCCGCGCAAGGGCCGCCCCGCAGCGCTGGGAGCGTCCCCCTGCCCGAATCGCGCAGCGATTCGAGAGCGGGGGGAAGGCGCCGCAGGCGCCACAGGGGGGTGTTCTCCATCACCCGATCAGGTCCAGCCCCGCCGCATCGGCCAGCGCATCGCCCAGCCCGCCCTCCTGGTGGCGCAGCATTTGGCCTGCCAGCTGGTCCAAGCCGCCTTTGACGTGCAGCGTGACCGATTCAAGCTTCATGGCGTACTCGCTCACCCGCGCAAAGGGCCGGTAAAAACCCAGCGTCAGCAGCGTGAGCAGCAGGTTGCGCACGCGCAGCCAGACAAACCCGCGCACACTCAGCGTGCAGCGAAAGCGGGCCACCTGGCTCACGCCGATGTTGTTCCATTGCAGCAGGAACATGCGCGCCTCGCGGTAGGCGCGTGCCGGTGCCGAGGCCAGCAGCAAGAGCATGAACAGTGCAAAAAAGCCGAACAGGAACAGGAAGAACACCCACACCCCGGCGTTCTTGCCCAGGCCCGCCAGCAGCGCCACCGAGCCCCCCGCCGCCAGCGTCACCAGTGCCACCATGCCCAGCACGCACAGCAGGAACACCCCCACCGTGGCCAGCCAGATCTTGACGAAATCCATGTACACCGGCTTCCAGCGTCCGGCCTCGGCGCCCAGGTGGGTGCGCAGCACCAGCAGGCTCTGGTAGTTGTATTCCAGCCGAATGAAGAACAGCAGCGACAGCACCACGCCCAGCAGCAGCAAGGCCCACAGCGCCGGTGGCAGCGCGGGCATGGCGCTGCTCTTTTCGTCGCCGTTGGGGGTGGCGCCGTCCAGGGCCTGGGCCAGCTCGGGGGCCACCCAGCGCAGCCCGAACACCACCCCAATCCACACCAACGCAATGGCAAACACCGGCCAACTGGCGCTGTACACCTCGCGCCAGCTTGCCGCAAACCGCAGGCGCAGCCCGCGCCAGCGCGTGTTGCCCAACCGAAACCGCATGGCGCTGGCCCACAGGTAGGGCGCCAACACTGCGCCGCCCAGCAGCAGCAAGGCCACGGCCGTGTCCTGCCCGGTGTCCACGGCGATGTTGTAGGCCAGCGTGAGCAGGACCAGCAGCACAAAACCCGTCACCATCTTGCGCTGCGGCGCCGTGAATTCCAGCGGGCTGTCGGCCACCAGCGTGTGGCCATAGAAATACTGCACCGTGCGCCTGCGCGCCCAGGGGGTGTACAGGCCCAGCGTCACGATGCTGAGCAGTACGTTGACGATCCAGACACGGAAATACTCCCCACCGCGGCCGGAAAACTCCAGCGGGTGGGCGTCGATGGCTGCTGACTCCAAGGGTGCCGCCTGCGCCGATGCGTTGCTGCGGGGCTGGTGTTCCATGGTCTCCCTCCAGGATGGCCGGGCAGTGTAGCAGTGGCGTGTGAATTTTGATCTGAAAGCGCCCGCAGCGCTTGTGTCCACAGCGCGGTTAGCTATGGTTTTTGATGGTGCTGCCACGGCCCAGGCCAGCGGCCCCCGCGCAAGGGCCGCCCCGCCGCGCTGGGGGCGTCCCCCCTCACGGCGAAGCCGAGAGAGGGGGGAAGGCGCGTAGCGCCACAGGGGGGTGTCAGAACTTCTCCCAAGGTTGAAGATAGCGCCACTGCCCCTCGGGCACCTTGGCCAGCGGCACGCGGCCGAGGCGGATGCGTTTAATGGCCAGCACCTGCAGGCCCACGGCCTCGCACATGGCCGGAATCTGCCCAGGGCGTATGCCCTTGAGCGCGAAGCGCAGCTTGGTTTCGTTTTGCCAGCTCACCTTGATGGGGGGCAGCGGCCGGCCGTTGAACGAGAGGCCGTGGCAGAGCTTTTTCAGGCCGTTGTCGGCGATCTGGCCCGCCACCTCGACGATGCACTCCTGCTCCAGCGTCTCGATGTCCTCCTGCAGCTTGCGCGCGATGCGCTTGTCCTGCGTATAGACCACCAGCCCGCTGGCCGGCGTGGGCAGCGGCGTGAAGCATTCGAGCTGCTTGAAGTGGCGCAGCAGCACGCGGATGCCGGCAGCGTCCTCGGGCAGGTGGCTTTGCGCGTTCAGCAGCGTGAGAGCGGAGGGCGCGCCCTGGCTGCGGCTGCCGTGCGCTGCCGCGCCGGCCTCCAGCCCCAGCCCGGCCTCGTAGCCCGGCGGCTTGTGCAGCAGCAGGGTGACGGGGGTGAGCTCCAGCAGGCTGGCGTCCGGCGCCAGTTCCACGCGCTGCTGCGGCGCGACGCGCGCGCCGGGCAACTCGACCACCTGGCCATCGACGCTGACCCAGCCGCCCTCGATGTACTGCTCGGCGGTGCTGCGCGAGCACTGAAATTGTTCTGCCAAACGCTTGGCCAGGCGGATAGTGGTGGTCATGTAGTAGGAGGTGATGCCTGAGGTGCAGAAGATGCCTGTAGTGCCACGGGTGCCGGGCGAGCTGAATGGCTGCGGCGGGGCTTCAGGCGCAGTGCATGCTTTTCCAGTGCATGCCACGATAGATACGCCATGGCGGTGGTCAGTGCCAGGGAAAGGGCCATGGATCCGGCGAAACCCAAGTTGGGAAGTGTGCTGGCGATCACCCATTGCTGGATAGGGAATGCATAGAGATACATACCATAGGAGGGGTCACCCCAGTGGCCAGCGTGACGCAAGCCTGGAAGGGGTAGGGAGCCGCCCCAGACCACCAAGTAGGGCAGTATGCACACCACGGCGAGATAGGGGCGGCCCATCAGCCATGCCGCCAGTGCGGTGACCAGGCAGGCTGCCAGCCAGTGCCAGGGGCGTGCTTGCCAGAAGCGTTGCAAGAAGCTCAGTGCGCTGCCGCAGAAGAAAAAAATGAACATCTCGCGGTTGTAGGAGCGTTGTCCCAGAATTTCAGGCTTGCCAACGCCAATGAACCACAACGCCGCCACGACGACGGCGGCCGGGATCAACCAGCGTATGCGCAAGAGCCCCACTGCGCCCAGCACAACGACGGTCACGTAGCAGCGAACCTCGACAGGAATGGTCCAGAGCGATCCATTGACGACGCCAGCCTTCGCATTCGTTTCGAACACTCCTGGCAGCTCATACATGATCTTGAGTCGCAGAGCGTGAAAATACTTCCATGTGTCGGGTGCCGAGAAATAATCGGTCAGCGACAACTTGGTGACCAGGGGGCCAAGGAAGAACACCGATAGCACGCACAGCAAGCCGAGGGCCGGCCAGATGCGCAGTGCACGGCGTGCGACGAAGCGCCAAGCGTGGGGGTCGACCAACCAACTCTGGGTGACCAGGTAGCCGCTGAGTGAGAAGAAGACGAGCACTGCCATACCGCCCAGGCTGTGAATGTTCCCCAGCGCGGGCTCTGGCTTCCCAGTCAGTGCGAAGTGGTGGCTTACCAATACCGATGCTGCCGCCATGATGCGGATGGCGTCATAGCTGTTGCCGCGCGGTCGGTGCGTCCTGGCGTCTGTCGCCAGGGGCTCAGTCATTGCCCGGCTCCCGTGCGCGGATGCGCTCCACATGCGCGATCAGCGAGCGCTGGGCCAGCGGCCACATGCGCGGCGGCACGTCGGCGTAGGCCAGTTCCACCCACTGCTCCACCGTGCCTTCGGGCAGTTGCTGCATGGCGGCGATGACCTTGGCCTCGCGCGCCAGGCGGTGGCCCTTGAGCTGGGCAATGGCGGCGCGCGCCTCGCCCAGCACATGGCCGTGCGCGGGCAGGATGAACTCCACGCCGTGTTCGGCGCACAGCTGGTCGAGCCGGTCGAGCGCGTCGAGGTAGTCGGCCATGTTGCCGTCGGGCGGGTTGATGATGGTGGTGCTGCCGTTGAGGATGTGGTCGCCGGAAAACAGCAGGCCGTCTTCCCGCAGCAGCAGGCACACATGGTTGGCCGCGTGGCCCGGCGTGTGCACCACCTGCAGGGTATGGATGATTTCGCCGTCCAGCCCTTTTCCAGTCAGCGTGAGCAGCTCTCCATTCGATAGCGCCCGGTCGGGCGTGAATGCACTGTCGGCACGCGCCGTGGGGGCCGAGGGCAGGCCCAGGATGGGCGGCGCGGCGCGGCCCGCGCGTTGGCACATCTGCTGCAACGGCGCGGCGCCCGGGGAGTGGTCGGGGTGCGAATGCGTGCACACGATCATGCGGAGGTCGCCGCCCGCCGCACGCCACAGGCGCTCCAGGTGCTCGGTGTCCGCCGGGCCGGGGTCGATGGCGATGTAGCCCGTGGCCGGGTCGCCCACGAGGTAGCTGTTGGTGCCGGGGCCGGTCATCACGCCGGGGTTGGGGGCGGTGAGGCGCTGCACGTTCTTCAAGAGCTGCACCGGGCGCTCGCTCTGCCAGTCCAGCGCGTGGGCGATCTGCCCGTCGGGGCAGACCAGGGCCAGCTCGCCGAAGGGCATTTCGTCTTCCATGTAGCGCGCTTCCTTGCCGGCCAGCAGGCCCGCGCGCGGGCAGCTCGTCCACAGCGGGGCTTCGCTCACGGCGCAGGCGGCCAGCACGTCGTCCACGCGCTTGAATTGCGCCAGCCTTTGCAGCGTGCGGATGGTCGGGAAGATCATGAAGAAGCCGCCAGCCGCGTGGCGATCCAGCGCCTCCTGGGGGCGCACCCACTGGGGCTCGAACTGCTCGGCCTCGTCGGCCACGGGCGTCTGGCCCTCGGGCATGCGCGCCACGAGAAAGGGCACGTCGAAGCGCTTGGGCAGGTCGCGGTCGGTGATCCAGCGCGCCAGGGTGAACACGCCGTCGGCCGCCAGTTGCAGGCCGCGCGCCTGGCACTGCGCGGCGAAGGGGGCGTGGCGATCGAGTGCGGCGATGTCGTCGGCATCGGCCCAGCGGCCGTCAGGGTGGCGCGCCAGCAGCACGCCCAGCTCCTCGAAGCTCTCACGGATGGCGGCGATGGCCTCGGTGAGCTGCTCGTCGCTTTGCGTGGCGCGGCGCGCCGCGGCGGCGTGCGATTGCGCATCGAGCGCGTCGATGCCGCCGCCGGGGAACACGTAGGCACCGGGCGCGAAACTGGCTTTCGTCGAGCGGCGCGTCATCAGCACCTCCAGCCCCTGCGCGCCATCGCGCAGCAGCAGCACGGTGGCGGCGTTCAGGGTGGGGACGGGCGGGCGGGGTGGGTGCAGGAGCTGGCTGGGGCGTGTCATGGCTGCATTATGGGCAGGAGCCAGCGGCACAATGCCGGGCCTACCCCAAACACCCTACGATGCACCGTTCCTCACAATCATTGCGTATTTACCCCCGCACTGCGCGGCTGCAGCGCGCCTTGCTGGGCCTGGGCGGGGTGTGGCTGGCGCTTGCGCTGGTGCTGGCCTGGCTGGACCGGGAGGGGCGCTGGATCGACCCCGGGCGAGAGACCGTCGTGCTGGTCAAGTTGTGGATTTTTTGGGCCGTATGGGCGGTGATTCCCTGGTGTGGCGCTGCGCTGCTGGGCCTGCGCCAGCCCGCAGGGCGCAGCGCGCCGCGGCTGGCATGGCTGGGGGCGCTGGCCTTGGTGGCCTACAGCGGCCTGGTGGAGCCGCGCCTGTTGACCGTGCGCGAGCACCGTTTGCCGTTGCCGCCATCGGTGCAGGCGCAGCCGCTGCGGCTGGCGCTGGTGGCTGATGTGCATGCCGGCCTGTTCATGCGCGGCTGGCAGATCGAGCGGCTGGTGGATCGGCTCAATGCGCTGGATGTGGATGCCGTGGTGGTGGCGGGCGACTGGACCTACGAGCCGCCGCGCGATCTGCACGTGCTGCTGGCGCCGTTTGCGCGCTTGCGCCATCCGGTCTGGGGCGTGCTGGGCAACCACGACACCGGGGCGCCCGGGCCACCGCTGGCGGCGGCGCTGCGCCAGGCGTTGCAAGGCCACGGCGTGCAACTGCTCGAAGGGCAGCGCCTGCTGTTCCGGGGCTGGGAGGTGCTGGGCCTGGGCGACCTGTGGGGCGGCGATCCGCGCGGCGACGTGGCCCGCCTGCTGCTGCCGGGGACGCCGACCGTGCCGCGGCTGGTACTGGCGCACCAGCCCGACACCGCAGCGCTGCTGCCTGCGGGCAGCGCCCGCCTGGTGCTCAGCGGACACACGCACGGCGGCCAGATCATGCTGCCCTGGATCACGCGCCACTGGGTCTTGCCCGGCATGAGTGCACAGGGCTGGTTTGAGGGGCTGAACACCACGCCGGCCGGGCCGCTGTTCGTGACGGCGGGGGTGGGCACCATTGGCCTGCCTGCGCGGCTGGCCGTAGTGCCCCGGATCGACGTGCTGCGGATCGAGTGAGTTCAGTCGCGTGCGGGAATGGCCAGCCCGCGCTGCACGGCCGGGCGCTCCACGAACGCCGCCAGCGCACGCTGCACCTGCGGGAAGCGCTCGAACTCCACCAGCTCGCCCGCGCCGTAAAAGCCCACCAGGTTGCGCACCCAGGGAAAGATGGCGATGTCGGCAATGGTGTACTCGTCGCCCATGACCCAACGGCGGCCCGTCAGGCGCTGCTCCAGCACGCCCAGCAGGCGTTTGGATTCGGCCACGTAGCGGTCGCGCGGGCGTTTGTCTTCGTAGTCCTTGCCCGCAAACTTGTGGAAGAAGCCGAGCTGGCCGAACATGGGCCCCACGCCGCCCATCTGCCACATCAGCCATTGCAGCGTCTCGAAGCGCGCGGCAGTGTCCGCGGGCAGAAAGCGCCCGCTCTTGCTCGCCAGGTACACCAGGATGGCGCCCGACTCGAACAGTGCAAAGGGTTTGCCGTCCGGGCCGTGCGGGTCGATGATGGCGGGGATCTTGTTGTTCGGGTTGAGCGAGAGGAACTCGGGCGAGAGCTGGTCGTTGGTCTCGAAGCTCACCAGGTGCGGCTCGTAGGGCAGGCCGGTTTCCACCAGCATGATCGACACCTTCACGCCGTTGGGCGTGGGCAGGGAGTAGAGCTGGATGCGGTCCGGGTGCTGGGCCGGCCATTTGCGGGTGATGGGGAAAGCGCTCAGGTCATTCATCGGAAAGCTCCTTGCGGAAAAAACACAGCCGGACAAGGCACCGTGCCACAGTGCGGCGACAGCTACGATAATCCAAGCCATGCAGATCCGCTTTACCAAGATGCAGGGTGCGGGCAATGACTTTGTCGTGCTCGACGAGACCCAGGAACGCCTGGGGCTCACGCCCGCGCATTACCGCTTTCTGGCCGACCGCCACTTCGGCGTGGGGGCCGACCAGATCCTGACCGTGCGCCCCGCGCCCGCGCCGGGCCTGGACTTTGAATACGTGATCCACAACGCCGACGGCGGCGAGGTGGAGCAGTGCGGCAACGGCGCGCGCTGCTTTGCGCGCTATGTGCGCGACAAGGGGCTCACCGCCAAGGACCGCATCCGCGTGCAGACGCTCTCGGGCGTGATCGCACCCGAACTCACCCCCGACGGCCGCGTCACCGTGGACATGGGCCGCCCGCAGTTCGACCCGGCGCGCGTGCCCTTCGACGCTGCAGGCCTGGTGCCCGTGCCCCAGGGTTTGGGGCAAAAATGGCCTCTTGCGCTGGATGGGCAAGCGCAGGCAGCTACTGTTTTGATAGCGGTTGTCTCGATGGGCAACCCGCATGCCGTGCAACTGGTGGAGGACGTGGACACCGCCCCGGTGGCGCAGACCGGCCCGCTCATCGAGTGCCACACCCGTTTTCCGCAGCGCGTGAACGCGGGCTACCTGCAAGTGGTGGACCGCAGCCATGTGCGCCTGCGCGTGTACGAGCGCGGCGCGGGCGAAACCCTGGCCTGCGGCACCGGCGCCTGCGCGGCCGTGGCGGCGGGCATCCGCCTGGGGCTGCTCGATGCGCGTGTGGACGTGCAGACGCGCGGCGGCCTGCTCACCATCGCCTGGAGCGGCCAGGAGGCCGACTCCGTGTTCCTCACCGGCCCCGCCGTGACCGTGTTCGAAGGCCAGATCGACATTCCCGACGCACCATGACCACCAGCAACGCCATTCCCCCCATCACCGAAGACGACATCGCCGAATACCTGCTGCGCACACCCGGCTTCTTCGAGCGCCATGCCGAGGTGTTGGCGGGCGTGCAGCTCACCAGCCCGCACGGCCAGCGCGCCGTGAGCCTGCAGGAGCGCCAGGCCGAAATGCTGCGCGAGAAGATCAAGGGCCTGGAGCAGCGCATCATCGAAATGGTGCGCCACGGCACCGAAAACGCCGCCATCGGCCAGAAGGTGCACCAGTGGACCGGTCGCCTGCTCGCCGTGCGCGACCCGTTCGACCTGCCCACCGAAGTGACCGAGAGCATTCGCGCCCTGTTTGACGTGCCCCTGGCCGCCGTGCGCGTGTGGGGCGTGGCCGGGCCCTACATCGACTGCGACTTTGCGCTGGGCGCCAGCGAAGATGCGCAGGCCTTTGCCAGCTCGCTGACCATGCCCTTCTGCGGCCCCAACCTGGGCTTCGAGCCCACGCAGTGGCTGCCCCAGGCGCTGGTCACGCCCGAGGGCGAGACCGAACCCGTGGCGCACAGCGCCCAGTCCGTGGCCCTGCTGCCCCTGCGCGAAGGCCCCATCGACAGCGCCACCCCCGCCTTCGGTCTGCTGGTGCTGGGCTCGCCCGACCCGCAGCGCTTTGACGCCACCATGGGCACCGACTTCCTCGCGCGCATGGCAGAACTCGCCAGCGCAGCCTTGCTGCGCTTGCGCTAGCGTGGAACACCCCCCTGAGCGGCTGCGCCGCTTCCCCCCGCTCTCGCATCGCTGCGCGTTGCGGGCAGGGGGACGCCACCAGCGCGGCGGGACGGCCCTTGCGCGGTGGCCGCTGGCTTGGGCAGCGCTCATGTTGCGGGTGGTTGGCGATGCTCCGTGTTGTGGAGCGATGAACCGATTGGCGCGAAAGGCATGACCCCCGCGCCGCTGCCCCCCGAAGCCCAGCGCTACCTGGAGCATGTGCGCGTGGAAAAGCGCTTGGCCGCGCGCACCGTCACCCTGTACACGCTGGACCTGCAGCGCCTGCAGCAGGTGGGCGAACAGGTCGGTCTGCCGCTGTTGCAATTGCAGACCGCACACATTCGCCGCGCTGTGGCGCAGATGCATGCGGGCGGGCGCAGCGGGCGCGGCATAGCGCTCATCCTCTCGGGCTGGCGCGGCTTTTACCTGTGGGCCGCACGCCAGGGGCTGACCGCGCACAACCCCGTGCAGGGCGTGCGTGCGCCCAAGGCCCCCAAGCCCTTGCCCAAGGCGCTGGGCGTGGATGATGCGGTGCGTCTGGCCGACCATGCCGAAGATGGCGCCGACCCCTGGCTGGAGGCGCGCGATGCCGCCATGGTCGAACTGCTGTACGGCTGCGGCCTGCGCGTGGGCGAGCTCGAAGGCCTGGACGTGGCCCCTGGCCCCGACACCGAGCGCCTGGGGCGCGGCTGGATCGACCTGCAGGCCGCCGAAGTGCATGTGCGCGGCAAGGGCAGCAAGCGCCGCAGCCTGCCCCTGGGCGCGGCAGCGCTGCAGGCGCTGCAGGCCTGGCTGGCGCAGCGCGCCACGCCGTTTGCACCTGGCCGGCTGGACGCTGCGCTGTTCCTGGGCCAGCGCGGCACGCGCCTGTCGGCCCAATCCATCTGGCTGCGCCTGCGCCAGCGCAGCCAACGCGCCGGGCTGAGCACGCCGGTGCACCCGCACATGCTGCGCCACTCCTTTGCCAGCCACCTGCTGCAAAGCAGCGGCGACCTGCGCGCCGTGCAGGAGCTGCTGGGGCACGCCAGCATCACCACCACGCAGGTCTATACCCGGCTGGACTACCAGCACCTGGCCAAGGTGTACGACCAGGCGCACCCACGGGCGCGGCGCAAGTAGCACCGCAGGCTCTTGCGCTGGCGCAAAGGTCGGCGCCGAGCGTTTGGTTACACTGCCGTGATGTTCGCCTCCCAGCTCCGCCGTCGCTGCATTGCCTTGCTGGCCATGCTGGCTGTGGCATTTGGAGCACTGGCGCCCACCTTGGCGCAGGCCGTGGTGGCCGGGGGTGCCGCCCCCGAGGGCGCTGTGATGGTCTGTACCGCCTCGGGCATGCTGTGGGTGCAGGCCGATGGCGATGTGCTGTCCGACGAGGGCAGCAGCACCCTGGCCGATCTCAAGAAGCCCTGTACCTGGTGCAGCATGCACGCCGTGGCCGCACCGCCTGCCACGCAAGCGGCGCTGCCTTTGCTGACCTTGCCCCTGTTTCGTGTAGCTCTTAACCCACGATTCACGCGGCCTTTTTACGCTGTGCCTCGTACCAGCGCTGCTCGTACTGCATCGGGCTGAGGTAGTCCAGCGATGAATGCAGCCTGCGGTGATTGTAGAAGGCCATCCAGTCCATCACCGCCTGCCTGGCCTGCTCACGGGTCGCGAATTTGTGCCCATGCACGCTGGCTGTTTTCAGCCGGCCCCAGAAACTCTCGGTCGGTGCGTTGTCCCAGCAGTTGCCTTTGCGGCTCATCGATGAACGCATGCCCCAGTCCTTCAAGGCTCTCTGGACCTCATGGCTGCAATACTGGCTGCCCCGGTCGCTGTGGAATATCACCCCAGGAGGCGGCCTGCGGCGCCACCACGCCATGGCCAGCGCGTCCTTGACCAGGCCCGCCTGCATGTGCGGTTGCAGGCTCCAACCCACCACCTGACGGTTGAACAGGTCGATGACCGCAGCCAGGTACAGCCAGCCCTCGTCGGTTTGGATGTAGGTGATGTCG
>Ga0116193_1003030_pt1 | contig 12325 bp, 9 predicted proteins | sample AD_UKC115_MetaG_FD_89892 | JGI IMG/M metagenome (GOLD analysis project Ga0116193, IMG submission 89892) | Active sludge microbial communities of municipal wastewater-treating anaerobic digesters from Hong Kong - AD_UKC115_MetaG | ecosystem: Engineered > Bioreactor > Anaerobic > Digestate | place... | reverse complement strand
TGCCGAGAAGCTGGCCGCCGCCGTCGCCGTGGCATCCCGCACCCGCGACGGGCTGGCCACCGAACGTCAGCAGCGCGCCACCGCATTTACCGGCGCGCGGGAGCGTGTCGACCACCTGAACTCCCGCATCAGCGCGCTGACCGATTCGCTGCACCGCGACGAGGTCGCCAAGGCTCAGGCCGCGATGCGCATCGAGCAGCTCGAACAGCAGGTGCTCGAGCAATTCGGCATGGCTCATGCGGATCTGGTGGCCGAATACGGCCCGGATGTGGCGCTGCCGCCCACCGAGCTCGAGATCGCCGAGTACGAACAGGCCAAGGAGCGCGGCGAGCAGGTCAGTGCGCCGGCGCCGATGCCGTTCGACCGGCCGACCCAGGAACGCCGGGCCAAGCGCGCCGAACGTGAGCTCGCCGAACTGGGCCGGGTCAATCCGCTGGCGCTCGAGGAGTTCGCCGCCCTCGAGGAGCGCTACAACTTCCTCTCCACGCAGCTCGAGGACGTCAAGGCCGCCCGCAAGGACCTGCTCGACGTCGTCGACGAGGTCGATGCCCGTATCCTGCAGGTGTTCACCGAGGCCTACACCGACGTCGAGCGTGAGTTCACCCAGGTGTTCGCATCGCTGTTCCCGGGCGGTGAGGGCCGGCTGCTGCTGACCGATCCGTCCGACATGCTGACCACCGGTGTGGAGGTCGAGGCCCGCCCGCCCGGCAAGAAGGTCAAGCGGCTGTCCCTGCTCTCCGGCGGCGAGAAGTCGCTGACCGCGGTCGCGATGCTGGTGGCCATCTTCCGGGCCCGGCCGTCGCCGTTCTACATCATGGACGAGGTCGAGGCCGCCCTCGACGATGTCAACCTGCAGCGCCTGCTCGGCCTGTTCGAACAGCTGCGGGAGCGTTCGCAGCTGATCGTGATCACCCATCAGAAGCCCACCATGGAGATCGCCGACGCGCTCTACGGCGTCACGATGCAGGGCGACGGGATCACGCAGGTGATCTCGCAGAAGATGCGCGGCCAGGAACTCGTCAGCACGTAATAGCGCTGCGCCGAGCGTCCGCCCTTGTACATCTGCTGCCCGTGTGTGTCGCGTACCGACGCGGCCGCTCGCGGGAAATGGGTGGCCCTTTGGAACAATGGCCGACGTGAGCCCCGAAGTCCTCTGGATCGTCATCGCCGTCATCGCCGTCCTGATCATCACGGCGCTGGTCGTCGGCCTCGTGCGGCACCGGCGCGGCCGGATCAGCCTGGCCAGCCCGCCGGCCGCGGACCAGACCCGGGAGATCGACCGCTCGGGCGGCTACACCGCGTCCTCGGGCATCACGTTCAGCCAGGCAGTTCGGGCCGATGCGGAACCGGCACCGCCGAGCGTGGGCGACGACGCGACCGTTCCGCGGGATGCCCCGAAGCGGCCCATCGCCGACGTGCGGCTGCCCGAACCGGTCATTGAGGCCGCACCCGAGGTCCCGGCACCGGCGGTCGAAGCTCCTGCGATCGATACGATCGCGCCGACGGCCGGCCGCCTCGAGCGGCTGCGCGGGCGGCTGGCCAAATCACAGAATGCGTTGGGCCGCAGCGTATTAGGACTGATCGGTGGCGGCGACCTCGACGAGGATTCCTGGGAGGAGGTCGAGGACACCCTGCTGATCGCCGACCTGGGCCCGACGGTCACCGCCGGGGTGCTCACGCATCTGCGCGCGGCGCTGGCGGCCAGCGCGGTCCGCACCGACGCCGACGCCCGCGCCGTGCTGCGCGAGGCGCTGATCAACGAACTGCATCCGGAATTCGACCGGTCCATCAAGGCGCTGCCGCACGCCGACAAGCCGTCGGTGCTGCTGGTGGTGGGCGTCAACGGCACCGGCAAGACCACCACCGTCGGCAAGCTGGCCCGCGTGCTGGTGGCCGACGGTCGCCGGGTGGTGCTCGGCGCCGCCGACACCTTCCGTGCCGCGGCGGCCGATCAACTGCAGGCGTGGGCCTCCCGGGTGGGCGCCGACGTGGTGCGGGGCGCCGAGGGCGCCGATCCGGCGTCCGTCGCCTACGACGCCGTCGACAAGGGGATCGAAGCCGGCGCGGACGTCGTCGTCATCGACACGGCCGGCCGGCTGCACACCAAGACCGGTCTGATGGACGAACTCGGCAAGGTCAAGCGGGTGGTGTCCAAGCGGGCCGAGGTCGACGAGGTGCTGCTGGTGCTCGACGCCACCATCGGCCAGAACGGGCTGGCGCAGGCCAAGGTGTTCAGCGAGGTCGTCGACATCACCGGCGTGGTGCTGACCAAGCTGGACGGCACGGCCAAGGGCGGCATCGTGTTCCGGGTCCAGGAGGACCTCGGGGTGCCCGTGAAGCTGGTCGGACTGGGGGAGGGCCCCGATGATCTGGCGCCCTTCGAGCCGGGGGCCTTCGTCGACGCGCTGCTCGGTTGAGTCGCCACGGCCCGCGAGCGCTCGACCACGGACGAATTTGACCCCGCAGAACGTACGTAGCTGAGCCCGCACGCGGAGATGCGCCGGCAAAAGCCCACGATGTAACGCCGGCGAAACGCAGACGGGCTATCCGTTCACATGCGCGAAACACCGGTGCTCTGTCGCTGAAACATCCACTGCGCATTGTCCTTTCCTAGGTCAACGGTGTCTGACCGTGGCATGGGCGAAGGAGGATGTAGGGAGTGGACGGTTTTCCAACGATGGGTGTGCCGGATACCGGCGACACCGCGTGGATGCTGGCAAGCGCCGCGCTCGTTCTGTTGATGACGCCGGGTCTGGCGTTCTTCTACGGCGGTATGGTGCGCGCCAAGGGTGTGCTCAACATGATCATGATGAGCATCAGCGCGATGGGCGTCGTGACGGTGCTGTGGGTGCTGTACGGCTACTCGATGGCCTTCGGCAACGACGTCAGCAACCTCTTCGGCGACCCCACGCAGTTCTTCGGGCTCAAGGGTCTGATCGGCGGTAACGCGACGGCCGCGGTGGTGGCCGATCCGACCGCCGGTGTCGAGGCCGCCGACGCCGTCAACATCCCGTTGGTGGGCACGCTGCCGGCAACGGTCTTCGTGGCATTCCAGCTGATGTTCGCGATCATCACCGTGGCCCTGATCTCCGGCGCCGTTGCTGACCGCGTCAAGTTCAGCGGCTGGCTGCTGTTCACCGCCCTGTGGATCACTGTGGTCTACTTCCCCGTCGCTCACTGGGTGTTCTCGTTCGACGGCGTCACCGCCGAGTACGGCGGCTGGATCGCCAACAAGCTCAAGGCCGTCGACTTCGCCGGTGGCACCGCGGTGCACATCAACGCCGGTACCGCCGGTCTGGTTCTGGCCCTCATCCTGGGCAAGCGGCACGGCTGGCCGGGCACCCCGATGCGTCCGCACAACCTGCCCTTCGTGATGCTCGGTGCCGGTCTGCTGTGGTTCGGCTGGTACGGCTTCAACGCCGGATCCGCCACCAGCTCAGGTGGTCTGGCCGGTTCGACGTTCGTGACCACCACGGTGGCCACCGCGGCCGCGATGCTGGGCTGGCTCCTGACGGAGCGCATCCGGGACGGGCATGCCACCTCCCTGGGTGCGGCCTCGGGCATCGTCGCCGGCCTGGTGGCGATCACGCCGTCGTGCTCCTCGGTGAATGTCGTTGGCGCACTGGTGATCGGTGTGGTTGCCGGTATCCTCTGCGCGCTGGCAGTCGGGCTGAAGTTCAAGTTCGGCTACGACGACTCGCTCGACGTCGTCGGTGTCCACCTGGTGGGTGGCATCATCGGAACGTTGCTGGTCGGCCTGGTGGCCGCACCGGAGGCCGGCGCCGGTGTGGCGGGCCTGTTCTACGGCGGTGGCTGGGACCAACTGTGGCGACAGGCCGTTGGCGCGGGCGGGGTTCTGCTCTATTCGGCCATCGGCACCGCTATCTTGGCGTTGATCGTGAAATACACGGTCGGGCTGCGACTGGACCGGGAGGACGAGGCGTCCGGTATCGATGAATCCGAGCACGCGGAGTCGGCGTATGACTTCGCCACGGCGGGTACGGGTTCGGTCATCGGACGTTCGGAGGTATGAGGGAAATGAAACTGATCACTGCGATCGTCAAGCCGTTCACGCTCGAAGACGTCAAGACCGGTCTCGAGCAGGCAGGCATCCTGGGGATGACCGTCAGCGAGGTGCAGGGCTACGGGCGTCAGAAGGGCCACACCGAGGTGTACCGGGGTGCGGAATACTCGGTGGACTTCGTCCCGAAGGTGCGCGTCGAGGTCGTGGTCGACGACGCCGCCGTGGACAAGGTGGTGGACGTCATCGTCCAGGCCGCCCGTACCGGCAAGATCGGCGACGGCAAGGTGTGGGTGAGTCCCGTCGACACCGTGGTGCGCGTGCGTACCGGTGAGCGTGGGACCGACGCCCTTTGATACAGGACAACTTCTGATCCCGTCTCCCCGGTTCCTGGGTTCCGGTGGACAACAAGGCAACCGACAAGGGGAGACGACATGACGAAGACACCAGACCCCGCCACCGGAGCCTCCTCAGGGGAGGTTCCGGTGGCGGGCTCGTCTGGTCGCATCCCCACCAAACCGGCCGACGATCTGTCGACCGCCGTGCGCCAGCTGCTCAACGGCAGCCTGCGCCAACTGGATTCGGCCGGCCTGCGGGATGCGCTGCGTGACCTCTACGAGTTCTGGCTCACCACCAAGGCCGCCGAGATCGGTGTCACGTCGACCAGTGGATTCGCCATCGTCGCGACCGGTGGTCTGGGCCGCGGCGAACTCGCCCCGTACTCGGACCTCGACCTGACCCTGGTGCACGACGACATGCCGGCCGACGTCGTCGCAGGGGTGGCCGAGTCACTGTGGTATCCGTTGTGGGACGCCAACATTCGGCTCGACCACAGTGTGCGCACCGTGCCCGAGGCGCTGACCGTGGCCAACGAGGACATCTCGGCCGGCCTGGCGATGCTCGAGGCCCGGCACATCGCCGGTGACGCCGAGCTGTCCGGGCTGCTGATCGGCGGCGCGCGCCGGCAGTGGCGGACCGGTATCGCGTCCCGGTTCGACGCTCTGGTGGCCGAGACGGAAGCACGATGGCAGCGCAGCGGCCAGATCGCCCATCGTGCCGAACCGGATCTCAAGAGCGGCCGCGGCGGACTGCGCGACGTCCAGCTGCTCAACGCGCTCGCCATCGCGCAGCTCGCCGACGTCTACCCGAGTCAGTCGCTGGCCTCGCCCACCGGCTCGCTGGGGGGTGCGCACCTGGCCCTGCTGAACGTGCGGACCGAACTGCACCGGGTCTCCGCCCGCGGCCGCGACCAGTTGTTGGCCCAGTTCGCCGACGAGATCGGGGCCGCACTGCGCATCGGCGACCGGTTCGATCTGGCCCGGGTGCTCTCCGATGCGGCGCGAACCATCAGCTATTACGTGGACGCGGGTTTGCGCACTGCGGGAAATGCATTGCCGCGCAAAGGATTGTCTGCGTTGCGCCGGCCGGCGCGGCGGCCGCTGGACGAGGGTGTGCTGGAGTTCAACGGCGAGGTCATCCTGGCCCGCGACGCCCGGCCGGAGCGCGACCCGGGCCTGATCCTGCGGGTGGCGGCGGCCTCGGCCACCACCGGCCTGCCGATGTCGGCCGCCACGCTGAGCAGGCTGGCGGCCTCGGCGCCGGAGCTGCGCACGCCGTGGCCGCGGCAGGCGCTCAAGGATCTGCTGGTGATGCTCGCGGCCGGGGCCACCGCGGTGTCCACGGTGGAGGCACTGGACCGCACCGGGCTGTGGGGCCGGCTCTTCCCGGAATGGGGCGCGGTGCGCGACCTGCCCCCTCGCGACGTGGTGCACATCTGGACCGTCGACCGTCATCTCATCGAAACCGTCTCGCGCGCAGCAACTTTCACCACCCGGGTGGCGCGGCCGGATCTGCTGCTGCTGGGCGCGCTGTGTCACGACATCGGCAAGGGCCGCGGCGGCGACCACAGCGTCATCGGAGCCGAGCTGGCGGTGCAGATCGGCACCCGGCTGGGGCTGTGGCCCTCGGATGTGGAACTGCTCTCCTCGATCGTGCGCTACCACCTGCTGCTCCCGGACACCGCGACCCGCAAGGATCTGCAGGACCCCGCCACCATCGCGAGCGTCGTCGCCACCCTCGACGGAGACTCGGTCCTGCTGGAACTGCTGCAGGTACTGGCCGAGGCGGATTCGCTGGCCACCGGCCCCGGGGTGTGGGGCGACTGGAAGGCCTCGCTGATCGGGGACCTGGTCCGGCGGTGCCGGCTGCTGATGGCCGGCGAGTCGCTGCCGCACGCCGATCCGGTGGACCCGCGGCTGCTCGAACTGGCCGCCCAGCAGGACGGCGTGCACGTCGAACTGGTTCCCGGCGACGGGTCCTACATCTACAACGTCACGATGACCGGCCCGGACCGGCGGGGCGCGCTGTCGCGGGCGGCCGGGGTGATGGCGCTCAACTCGCTGCGGGTGCACTCGGCGTCGGTCAACAGCTACGAGGGCTCGGCGATCGACACGTTCGTGGTCTCACCGCACTTCGGTTCGCCGCCGCCGGCCGAACTGCTGCGCCAGCAGTTGATCCTGGCGCTGGCCGGCGAACTGGACGTGATGGGCACGCTCGAACAACGTGACCACGACGCGGCCACCGCCAAGGGCCGCGCCGGGGACATTCCGGACGCGGTGCCGATCAATCGGGTGTCGGCACCCCCGCGCATCATCTGGCACGAGGGGCCGGTTCCCGATCAGCTGGTGGTGGAGATCCGGGCGATGGACCGGCCGGGTCTGCTGGCCCGCCTGACCGGGGCGTTCGAGCGGGCCGGGGTCGACATCTCCTGGGCGAAGGTCACCACGCTGGGTTCGACGGTGGTGGACGCGTTCGGCATCGTGGTACCGGCGCTGTCCCAGGCCGACATCCGGGAGTCGCTCGAGCGTGATCTGTTCGCGGTGCTGCCGACCCCGCCGCCGGCCAAACCCGCCGACGCCGAAGTGGCGGGCTGAAGCCGCGCCGAGTCAGCGTCTTGTGCGAGGCCCACTCGAACGACGTCGCGGTGAGGGCTGACTCGATGCGAGAAAGGTCACCAGGGCGCGTATGCCCAGCCCAGGTAACGCGCTCCGGGGGACGGATTCCAGGTCCGGAGCACCTGGACGGTCGGTCCGCCGCCGCCCACGCCGCCGGACACGAAGGTCCCGTCCCCGTGCGCGATGTCGACGTGGCCGGCGCCGCGGTCCCACGAACTCTCCGAGAACACCAGGGCGCCCCGCGGCGGGTCGGGCGTCATGTTGATCTTGTTCTGGGCGGCCAGCGCGTCGTGGAACAGCTTGGCGGTCTCGTAGCCGATGCCGGGGACGCCGAAGGCCGCCGCCACGAATACGCCGCAGCCGAAGTCGCCGCCGAAGTCGGACCCGACCATGCTGTCGGCTCGGGCGAGAGCGGCGTCGGCCTTGGCCGACGGGTCCGGGGCGGGCGGTGGGGCAGCCGACGTCGGGGTGGCGAACAGCAGCGCCGGGACTGCTGCCGCGCTCACAGCTGCCGAAGTGATGCGCCGACGCCCCATATCGCCCCCTGCCAGGTTGAGCTGCTTCTGGTCGAGTATTCGGCAGGCGGGTGACGGGCGTTACCGGATCGCACCGACCCATTAGGCTGGCCAGGTGTTTGAATCCCTCTCCGACCGGTTGACCGGAGCGCTGTCGGGTCTGCGCGGCAAGGGCCGGCTGACCGACGCGGATATCGATGCCACCGCCCGGGAGATCCGCCTGGCGCTGCTCGAGGCCGACGTGTCGCTGCCAGTGGTGCGGAACTTCATCGGCCGCATCAAGGAGCGCGCCAAGGGCGCCGAGGTGTCCGGCGCGCTGAACCCGGCCCAGCAGGTCGTCAAGATCGTCAACGAGGAACTCGTCGCGATCCTCGGCGGTCAGACCCGGCAGCTGCAGTTCGCCAAGAATCCGCCGACGGTCATCATGCTGGCCGGCCTGCAGGGCGCCGGTAAGACCACCCTGGCCGGCAAGCTGGCCAAATGGTTGAAGGGGCAGGGCCACACCCCGCTGCTGGTCGCCTGCGATCTGCAGCGCCCGGGCGCCGTCGACCAGCTGAAGATCGTCGGCGAGCGCGCCGGCGTCGTCACCTTCGCCCCCCACCCGGGTACCTCGGCGCAATCCGCGGACACCGGCGGTGCGGGGGCCGGAGACCCGGTTGCGGTGGCCGCGGCCGGCCTCGAGCACGCGAAGTCGCACATGTTCGACGTCGTCATCGTCGACACCGCGGGCCGGCTGGGTATCGACGACGTCCTGATGGCGCAGGCGGCGGCCATCCGCGACGCGGTCCGCCCCGACGAGACGTTCTTCGTGCTGGACGCGATGATCGGTCAGGACGCCGTCGCCACCGCCGAGGCCTTCGGCGCCGGTGTCGGGTTCACCGGCGTGGTGCTGACCAAGCTGGACGGCGACGCCCGCGGCGGCGCCGCGCTGTCGGTCCGCGAGATCACCGGCGTCCCCATCATGTTCGCGTCCACCGGGGAGAAGCTCGAGGACTTCGACGTCTTCCACCCGGACCGGATGGCGTCGCGCATCCTGGGCATGGGCGATGTGCTGAGCCTCATCGAGCAGGCCGAGCAGGTCTTCGACCAGCAGAAGGCCGAGGAGGCCGCCGCCAAGATCGGCTCCGGCGAGCTGACCCTGGAGGATTTTCTCGAGCAGATGCTGGCCATCCGCAAGATGGGGCCGATCGGCAACCTGCTCGGCATGCTGCCCGGTGCGGGACAGATGAAGGACGCGCTGGCCGCCGTCGACGACAGTCACCTCGACCGGGTGCAGGCCATCATCCGCGGCATGACGCCGCAGGAGCGCGCCGACCCCAAGATCATCAACGCCTCCCGTCGGCTGCGGATCGCCAACGGGTCCGGCGTCTCGGTGTCTGAGGTGAACCAGCTGGTCGATCGGTTCTTCGAAGCCCGGAAGATGATGTCGCAGATGGCCGGTAGCTTCGGCTTCCCCGGCGCGCGGAAGTCGTCGAAGAACCGCAAGAAGAACGCCAAGGGCAAGGGCAAGAAGGGTGGCCGGGGGCCGACGCCGCCGAAGGCGCGTAACCCGTTGGTCGCCGGGATGCCCGGTGGCTTCCCCGACCTGTCCCAGATGCCACCCGGTCTCGATGAATTGCCGCCCGGACTGGCCGATTTCGACCTGTCCAAGCTGAAGTTCCCGGGCCAGAAGTAGGTGCGCGGCCCGCTGCACATCCGCGGCACGGTCCTGCCGGACGGCGAGCCCGCGGACTGGTGGGTGCGCGACGGACTGTTGTCGGCCGAGCCGATCGCGGATGCGACGACGGTGTTCGGTGCCGACGGGTATGACGGCTGGATCATCCCCGGTCTGGTCGACGCGCACTGTCATGTCGGTCTGGGGGTGCACGGCGCCACGTCGCTCGACGAGGCGGTCGAACAGGCCGAGACCGAGCGGGCCGCCGGCGCGCTGCTGCTGCGCGATGCCGGTTCCCCGGTGGACACCCGCAGCCTCGACGACCGCGAAGACCTGCCGCGCATCATCCGGGCCGGCCGGCACATCGCTCGTCCCAAGCGGTACAGCCCCGGGCTGCCCATCGACATCGAGGACGAATCGCAGCTGCCCGACGTGGTCGCCGAGCAGGCCCGGTTCGGCGACGGCTGGGTCAAGCTGGTCGGCGACTGGATCGACCGCGCGGTGGGGGACCTGGCCCCGCTGTGGTCGGACGACGTGCTCACCGCCGCCATCGAGGCCGCGCACGCCAACGGCGCCCGGGTGACCGCCCACGTGTTCGGCGAGGACGCGCTGCCCGGTCTGATCAACGCCGGCATCGACTGCATCGAGCACGGCACCGGACTGACCGACGACACCATCGCGATGATGGCCGCCCGTGGCACCGCCCTGGTACCCACCCTGATCAACATCGACAATTTTCCCGGAATCGCCGATGCCGCAACGAAATACCCCACCTACGCCAAGCACATGCGCGACCTCTATGCGTCGTGCCGGGCCCGGGTCGGTGCCGCGCGGGAGGCCGGGGTGGCCATCTACGCGGGCACCGACGCCGGCAGCATGGTGGCCCACGGCCGGATCGCCGACGAGGTGCAGGCGCTGCACGGCGTCGGGATGAGTCCGCACGACGCGCTGGGCGCAGCATCGTGGGATGCGCGGAACTGGTTGGGCCGCAGTGGGATCGAACACGGCGCCCGCGCAGACCTGTTGTGCTTCCGGTCCGATCCGCGCCGACCCGGAGTGTTGAACCATCCCGATCTGGTGATCCTGGCAGGAGTGGTGTACCCGTGACCGTTGTTGATCTGAGCCACCGCATCCGGGCCGGGCTGAACACCTATCCGGGGCTGCCCGCGCCCGTCATCACACCGCATCTGACCCGGGCGCAGTCGCGGGAGAAGTACGCGCCGGGAACCGAATTCGCGATGGACGTCATCACGATGATCGGGAACACCGGCACCTATCTCGATTCGCCGTTCCACCGCTACGCCGACGGCGCCGACCTGGCCGGACTGGATCTGGCCACCCTGGTCGGGCTGCCGGCCGAGGTGTTCGACCTGGACTCGACCGAACGCGGTATCGATGTGGCCGCGCTGGCCGGCCGCGATCTGCAGGGTACGGCGGTCCTGTTGCACACCGGCTGGGACCGGCACTTCGGGTCGGCCGAATACGGTTCGGGCGCACCGTATTTGACCGCTCAGGGGGCGCAGTACCTGATCGACGCCGGTGCCGTACTGGTCGGCATCGACTCGGTCAACATCGACGACACCGAGTCCGGCGGTGAGCGCCCCGCCCACACACTGCTGCTCGGCGCCGGCGTGCACGTCGTGGAGCACCTGACCAACCTGGGTGCCCTGCCATCGTCGGGGGCGCGGTTCACCGCCGCGCCGCCGGCCATCGAGGGCTTCGGGACGTTCCCGGTGCGGGCCTTCGCCGAACTGTGAGCGCGTATTCGCGCCGAGTGTGGGGCTCATGGTTGGCGGAATCAAGATTTGCGTGCGTGAGGCCCACGCTCGGCGCAGAGCGGCTCAACGCGGCTGGGCGAAACCCCAGTCCAGCAGGCCCACGGCCTGATCCCATAGCGGACCGTCGCCCTTCATCAGCACCGCCACCAACCGCCGGCCGTCGCGCTGGGCCACGGTGACGAAGGTGTCTCCGGCCAGATCGGTGTAGCCGGTCTTGCCGGCCAGATCGCCGGGATAGCGGGTCAGCAGCTTGTTCTGCGCGGTAAGCGTCTTGTAGCCGCCGCGGTCGGGGAACTGGGCCGAGGGCTGCCGGAAGATCTGGGCGATGATCGGGTAACTCAACGCGGCCCGGTAGATCAACGCGAGGTCGTGCGGGCTGGTCAGGGTTTCCCAGCCCGGGCCGTCCAGGCCGGACGGCGACATCGCCCGGGTGCGCCGGGCGCCCAGGCTGGCGGCCTTCGCCGTCATCCGGGCGATGGCCGCGCGGTAGCCGCCGAGCATGTCACCCAACAGATTCGCGGCGTCGTTCCCCGACACCATCAACAGCCCGTCGAGCAGCTGCCGGGCGGTGTACACCTGCCCCGGAACCAGTCCCACACAAGAACATTCGACCTGGGTGTGCGCCGTAGTGGCGCGCACCGCGGCGTTCGGCGCGAGGTTGTCGAGCACCACCATGGCCAGTAGCGCCTTGATGGTGCTCGCCGGCGCGTGCACGCCGTAGGGGTCCTTGCCGGCCAGGATCTTTCCGCTGTCGATGTCTGCCACCAGCCAGGCCTGCGCCGGCCCCTCTGGCGCGGTGACCGCGGCGGCAGGCCCGACGACGGGTTCGGCGGCAACGGACGGGCACAGCGACAGTGGCACCGCCGCCACGACAAGTGTCGTCGCCGCGATCGTCAACGCACGTCGCAGGGCCACGAGCGACGACAGTAGGCGGCCGGCGTCTACTCCAGGACGCGCCGAGATCTCGAACGGGTTGCGGCTACAGCGCGCCGACGCTGGAGCTGCGATCCAGGGCGAACCCCCAGTCGAGCAGGCTGGCGGCCTGATCCCAGTAGCTGGGCCCGCCCTCGTGGACCAACCCGTACATCATCGCGACCACCAGGCGCCGCCCGTTGCGCTCGGCCGCGCCGACGAACGTCTTGCGGGCCAGGTCGGTGTAGCCGGTCTTGCCGCCGAGGAAGCCGGGATAGCGGTGCAGCATCTCGTCCTGGTTGACCAGCACCTTGTCGCCGGTCTTGGTGGGGAACACCGCCGACGGTTGGCTGGTGATCTGGGCGAACACCGGATAGCTCATGGCGTTGCGGAAGATGACGGCCAGATCGTGCGGCGTACTCCACATCGCCATGCCGGGTGCGTCGATACCCGATGGGCTGCCGGTGTTGGTGCCGTAGGCGCCCAGCAGG
>Ga0116193_1003026_pt1 | contig 12334 bp, 8 predicted proteins | sample AD_UKC115_MetaG_FD_89892 | JGI IMG/M metagenome (GOLD analysis project Ga0116193, IMG submission 89892) | Active sludge microbial communities of municipal wastewater-treating anaerobic digesters from Hong Kong - AD_UKC115_MetaG | ecosystem: Engineered > Bioreactor > Anaerobic > Digestate | place... | reverse complement strand
ATTAACTATTACGCTTTCTAAAGATTTTTCTGACCAGGAAGAACTCAAAGCAAAAGTTGCGGGCGTATTGGAAAACATTGAAGACATAGAAAGTGTTGATATTCTTCGTTCTTTGAGAAACATCTCCCGGTGTCTATTCGAAGAAAATCCTGATGCGCTCAACTACTCTAGCGAAGAAATATCTGCTTATTTGGAACATTGCGGTCCTTTGACTCAAAAAGCGTATGGTGATTTTATAAAAAGACACGGACATCGTGCCATAAGAGAAGCAGAATTAAGAAGCAAATCATGGGCGGATGATCCACTTTTATTGGCAGGGTATTTAAAAATGGTTTTATCTACGATAAGTTCTTATCGCGAAAGTCCTCAAGTTGATTGGGAAGAAAATATGAAAACATTAATTTCTCCCTATAATTTTATCAAAAAACGAATCATCTCATATTTAATCAAGCAATCTCGTTTTGGGGTTAAAGCAAGAGAATTTTCGAAATCAAAAATTATAAAAGTTATTGATCAATTCAAAAAAGAATATCGTTCTCTGGCAGAACAACTTACAAAACAACAACTTCTCATTGATGAAGACAGTATATTCTTTTTAACTCATGAAGAGATTGGACAATTGATTAAGGAAAATAACCGTTCATTGATAAAAAAGGCACTTGCACGAAGAAGATTATTAGAAGAACAAAAACGATTAACATTCCCCGAGATCTCTTTGGGAATTCCAATCCCTATTGAAAAAAATAATTTTCAATCAGACAGCACAACATTCAAGGGGGTTCCCATAAGTAGAGGAATTGCTTACGGGAAAGCGAGAATAGTAAAAAGTGTTGAAGATGCAAAGCAGTTAGAGAAGGGAGATATCATGATTGCCGTATTCACAGATATTGGGTGGTCTCCTTACTATTGTTTGATTAATGGGCTTATCACGGAAGTAGGATCCGTCTTATCTCACGGAGCAGTTGTAGCCCGCGAGTACTCTCTTCCCCTCATTTCCAACCTTCCTTTTGCCACGCAAAATATTAAAACAGGAGATCACTTATTTATGGATGGCAATACAGGAGAAATTAGGATCTTAGATGATGTTGAAATAAAGGAACTTCGGAAAAAGGCTGTATCGTAAGATATGAATACGTCCTATAGCATATCGTTAAATACCTGGTTCACATCACGATGTTCAGGATAATCGAGGGAAAAGTGTAGTCCTCTGCTCTCTTTTCGTTCCATAGCATTTTTAATAATCAAGTAGCCCACATTAATCATATTTCGCAACTCGCATATTTCGGGGAAAAGAATTGATTTTTTGTAGAGATCTTCTGTTTCACGATACAGAATTTCCAATCTGTCGAATGCTCTTTGCAATCTCAAATTAGAGCGGACAATTCCTACATAATTGGACATAATTGTTTGGAGTTCTTTTTTAGTTTGGGTAATCAGCACCATTTCCTCGTTAAGTACCGTTCCTTCGCTATCCCATTCAGGAACATCATCACAAAAATCGATTTTCTGAACTTCTTCAACGGCATTCAGACAAGCGCGGTGAGAAAAGACCAAAGCTTCAAGCAACGAATTAGAGGCCAATCTATTGGCGCCATGAAGTCCTGTAGAAGCACATTCTCCGGAGGCATAGAGATTCAGAATTGTAGATCTTCCCCATTCATCCGTTTTTATTCCCCCGCATGAATAATGGGCAGCGGGCACAACCGGAATCATATCCCGCGTAATATCAATTCCCACACTCAAACATTTGGCATAAATATTGGGAAAATGTTCAAAAATAATTTGACGATTAATAGAAGTTGCATCAAGGAAAAGATGGTCTGCACCGGAAATCTTTAATTGATTATCGATGGCTCGTGCCACTATATCTCGTGGAGCCAATGAACCCCGCGGATCGTAATTAGCCATAAATTCAATACCATCAGTATTTTTCAGAATTGCTCCGGCACCTCTCATCGCTTCTGTAATTAAGAATGAAGGAGATTCTTTTGGATTATACAATGTTGTAGGATGAAATTGCACGAACTCCATTCCTTCGACAGCACCTTTGGCGCGATAGACCATAGCTACTCCGTCTCCGGTAGCAATATCCGGATTTGTAGTATGCCCATAAACGGTTCCGATTCCACCAGTTGCCATCATGGTCACTTTTGAAAGAATTGTTTGCACCTTTTTCGTATTCGGATTATATACATAGGCTCCGAAGCAAGCAATATCAGTTGTTTTTCTGCTCACTTCAATCCCAAGATGGTGTTGGGTAATAATTTCAATGGCCAAATGATTCTCTAAAATTTCAATATTAGGATGTCTCTTGGAAGCAAGAATCAATTTTTTTTCTATTTCCGATCCGGTAATATCTTTATGATGCAATACTCTAAATTCTGAATGTCCTCCTTCTTTTGCCAAGGAGAACTTCCCTGAATCTGTTTTATCAAAATCCACCCCCCACTCGACCAGTTCCATAACCCGGGCTGTAGATTCCCTGATGGTTATTTCCACAATCTTCTTGTCTGAAAGTTCATCTCCGGCAACCATGGTATCCCGAATATGTTTTTCATACGTATCCGGATGATAGATTACGGCAGCGACACCACCTTGAGCATATTTGGTTGCAGTATCATCAATATTGGCTTTGGTAATCAAACATACTTTTCCATAATTGGCAGCTTTAAGAGCAAAACACAAGCCTGCAATTCCGGAACCCACCACTAAAAAATCAACTTTTTTACGCATAACATTATTCTTTAACAAAAAGTAATTTCAATTAAAACAAGTCTATTACTTTCCCATCATTTTTTTCTTTTCGTTTTTCTTCTCTCTTCTTATATCTTTCTTCAGCAGCTTCAATACTTTCCTCATCAAATTTTATCTTCCCAACTTTCAAAGAAATGTGTCTGATTCGCGCAGCTCGATTCAAAAGATACCCGGTTGGAGCTCCGGGATTACGATCAAGAGGATTGGGATATGCGGCTGTAATCAGGGACGCTTCACGTCGAGATACAGACTGTGCATCTTTATTAAAATAGTATTGAGAGGCTGCTTCACATCCGTAAATACCATTTCCCATTTCAATCACATTCAGATAAACTTCCATGATTCTTTCTTTACTCCAAAAAGTTTCGATAAGAAAAGTAAAATAGACTTCGCAACCTTTTCGCAACCAAGACCGTTTTGGCCACAGAAAAACATTTTTTGCCGTCTGTTGTGAAATGGTACTTGCCCCCCGAGAGGTTTTTCCATGTTCGCGATCATCAAGGACTTTTTGAATCGCTCCAAAATCAAAACCTTTATGAGCTAAAAAATTATTATCTTCTGCCGCCACGGCATAATTGATAAAATAGGGGGATATTTCATCAATATCCACCCATTTTTTATCAATTGGAGCATCATTTGTTACTTTTCGAATAATCATTAACGGAGTAATAGGCGGATTAACCCATCGATATAAAATAGTGAGCAGTAAAGAAAAAATGATTAATCCCACCACTATTTTCCCCAACAGCACTATAATGCGTTTAAGAAAATTCTTTTTACTTTTAGATTTTCTTTTTTTTGCCATTAGGAATATATTATTAATGATGAATCTCTTTTATGGCATCAGGATTATGTTTATACTTAAACACCAATCCAAAGACAATCGCAACCACAAGGGCATAACCAGCAAAAATAAACCATGCCACATCCCATCCCATCGGGCTACCTGCAGGATTAGGAACAAAATTCTTCACAACTGCACCTGCGGCAAACGAACCAATAGTTGCGCCGAAGCCATTGGTCATAATCATAAACAATCCTTGTGCACTTGAGCGAATAGCAGGAGATGTTTCCTGATTTACAAAAAGAGCTCCTGAAATATTAAAGAAATCGAAAGCCATTCCGTAAACCAACATAGAAAGGACAAGCATCCATATTCCCGAACCCGGATCTCCGGTGCCAAACAAAGCAAAGCGAAGTACCCATGCAAACATACTTAACAACATCACTTTCTTTATTCCAAAACGTTTCAGAAAGAATGGGATCAATAAAATACATAGTGTTTCTGATATTTGAGATAATGAAATAAGCATCACCGAATGTTTAACGCCCCATGCATCTGCGAATAAGGGATCATTAGCAAAGCTATTAATATATAAATCTCCGAATCCGTTTGTAATTTGCAATGCAGCACCCAAAAGCATCGAAAAAATAAAGAAAATAGCCATTTTACTATCTTTAAATAAAGTAAAAGCTTTTAACCCCAAAGCTTCAATAAAAGATTTCTTTTCAACAGATTTATTAACCGGACAGTGAGGTAAAGTAAATGAATAAATTCCTAATAAAAGAGAAGCAATTGCGGAAACATAAAATTGCAATTCAGACACTTTAAAACCGGTAAGGTCAACTGTCCACATGGCAGCAATAAAGCCTATTGTACCAAATACTCGAATCGGCGGAAAATCTTTAATCGTATCGAATCCGAATTTTTCAAGTGCAAAATAGGCTACAGAATTAGAAAGAGCAATTGTCGGCATATAAAATGCAACACCGAGAAAGATAAAAGAATACAATGTATTATAATCGGTTGCAAAAGCTGCCATAAAAATAAATAGTCCTCCCAGCAGGTGACATATTCCCAAGAGTTTTTGAGCCGGAATCCATCTATCTGCAACAATTCCCATTACAGCAGGCATAAAGAGTGAGGTAATCCCCATAATGGCATAAAAACTTCCGATTTGAACTCCGTTAAACCCTAAGGCTCCTCCCAAATAACTTCCTAAGGAAATGAGCCAAGCCCCCCAAATAAAGTATTGGAGAAAATTCATTACAATTAATCGCATTTTTAAATTCATAGTTCTTCTTTTTGGTGGATAATAATTAATGTTATTTTATTTTAAAATCTAGAAATTTCTCATCCTCAATAAATCCTTGTAAATGGTCATTGATATGAAGTGTCCCTACACCCGCAGGAGTTCCTGTAAAAATAATATCTCCCGTTTTAAAAGTTACAAATCGGGATACATAAACGATTATGTCGTCAATTCCCCATAGCATTTCCGAACTATTGCCTTTTTGGACACATTTATTATTTAACAACAGAGAAAAAGAGATGTTATGAATATCAGGAAAAAGCTCCTTTTTCACAAATTTGCTCACTACAGCAGAACCATCAAATCCTTTAGCGACTTCCCACGGGTGGCCTTGAGCCACACATTTTCTTTGTAAGTCTCTGGCTGTAATATCAATACCTAATCCTACCTCATCATAATAGGTATGAGCATATTTTTTTTGGATATATTTTCCCACTTTATTAATTCTGACTAATAGTTCTACTTCATACTGAATATCTTCCGAAAAATCAGGCAGAAAAAATGGTCTATTTCTATTTAAAATAGAAGAATCTGGTTTGAAGAAAAAAACAGGAGTTTTAGGAGGTTGTTGGGCAAACTCCTGAATATGACTCAAATAATTTTTTCCTATACAGATAATCTTCATTGCCTCTATTTAAAGAATGCAAAAATACTAAAATAATTACAGCTTATTTTCTTATCTTTATGATTATTTTTTAATTATTATCTTCTTCTCTTTTTATGTTCTCCTCTTTCAAATTCAAGTTTGATAAAAAATAGGTCTCTATTTTAGAATAACGTTTAAATGCTTTTCTTGAAATAAAAATTATAAAAACAATTAATAATGCAATCACAATGATGAGCCATATAGAAAATGTAAAATATTTTGAGAGAAGAATAATCACAAAAAAGACAACCAACATTGTACGCAAGATAATCCAACTCAACAAAAGATAACGGCCTGCTTTACTCTCTTTCCAAACCATGGCATAAAACTCAATATCTTTTTGTTTTCCGGTCATAAGCCCCACCAAAAAAGGAGCAATCATGCTTAACGGCACCAGTACATTTACAAACATTGCCCAATTATGAGGAATTCTATGGGTAATTGTCGTGTAAATAAAAGGATTTAAATAAGAAAAACAGAACAGCAAAATAGCAACAATAATTACGGAGAGGACAATCATTCTAGCCAAAACGTGTTTAATAATCTTACTTTTAACCGTTTCTTTTTTAATATTTTGAGCTTCTCTTTCGTAATTATTCAAAAATCGCTTTACTTTAGGAGAAAATCTCGGCAAAATCCAAGTAGCAAATGGAGCTGCAAAACGAATGGCATAAGGAGTCGTAAAAATCGTAATGACAGATGCCGCTACAATAATAGGATAAATTTCAGGACGCATAACATTCAACGATACCCCTACAGAGGCAATAATAAATGCAAATTCTCCTACTTGAGACAAACTAAATCCTGAGCGCACAGCCACTTTAAATGGTTCTCCTGCAATTAATACTCCTGCAGTAGAAATAAATCCTTTGACAAAAATCGATAATACAGAAATTACAATAATAGTACCCCAGTATTGACTGATAATCGTAACATCCATCAACATGCCTACCGAAACAAAAAAAATAGCACCAAAAAGCACCTTAATTCCCTTGATTAAATTCTGTATTTTTTCTCCTTCGATTGTTTCCGCCAAAATCGAGCCCATCACAAATGCCCCAAGAGCGGTTGAGAATCCTAAATAGTTAGCTAATGCAACCATCCCGAAACAAAGTCCGATTGAAAAGATTAGCAATGTTTCATCGTTAATCCATTTTTTTAATTTCTTAAAAAAAGTCGGTAAGAATGCTATTCCAACAACAAACCAAAGAATAAGGAAGAATACCAACTTCATCAGCAATATCAGCAGGGTTTCTCCTTCAAAATGCTGACTTGCTGCTGTTGTAGACAACATAACCATCATAATAATGGCCACTAAATCCTGAAGAATAAGTATTACCATCACCACATCCGAAAAGCGTTCTTTGGAGAGGTTCAGTTCTTCAAAAACTTTAATGATAATCATGGTCGATGACATCGCCAACATTCCTCCGAGAAAAAGACTCTCCATTCCACTCCAGCCCAACAATTGACCTGTAATAAATCCTATAAAAATCATCCCAAGAATCTCAATCCCTGCAGCAATAAAAGCAGAATTTCCTATTCTGAATAATTTTTTAAAACTAAAATCAAGTCCTAATGCAAAAAGGAGAAAAATTATCCCGATTTCAGACCATTCATGAACATTTTCCATATCCATAACCGTAGGGAAAATACTGCAATAAGGACTTACTAAAAACCCGGCTAAGATATAACCGGGAACAAGAGGTTGTTTTAATAATTTAAAAATAATCGTAACAAACCCTGCAGATATAAGAATTAGGGCTAAATCTGAAAGAAAATGAAATTCTTCAGACATCGATATTATTTTTAATTTTTAATAAGCACGAGCAAAAAGCACTCTTTGGTGAGAAGGCTTTCCTGTTAAAATACATTTCCCCTCTTCCTTGGGTGCATCAAAAGGAATTGCACGAATTGTAGCTTTCGTTTTTTCTTTGATAAGTTCTTCTGTTTCTGCCGTCCCATCCCAATGAGCCAATACAAATCCAGGGTGGTTATCCAGGATGGATACAAACTCTTCCCAAGTATCTGCTTTTCGGGTATTTTCTTCTCTAAATTTCAATGCTTTTTGATAAATATTTTGTTGAATTTCATCCAATAATGCTTGAATATTCTCCGGCAATCCTTCCATAGACATGGATACTTTCTCAAGGGTATCCCTTCTGGCCACTTCCACTCTGTTTTGTTCTAAATCTCTCGGACCGATGGCAATTCTCACCGGAACCCCTTTCATTTCATATTCATTAAATTTCCATCCGGAGCGTTTTGAATCGTCATCATCATATTTCACTGTAATATTTTTAGCTTTAAGTTGACTTATCAAAGGTTCCACAACTGCAGAGATTGCTTGTAATTGTTCTTCTGTTTTATAGATTGGAATAATAACTACTTGCAAAGGTGCTAATTTTGGAGGCAACACCAAGCCGTTATCATCGGAATGTGTCATAATCAGTGCACCTATCAAACGGGTTGAAACGCCCCACGAAGTTGCCCATACATATTCCAATTGATTCTCTTTATTTAAAAATTTAACGTCAAAAGCTTTTGCAAAATTCTGACCAAGAAAATGAGAAGTTCCGGCTTGTAGGGCCTTTCCATCTTGCATGAGCGCCTCAATGCAATAGGTATCTTCTGCACCGGCGAACCGTTCATTGGGAGATTTATATCCTTTAATCACCGGAATACCCATAAAGTTTTCGGCAAAATCGGCATAAACATGTAACATTTTGCGCGTTTCTTCAATGGCTTCCTCACGAGTAGCATGAGCTGTATGTCCTTCCTGCCATAAAAACTCAGCAGTTCTAAGAAAAAGACGGGTACGCATTTCCCATCGCACCACATTTGCCCACTGATTACACAAAACAGGTAAATCTCTATAAGATTGAATCCAATTTTTATAAGTATCCCAAATGATCGTCTCTGAAGTTGGCCTTACAATTAATTCTTCTTCTAACTTTGCATCAGGATCCACAATGATACCGTCTCCATCAGGATTATTTTTCAATCGATAATGCGTAATAACCGCACATTCCTTTGCAAATCCTTTAACATGACTGGCTTCTTTACTAAAAAAAGATTTAGGTATAAAGAGTGGGAAGTAGGCATTCACATGACCAGTATCTTTAAACATTTTATCAAGAACAGACTGCATTTTCTCCCAAATGGCATATCCATAGGGTTTAATTACCATACATCCTCTTACTGCAGAATTTTCAGCAAGATCAGCTTTTTTCACAATATCATTGTACCATTGTGCATAATTTTCTTCGCGTGTTGTAAAACTTTTCGCCATTATTTTTCGTTTATAAATTAACTTTTTACTATCTTTGTAGTCTACAATATTAAATCGTGCAAAAATAAACAATAAAAAGCAATAAATTTAAAGGATAGGAGATATAGCCATGAAAAAAAAGATTTTTATCATACTTGCCTTGTTTGCATTCATCGCAACTTCATGTAAATTAGGTTCTTTAACCTATTATGATGACATATATACTACTTCCTCTGACCAACAATATCATAAAGTAAGTAAAGAAACGCCAACGGCAACTTATTATGAAGAGACTCCTCAATATCAATCTTATGAAAACAATAATGGTTATTACGATTATGAAGCAGATGCCAATAATAATTATAATAATAATGTTAATTATTCAGACTCCCTAACTTATTACGAAGAAAGTACAGGAAATACTTATGTCGTAAATAATTATAATTATTATGATGAAGATGATTATTACGATTATTACTACACTTCTCGCATACGCCGTTTCCACAATGATTCATATACCAATTGGGGTTATTACGATCCTTATTACACTAATTTATATTGGTATGACTATTCACCTTCAAGTTGGGGCATGAGTATTTATTTAGGATATGATTGGTGGTGGCCAAGCACCTACTACCGTCCATATTATTATGGTTACGGATACTATTCATACGGTTTTAATTACGGATGGGGATGGGGATGTCATCGTCCTTACTGGGGAGGATATTGGAACGGATACAATAACGGTTATTATGATGGCTACTACGCAGGTTATTATGCTGGTTATTATCACAACTATTATGACAACAACCGCTCCTATTTCTACGGACACCGTAATCGTATTGGAAGTTCGAATGGAATTGCAGCAAACAACAATTCAAGAGGCGAAAGACCTGAGGATTATGGAAGAGGAAGTAATGGGCCTGCTTCGGGTTCCACCTCACATTCGTTAACTCCTGTAAGTTTCAATGAAAGATATGATCAAATTATAGCCAATGGAGCAACTTCTCATATTTCCGGAAATGGAACTTCAACTATTGCAAATCAAAAAGCCACAAATCCTTCTACTCCTAAAACAGGAACTGCAACTGCAGTGAAAGAGATTGTTCCTCCTACCAATAACGCTCCTACAGGTGAAAAAACTAAAGTCGAAAATCCCATGCCCGGGAAGACTCCAGGAGTTAATTCAGGAACTAACAACGATGCTCGGGTAAATAAAACACCTCCGTCTAATACTACACCATCTTCACCGACTGCCGGAACAAAACCGAATACTAATAACAATACTGCTCCAAACAAACAAACTCCTCCCACGAATGTAAACACAAATAGTAATCAAAATAGTCCTGTCAACAAAACGACACCAACACCTAATTACAACACACCACAGAGACAAGCTCCTTCTGCACCAAGGACAAATCCCACACCAAACAATCCTAACTATAATCGTCAAAGTACACCTCCTTCACGCAATACGGATTACAATCGGAGTAATACTGCCCCTTCTAACAGCAATCGTAATTATGATGGTTATCGTCCTTCAAATGCAAGACCAACCTATAATAGAGACAATAGCGGTTCTTCATATACCGCACCTTCTAATTCTTCCGGAAATTCGAGATACTCAGCACCCGCCAACTCCAATTCTTCTTCACGTCCCTCTTATTCAACACCTCAAAATACCAATAGCAACTCTTCATACTCAAGACCTTCCAACTCTTCATCTAATCGCTCTTCATACTCAAGTCCTTCCAACTCTTCATCCAATCGCTCTTCATACTCAAAACCTTCCAACTCTTCATCCAATCGTTCTTCGTATTCCGGATCAAGTAGTTCGTCAAGCAGATCTTCTTATTCTTCGCCAAGTTCTAGTCGCAGTTCCTCATCTTCATCTTCCGGTAGCAGCAGTTCCTCAAGAAGAGGCAGATAATTTACCACATATAATTAATCATTAAAAAATCACACTATTAATTTATAATTATGAAAAAGGGAATTTTTTTAATCAGCTTTATTTTATGCATTTTTTTTCTTAACACAAAAGGTCAAAATGACATAGATGCATTTAGATTTTCTCAAACAGATTGGAGTGGGACTGCAAGATTTATTGGAGCGGGGGGTGCTTTTGGTGCTGTAGGTGCTGAATTTTCAGCCTTAGCTACGAATCCGGCTTCGATTGGTGTGTTCAAAAAAAGTGAAGTTACTTTTACTCCATTGGTAGTTACCATTATGAATTCATCTTCATCGTATAACAAAAATTTATCCAAATATCTTTCCAATAATTATCATTTATCCAATGCAGGTGTTGTCTTGGCTTTTTCAACAAAGGAAACTTCCAATTGGAAAGGAGTTCAATTTGGATTCGGGTATAATAGAATTGCTGATTTTAATAATGAACTCCGCATTGAAGGTACAAGTGCAAATAGTTCGATTATGGATGAATTTGTGAATGCAGCCAATCAATCAAGCAGAGATTTGTCTGAATCGGGACCTTTTGACACATACTTGGCTTGGAATACATGGCTACTGGATTATGATTCAACTCAAGGGACATACTATAGTCCATTGGAAAAACAATCCTTAAAACAATCAAAATATATTCACACTAGCGGATCTATTGACGAGATGAATTTTTCATTAGGAGGAAATTACGGGGACAAATTATACCTTGGAGGAACTATTGGTGTTCCATTCATCAATTATATTGAAAAATCCACCTATGAAGAAGTAGATGAAACAGATTCCATCGGAGGATTTGAAAATTTTGAGATGGAAGATTATTTATATACTCGAGGAACCGGAATTAATTTTAAAATAGGTCTTCTTTATCAACCCGTTGATTTTATGCGTTTTGGCTTTGCCTTTCATACACCTACATTTTTCAATAGTTTAAAAGATACATACAGAAGAGATCTTATTGCCAATTATAGTGATAGAACTTACTCGGATGAATCTCCGGAGCAATATTACAGATACAAATTAACCACTCCTTTACGCATTATGGGTAATCTTGCTTTTTTTATAAAGAAAAGGGCATTTATCAGTGCGGAATATGAATTTGCAAACTACGGAATGAGTTCATTATTTGCTAATGATTATTCCTTTTCAGATGAAAATCAAGACATTCGGAATAAATACGGAGCGCAACATTCTGTGAGAGTTGGTGGAGAAGTTGCCCTGAATGAAAATTTCTTAATAAGATTAGGATACAACTATAAAAGCAGTCCATATAAAGAAAACATCAATGATGGATCTTCTCATACTGCATCAGGAGGTATCGGATTCCGTAGCAAAAGTTTTTTCTTAGACCTTGCATATGCTTTAAAATTATCCAAAGAAAAATATTGGTTATATAATCCTATATATGTCAATGCAGCTGAAACTGAATATGCATATCACAAAATTGCTTTAACCGCAGGATTTAAATTCTAAAAATTAATCAGTGGTAGAGAAAGGGGAAAACTCTTGTGCTGTTAATGGAATTTGCTTTTCATCATTGGTAATCAAATTACAGCCGGAGTTTTTGTCTTTTATATAACCAATAACACTAATTTCCTTAATGCCACTTATTTT
>Ga0116193_1003025_pt1 | contig 12335 bp, 7 predicted proteins | sample AD_UKC115_MetaG_FD_89892 | JGI IMG/M metagenome (GOLD analysis project Ga0116193, IMG submission 89892) | Active sludge microbial communities of municipal wastewater-treating anaerobic digesters from Hong Kong - AD_UKC115_MetaG | ecosystem: Engineered > Bioreactor > Anaerobic > Digestate | place... | reverse complement strand
GAAGCAGCGGCAGCGCGGAAGGCTACGCCGTGAGCGTCCGCCATTGCCCACGCCGCAGTTTGATCGCTGCGCTGTTGATTTGCTCCTGCCAGATCTTGCTTGCTGCGCCGACTGCAGCGCAGTCGACCTGGGGGCGATTCACAACGGCGGTGCCGATCGGCGGCGGCAGTCTCGCCACCACGCAATCGTTGCCGCTCACTGTTGCTGGCAGTGGCAGAGGAACCGGAACAGCCAGCCTGACGTTCAGCGTCGCTGGCGGCGTGGCTGCCTGGAACGGCTACGGCGTCGGTGCCAACGATGACGGGTACTACGCCGCGCCCAATCTGCCTATCGCTGGCGTGATCGCTATCAATGGCGCTCCCGGTTACAACGGCGGAGTGCCGGCGCTCGCGGCGGCATCTTTTGCTACCGCCTACAACGCACCTGCCGCTCCCGCAGGTACGCCACTGCCGACGGACCGCTCTGCCATTTACTTCGACGCGGGGGATGGCACCACGGCGACGATTGGTTGGGACTTTTCGGCGCTTAACGGCGGCAAACTGCTGGCCGGGTCGTGGATATTCATTGACGGTATTGATCAGGGCGAACGTATCGTGCTGAGCGGCCCGGCCGGCTGGATCGCGAGCGTGCACGTTGCCGATTCCACCTTGCCCAGACCGGAGCAGCCAGGACTGCCCCCAATCTTGCAGGCACCGATGTTTCCAGCATGTTCGCCGGCGGTCACCCTGAGTGCCACCGGCGTGCAACTGGACGGACGTTACGGCGATTTCAGCACGCCGCTTCCAACCTGTTCTGCCGTGCCCGTGCCGGTCGCAGGTGTCACCGTTGGCTACACCAAAGGCATGGACTCAGTCGGCGTCTGGATCAAGACGGCGATTGACATCAGTGCCCTCAGCCTGACGGCGAACGATCAGGACACGACACCGCGCAATGCCCAGGGCGCTTATCTTGGCCCCGACAACAATTTCGTGCTCGGTGTTGGTTTGATCGCGATGACGGAAGCGCCAGCAATCCCTGGTCCAGGACGGGCGTCGCTGCTGGCAATGGCTCTGCTGCTCTGCGGCATCACCTGGGGCGCAATGCGCAACGGAGGAACCAGCCGCACCGGTCGGTCGCCGGCATGACTGTCGCAGGTGTGCCGCGCTGCCACGTCGCGGATTCTTCCGTCTTCCGGGGGGCCGCCGGCAGATTGCTGGCCACGAGTCGGCAGGCGCTTAAGAGCATCGCATCGTTGGGCATCCTGCTGGCGTTGTGGGCGGTGGCCCCAGCGGCAGCCCAACAACCCGCCTGCGCGACGGTCCCTGAAGCCGGACGCAGTTGCGTCGACGTCATTGTGGTGCCGCCAGCGCCCGGAAATCAGGCACGCACCGGGGGCGGTTCGTTTACGACCGATGACGAACCAGGCAACGACGCCAGCGGCTTGAACCATGTCATTCGCTCGCTGGATACCTTGACCTACGAAGTTCGCTATCGCGTGCTCAATCAGGACGCGACCGGTGTGCGTTTGCGGTTCACGCTACCAGCCGGCGCAGAATTCGCCGCGCCAGCCAATCCCGCTTTCGGTAATCTGCCGGTTCCGGCGTACTGCGCCGCCGGTTCCACGCTCACTGGCAACGTGCTTGATTGTCTGGTTGGTCCGGTAACGCAGGGCGTCACCCGCAGTGTCTTGCTGCAAGCCCGTCCCAAGTTCGGCACGGTTGACGGTACCGTTATCCGCTTGCAGGCGGGGATAGAAGCGAGTAATCAGCAAAGCACTGGCGCAGTTGTCCGGTCCGGTTATCAGGACCCACTGACCGAAGCGACCATCAGCTGCGATGTCACTCGGCTCGGCACTACCGTCAGTCTCGCTCCCTGCGGCGATGTGGTGTCCGCGCGGGCGCGCTTTGACCTCGAAATGGGTGGCTTCGCGACAGCCAGCTTGACGGATCGCTCCGCCCGCAGCCCCGATTTGCTGAGTGTGGCGCTGAATAGCTCAATCCCCACCGTCGTTGGTGGCGCTGCGGGGCGCGCCGGTTACGTGCTCTCTCTGCCCGTAGCCATCGCATTGCCCGGGGATGGCGCCGGTGCGGCGCCGCTGACAGGCGCAGCCGCCATTGCGCTGACCATGCAGCTCTCCAACGATGACTTGCTCAGCGGCTTCGGTGAACTGGTCGGCTGTGGGGTAAATGGCAATGACGACCCCATCCCTGGCGGCACCCGCGTTGACGCCGGCTGGGCCGTCGGAGCCACATCGCCAGCTTCCCTGCGGGCGCGTCGGCACCCCTATGGCACGGTCGGCCTCGCTGGCGCGACGACTGAATACGCGGCACAAAACTCCGGCCAGATGAGCTGCGGCCAGAGCGTCGCCGGCGGCGACATCTCGATCAACCTCGTGCCGGCGGCGGATACCTTTAATCCGGCCACCTTCGCCAGCCGTAACGTTGACGGCAGCAGCACCGCCCGGCGCTATGTCTTTGTCGGCCTCGTGGTTCTTTTCTATCCGGCTGACCGTGTTCTAACCCCGTCCTCGGGCGGCACCGGCGATGGCGCTGTCAACGTGCGTTTCAATATTGGCCAGCTGAACGGTGGGACATTGCAGGCACTGCGCATCAACGGCATTGATGAGCCTGATGCGGTGGCTATCAACAATGGCTTCGCACCTGCGGGCAGCTACGACGACGACAACAACAACTTCGTCAACGCCACGCTGGACAGCGTGGGGGCCACCTACGCCAAACTCTGGCGCAACCCGCGTGCAGACACCGCCACCTTTCAGTCGGCAACCTGCCTGAAGGATGGCTTTGACCCCCATTGTCGCCACGGATATGCGTTTCCGGGATCGAACATCCAGTCACTGTTCATCTACAACTATCGCGATTTCGTGGCCCGGCAGGACGCGGCCTTCTGCGACGAATGGGACAGCGCCCGCACGCGCCTGCGCGTTCCCTTCGACGCCCAGGCCAACGCCGTCGAGATGCCGCCAGGACACGCGCTCTTGCTCGAGCTTGGCGGTGCCAACAGCTCAAGCGATGTGCTGTCGGCGATGGGCATCAGCGTTGAGGTCAGTACCGATGCCGGCACGGTAGCCAACGTCGATTGGGAACCTGTAGAGCCGGCGCGGTCTCTGGCGCGCAGTCAGGCCTCAGCACCCGAGTGCAGCAGCGGCACCTGGACGCCTGCCACCCTGCCAGCCATTCTTGGCGGCAATCTCAATCCGGTGACGCTGCCCGCGGCCTTGGAGTCGCCGCCGGGCAGCGGTAGCTACCCCGCCATCAAACGAATTCGGATACGGGCCAATTTACTAGCACCTTACATCACCGTAGGGCTACGCGGGAGCTACGAAGTGCTGGCCACCGTGCCCGGCACCCGGTTGCCAAATCGCACCTCGTTTCGTTTCGGACAAGCCGGTGGCTGGACCTACGCCGAAAACGATCACGCCATCGTACGCAGCGCGGACACCTCCATTCAACTGGCAGCATCCCGCAATTTGACAACCGGCGCGCTGGCCCCGGTGTCCGTGATCGGCTTTGGAGAAACGGTAGAACACACCGTCAATGTCAAGTTCAGCAGCGGTGAGCTGGCGCCGGTACCGGCTGCCACGCCCCTGATTGTCAAGGTGTACCTGCCCGCCGGGCTCGACTATGTCGCGGGCTCATCGGTGCCGGCACTCTTTCAGCCTGCCTACAGTGGCGTCAACCCGGAGACGATGCAACCTGCCACCGTCCTTGAGTGGCAGCTTGCCGCGCCGGTCGCGGGCGTCACACAACCGCCGCTCACTTACCAGGTACGGCTTGCCACCAACGTCGGCAATGGCGCCAGCTTGCACACCAGCGCCACCGTGGAGCACGCGCTCGACCCCGGACCGCTCTTCATCCTGCCGGTAAGCAGCTCCGCCGAGGACAGGCTTGCCGTCAGCGACATCGTTGCCAGCGTGCCTGCTGGATTGCTGGCCACCATGTCTGCGGCGCCCCCTTTCATTGACCTTGGGGGCACCACCTCGTGGCAGTTGGGGGTGTTGAACAACACGGACGCGCAGTTTTCATCGCTGCGCATTGTGAGCCCTCTCCCGCGGGTCGGCGATCTCGTCAATAGCAGCAATAGCTTTGCCGGTGACTTCTCGGCCGGTCAGATCACCGGACCAATGGCCGGAGCGACTGCGTACTACACGCTGTCGGCAGCCGCTCAAATCAACCGCGATCCGAACTGCACATCGAACGGGGGCACCTTGCCCGATGGGGTCGGTGCGTGTCCTGCTGCGGGCGCCGTTTGGGTCGTTTCGCCGACCGGCGTGCTGCCCTCGTCAGTAACAGCGATTCGCATCGACGAATCGAACGCATTGCCGCCTAACACGGTCAGGACGTATGGCCTTTCGCTTGTAACCGCCAACAACCGTGCGGGGGATGTTTACGAGAACAGTTTTGTCGCGACAGCGCCAGGGCAGACGCTGGTGGTGCAAAGCCCCCGAGCGCGGATTGCCGTACCGGCCGGCCAACTACGCGGCGCGGTTTTCTCGGACAACGACAACTCACACTCGCCCACCCCGGCTGACACCGGCATCACCGGCGTAACCATCACCCTGACCGGCCGTGACCAGCATGGCAACTCCTATCGCATGACGGTGCAGACCGCCAGCGCAGGCACCAGCGCTTCGGTCGGCAATCAGGTCAGCATCAACGGCGCCGCCGCCTACCTGCAGAGCTGCGCGGCATCGCCGGCGCTGCAAGCAGGCGAGTTCATGTTCTGTAACCTGCCGAGCGCAGATGCGGCGGGATACACCTTGTTTGAGCAGCAGCCCGCCGGTTACCTTGATCGCGAGGACTACGTTGGCGTGCTGGCTAGCGGGCAGACTCCAGGAAGTATCAGCGCGAACGACACTCTGTCGGGCATTCGATTGCAGAACAATCTGCAGACTGGCGCTGCCGACCACGGCACAGGCTATCTGTTTTCAGAGTATCCGATTTTCGCCAACATTACGGGCAGAGTCTTCGCAGAGCAGAGCTGGCCGCTCAACCAGACCGACGATGGGGTAGCGGTTGATCCGGGGCTGGCAACAGCTTTGACATCTTGCATGTGTCGCACCCTGAGAAATGGAATTCTGTATGTTGAGATTCACCGCCCATGCTGTTCGCGGCTGCCTGCTTGTTTTTGCCGTAGCGCTTGGCGGATGCGGTGGCGGCGGAGATGAAGCTCAGCCAACACCGCCGCCGCCTGCAACACCGACCGCTGTGACGTTCTCGTTCCAGATACGCGGAAAAGGGCCCGAGGAACGCTTTCTCCATACGACCTCGTCAACCGCGCTGATCGCGGCGGCGCGAGCGGAATTGGCGCTTCCGGCAGCGAACCGCCGCCAGTTTCCCGCCGGCAGTATTGCTGCGGGCAACGGTGGCTTCAACCTTAACTGGGGATGGCACTTTACCGAGGTCAACCTCGTCGAAGTTGCGGTGGAAGTGTGCGACGGCACACCCAGCATGGTGCAGGCGAACTTGAACTACTGGCTCACGACGGTCCGCAACTTCTGCCCGTGGGCGGCCTACGTGGACGCCGAAATCAAGTAGACGGTAGGCAACAGCCTACCGTCGCGGCAGACGTATCAAGCCTTGCTCGACGGCGCGACTCACTGCCTCCGCGCGCCGCGTGGTGCCGAGCCGGTCGAAGATCGCTGTCAGGTGATGCTTCACTGTGCGTTCGGTGATGCCCAGGTTGCGCGCCAGATGCTTGTTGGTGAGCCCGCCAGCGATGCCCTCCAGAATCTCGGTCTGCCGTGGCGACAACATGCGCTCGTCGGCTTTGCCGGACGGGAACCACGATTCACCATTCAAAAGTCGCTTGAGTACGGCAATCGTTTCTGTCGGCTCCAGTGACTTCGGTACGAACCCCAGTATGCCTTCTTCCTGACACAGCGCAGGCAGGCGCGGGTCGTCGGTTCCGGACATCAGCACGCGTGCGACGGTGGGGTGGCTGCGCGCAACATCGCGCAGGAATTGCAACCCGTCCGCGTCCGGCAGACGCCAGTCGCAAAGCGCCATATCCACGTCATCGCCCGACGCGAGAATGCTCAGCGCGGCTGCGGCCGACGTGGCGCTGCGGATGTCGTCCGCCACGCCCGAGCGGGCAAGGACGTCCATCAGTCCATGGCGGTACAGCGGATGGTCCTCGACGACGAGTAGTGTGGTCCTTGTGGTCATGTTCGGGCAGTGTAGTGTTTGCCTCGTTGACTGACACCTGTCCATTCGGGCCGGGGTGGCTGCTCCGCCGGACGCAGATAATGTTGCCAGACGATCGCGACCGGAAATGACACGGGAGAAGCGGCGTTCTGGGCGGATCCTGCGTGGCATCAAGATGCCGCAACCTAACACTCAATGAGCAGCACAGCGACGCATCTCTCGGGACAAACACGGCAACAACGGTTGTGGTCACAGCGCTTTCGCGACCCGATGCGATTGGTAGCGCTTGCTACCGACATGTTGAGTGCCGCAGTGGATGACCGGTCACGCGCGTTTGCCCACCTGCAGCTGGCATGGGGGTATCGGTACCGTGGCGACGCTGATGCAGCCTCGGCTTCTCTGCAGCTTGCTGCCGCGCTTTACGACGCCATCGGCGATCTGGCGGGTCAAGCCAATTGCCGGGACCTCAGCGCAACCCTGCTGTCACTTGAGCGCAGGTATCCCGAGGCAATCGCGTTGTTGCAGGTCAATTTGGCATTGCCTCCGGAGTCGCGCCATGCAATTGAACGCATGATCACCCATGACCGCAGCGGGCTACTGTACGACCAGCTGGGCGACCGGGATCAGTCGCTCCGGCATCGCTACGCCATGCTCGCCGCTGCACGTAGCAGCGCGGATGATGCGGCGACTGCTTTCGCGCTCGCCATTCTGGGCGGTGTGCAGGCTGATCTCTACAACCTTGACGATGCGGACAGGCTCTGCGTGGAGGGGCTCGCGGTGGCAGAGTCGGTGGACGCGATACACGCATGGTCGCTCGCCGCGCTCAATCACATGAATGCCTTGCTGGCGATGGAGCGCGGCACCGAGGCCGCCGCGCACGCTGAGCGGCTGCTGGCCCTGGAGCCGAGGCTCAATCAGCGTGCAGCGGAGCAACGGCTGATTGTCTACGCCGACGCCTTCACGGCGGTTGGCGATCCCGTCCGCGCGCAGTCGCTGCTCGACCGCAGCGCAGCGCTGCGCAATGACAGCCAGCAGAGCCTGATCAGTTTCACCACTGCGCAAATTCGCGCGTGGAATGCGCAACACATGCCCAGTCGTGCGCGTGAGTTGGGTGAGGCGTACCTTGCCGACCCCGACAGTGGCTCCGATCCTGCGCAGGTACCGACCGAGCTGCTACGCATCTTGCAGGCGCTCGCCGCTGCCTGCGAGACGCTGGGCGACCTGCCGGCGGCGCTGCGCTATCAGAAGCAGGCGTTTGCCGTTCACGAATCGCTGGTCGGACGCAGCGCCCGAGCGCGCCGCCTCACGCTGGAGATCCAGCACCATCTTGATCGTGAGCGCCTGCAGCGGGAGCACGCGCAGCGCCGCCAGCAGGATGCCGAGGAGGAGGGCGCGCGACTGACCGAGCTCAACCGCCAGCTCGATGCCGCGCTGCAGACGCGCACCCGATTCCTGGCGGCAGCGAGTCACGACCTTCGCCAGCCCGCTCACGCGCTCTCACTGTACGCGGTGGCGCTGGAGCAGGAGACCTCGCGCGACGCGCTGCACACCTTGGCCCGGCGCGTACGCGCCACCGTCAATTCATTGTCAGGGATGTTTGACGGGCTGATCGAGCTGGCGCGACTGGACGCCGGTGCGGTTGAGGTGCGCGCTGCGCCGGTCGCCGTCGATGAGCTGCTGCTGCGCTTGCGTGCCGAGTACGCGGATCGTTTGCCCGCCGGCGGCACCAGGCTCGCGCTGCGAACCGCCGCGCGCCCCCTGTGGCTGCACACGGACGGCGTGCTGATGGAGCGCGTGCTGCGCAATCTGATCGGCAATGCGGTCAAGTACGCCGCTGAGGGCAACATCCTGATTGCCGTGCGCATGCTGCCGGATGGCGGCGTCGGCATTGAGGTGCGCGATGCCGGGCGCGGCATTGCCGAGGCAGACCAGCGGCGTGTTTTTGACGAGTTCTTTCAGGCGGCGACCGACGTTGGCCACCGCGACGGGCTTGGTCTCGGGCTCGCCATCGTGCAACGATTCACCCGCCTGCTCGGCATGTCCATCACGTTGCGCTCAGCGCCGGGGCGTGGCAGCACCTTCCGGCTTGCCATTCCTGCGGCGTTGGTGATGGCTCCGCCGCTGGCCGAGCAGGCAACGCTCGCCGCATCCAAGGCGGACACCACGGAATCGCTACGCCTGCTGGTCATCGACGATGACCACGATGCCCGCGACAGCCTCGCGCTGGTTCTGAAGCAATGGCGCCATGAGGTGATTGCCGCTGCGGATGCGGCCTCTGCGCTGCAGCACCTGCGCGATCACGCAGCGGTGCTGGACGCCGTCATCTCGGACTTTCAGCTCGCCGCCGGACGAACCGGGACCGAGGCGATCTCGCTTGTTCGTCAGGCGCAGTCGTCACCGATACCGGCGCTAGTGGTTTCCGGCGCCCATGACGAACAGACGCGCGGCGCCGTCGCGGCCAGCGGTGCCGCTTACTTGAGCAAGCCGGTGAGACCGTTGCGGCTGAAGAGCTGGTTGTCCACCGTCAATCGCCGGCCAGACTAGGTTGCAGCGCGGGTAGCGACTAGCCGTCGGTTGCCTGTGGTCGTGCTGCATAGAATCGTTGCAGCATGCGCTACGCCAAATCCCCTACGTCACCCGCCCGATTGCGCGCTGCCCCGCGCAGGCGATCAGCTTTTGCAGAAAATGGCGTCTGCACGCGGCCGTTTTACCAATATCCGGAAAAGTCGACAAAGCCCGTTTTGAGTGCCTATGCGGCACGCACTGGGCGTTCTACGAGAAAGTTGATTGTCGCAGTCGGTGAAAACCGGATCGGCGAACCATGACCGACGCCGTCGACGAAACCCTCAAAAGCCTGCCGCAACGGCCCGGCGTCTACCGCATGATTGGCGAGACGTCGACGGGCGAGGAGACTGTGCTCTACGTCGGCAAGGCGAAAAATCTGAAGTCCCGCGTGTCGAGCTACTTCGTCAAGAGCGGCCACAGCGCGCGCATCCAGATGATGATCGCGCAGATCCGGCGCATCGAGACGACGGTCACGCGCAGCGAAGCCGAAGCGCTGCTGCTTGAGAACAATCTCATCAAGACGCTGGAGCCGAAGTACAACGTCGTCTTCCGCGACGACAAGAGCTACCCGTATCTGTGCATCAGCGGCGACCCGTTCCCGCAACTGCGATTCTTCCGGGGCAAGCCGGACAAGAAGCACCAATACTTTGGCCCGTTCCCGAGCGCATGGGCGGTGCGCGAGGGCATCAACACATTGCAGAAAGTGTTCCAGCTCCGCACCTGCGAGAACACCGTGTTCGCGCATCGCTCGCGCCCCTGCATGCTGGCGCAGATCGGCCGCTGCACGGCGCCCTGCGTCGGGCAGATCAATGAGGCGGACTACGCAGCGGACGTGAAGAGTGCGGCCATGTTCCTGCGTGGCCAGCAGGATGAAGTGACGCACGAACTAAACGCGCAGATGGAGGCCGCAGCCGGCGAGTTGGCGTTCGAGAAGGCCGCGCGCATCCGTGACAAGATCGCGCGGCTCAACCGGCTGGTCAGCAAGCAGTTCGTCTCCAGCGTTGCTGACCGCGATGTAGACGTGCTGGCACTGGTGCAGGCCGGCGGCATGATCGCCGTGAACATCGTGGTCATCCGTGGCGGCCAGCACGTGGGGGACCGCACGCACTTTCCGGTGAAGAACGCCAGCTCCGAGCCGATGACGGATGAAGAGCTGACCGAAGTGCTGGAGAGCTTCATCGCTCAGCACTACATCGGCCGCGAAGTGCCGGGGATGATCGTCTCCACGCTCGAATTCGACGTTGAGGCGCTGGCCGAGGCGCTCTCCACCCAAGCCAACAGCAAAGTCAACGTGCTCTGCAACCCCATCGGGGAAAAGCGCGTGTGGCTGCAAATGGCGGAGGAGAACGCGCGCCTCGCCATCGCCGCCAAGCAACGCCAGAGCGACACGGGCAATGAGCGTCTGCAGGCGCTCGTCCTCGCGCTCGACCTGCCAGAAGGCACGCAACGCCTCGAATGCTTCGACATCTCGCACACGATGGGCGAGGCCACGGTCGCCAGTTGCGTGGTGTTCGACCAGAACGCCATGCAGACTGGCCAGTACCGTCGCTTCAACATTCAGACGGTCAGCGACGGTGACGACTACGGCGCGATGAAAGAGGCGCTCACCCGCCGCGCCGCGCGCATCGCGAAGGAAGAAGTGCCGCACCCCGATGTGTGGGTGATTGATGGCGGCAAGGGGCAAATCGGCGTCGCCGCGCAAGTGCTCGCCGAAGCGGGCCTGCATGACATCGTGCTGTTCGGCTCCGCCAAGGGCGTGGAGCGCAAGAAGGGCATGGAGCAGATTGTCTTCCCCGACCGCGAGGACACCGTACGTCTGCCCGCTGACCACCCCGGCTTGCACCTCATCCAGCAAATGCAGGACGAGGCCCACCGCTTCGCCATCCAGGGCCACCGCGCCAAACGCGCCAAAGCCCGCGAAGGCAGCGCGCTCGATGACATCGAAGGCATCGGTCCGCGCAAGCGCGCCGCGTTGCTCAAGCAGTTCGGCAGCGTACGCGGTATCGCCAGCGCCAGTGTCGAAGACATCAAGCGCGTGCCGGGGATTTCAGATGAACTGGCTGAGCGGATTTATGGGGTGTTGCATTGAAGCAAACCTGTTTTGCCCGCGAGTGTGCTGACGATGACTAACAAGTGGATTCTCGCTCCGGCAATACGCTGCGTCGAGTTTGTTGCGGAGGAGGCAAAGATAGGTGGTTTGCTTCAGCGCGCATTGGTTCACATCGAGATGGGAGAGCCACTGTTCAGGCTTACGCAGCAGATTTTTCAACAGCACGGAAATTCAGACGCAGTCGCAGCGATTGAATTGCTATTGCAGCAGGCACCTTATCATGAGGAGTGGGCTCGTCAGCTTCGCGAGTCAGAATACGCGCCGATAAATGCGCACGCAGTGACGGCGATATGGGGAGCGCTAGAAACTTGTATCGAAGACACAATTGTGGCCATTCTCGCGAACGACCCGACTGCACAAACGACGATAGAGTTGATTGGTGTGAAGCGGAAGTCGGATCAATTGAGTGGTGCTGATGACCAGCAGCGGAGGAATCTCTACAACACTTTGGAAAATAAGTTGCGCGTTGTTGGGGATGTCGTGAAAACGTATGAGAACGTGCTCGGTGTCTTCGGACTCTCGGCCGCTACAACCAATGGCCATACGACATTACTGGAATTGAATGCCGTACGGAATTGCATCGTTCACCGAGGCGGAATCGTCGATGCAAAGGCCGTTAGGGAAGCGCCCTGCCTGTCGGCGTACTTTGGAACGGAAATCAAGATCAGTCGAGCCGACTTTGAGCGCTACCATCAAGCCGTAAGCGATTGGGTGGTGGCGTTATCGGCGTCAATCAGCGCGTCTCGCTTTGCCAGCCAGTAGGTCCGAAGGGCGGCAGGCGAGCCGTGCCGCTGAACGTATGTCACCTGCCAACGTGATGCAACTGAAGGATCTTCGGCGGCAAAACAAGGCGGGACCACAAGCGTCCCGCCCTACGAAAGTGATCGCGCTCAGACCATACTCAAGGAATACTTGATGCCTGCCCAAATGATCCTCGTCGCCGGCCCCTACCGCTCTGGCACCAATGACGATCCGGTGAAGATTGCGGCGAATGTAGCGGCAATGACCGGTGCGTCGCTCGCGCTATTTCGCGCCGGGCATTTGCCGGTGATGGGCGAATCGTTTGCATTGCCGTTGATCGAACACGCTGGCGGCAGGCAGATCGGGGATGCCACGTTCAATGAGATTTTTCATCCCATTGCGCGACGGCTCGTGGCGAAGTGTGATGCGGTGTTGCGAATTGGTGGCGCGTCGGCGGGCGCAGACGAGATGGTGTCAATTGGCCGCGAGCAGGGCAAGGCCATTTACAGCGCTCTCGATCAGATTCCATCTGCAGCAGTGAGCTCGTTGATGCAGTGAGTGCGAGGCCAGCGACCGCGCGCAGCGACTGTCGCTGGCGTTGCTAGCGCGCGCCGGCTGCCTCGAGCAGGCGGATGATTTCTGTCTGGTTGTTTTCGCGGGCGATCTGCAGCGCCGCGCGGCCACGGTCATCGCGGACATTGACATCGGCGCCGCGCAGTAACGCGTTGCGTACACCCTCGACGTTGCCAGAACGCAGCGCGGCCAGCAGCGCGACG
>Ga0116193_1003022_pt1 | contig 12340 bp, 15 predicted proteins | sample AD_UKC115_MetaG_FD_89892 | JGI IMG/M metagenome (GOLD analysis project Ga0116193, IMG submission 89892) | Active sludge microbial communities of municipal wastewater-treating anaerobic digesters from Hong Kong - AD_UKC115_MetaG | ecosystem: Engineered > Bioreactor > Anaerobic > Digestate... | reverse complement strand
CGCGCGAAAAAGTCCCCACACCCCTTTCGTCGCAGCCGGCGTACATTCGCTACGCTCTGGAGACGCCGTACAACGTAGCGCTGGACAAGCGGACTATCACCTTGCGGGCCGGAGAGCACTACGAATGTGAGAGGGGGTGGATTATTCCCACACGCGGGCAGCCCGGAGCCCACTTTCGTCGTGATGCCAACGGCGACCTCGAAGGCCGTCTGGAAGAGCGTACCGCACGGGTGATTTCGTTGTGGGCGGAGACCGGCGCAGGCATTCCGTACTGGTTCGACAGTAAGACGCGCTGGGCACGCTGGGCGTCGGTCAGGGCCAGCGATGCAGAAATGGTCGCAGAGGGGGGCAGCGCCCCCTCGCAGACGCCACCCAGGCCAGCCGGCGGCATCGCACGGCAGGAGTGGGACCTGACCTATGGCACAGGCAAATCGCCGCAAGTGACTGCTGCCACGCCGCCAACCCGGCCCTTTGATCCGCAGCGCGATATCCGTCACAGGATAGACCGTAACGCCGAGGTCGAGAGTATCCGTCCCGAAGGTGATCGATATGTCATCAGCCTCCGCGTACAGAGTCGCGGGGCGGTGATGCGCACCATCGAGTCTCTGCGCGGAGACCCTGCAGTGCAGGACGTGCAGGACCATGGCGTGGTGAGCGGCGGCAATCGGCCAGACCTCGCGACGCTCAGTGTTCGCCTGCGCAGCGCCCGCTAGATGATGCCGGGCGCGTAGCGCCGGAATTTGATGGCGGTCATCCGGAGTGGATTTGCTGCACGATTCGGCGATGGCCGACCGGTGCGTTCTTCCTGCCTTTCAGCCCACCGTGCCGCGGGTTTCAGAAAAGTGCGGATGCCGGACAAAGAGCCTTTCTGACGATCACATCGCGGGTTACACTGCGGCCTGTCACTGACTCTCTTTTGCGAGACCGCGCTCCATGTGGGACATCATTAAGGCGGCCGGCTGGCCGATCTGGCCGCTGATCTTCGTATCTATCGTCGCCCTCGCGCTAATCATTGAACGGGCCTGGACGTTACGTCGGGTACAGATTATCCCGGCAGGCTTGGTCGATAAAGTGATCGCCGAGTACCGCAAGAAGGGCCTGACGCAAGAGCTGGTTGATTTGACCGCTGGACAGGGGCCAATGGGCCAGATACTGGCGGCCGGACTCGCCAACATCAAGTCGCCCCGTCCGGTTGTGAAGGAGGCGGTCGAGGAAACGGGGGTAGTCGTCGCCCACGGCCTCGAAAAGTATCTTAATGCCATCGGAACCATTGCTGCCGCCGCGCCGCTAATGGGGCTGCTGGGCACCATCATCGGCATGATCGAAATTTTCGGCAGTACAGGCAGCGCTGGCGTTGACCCCACCCGTCTGGCCAACGGCATTTCCGTTGCGTTGTACAACACGGCCATGGGCATCATTGTTGCTGTACCTGCGTTGATGTTCTACCGCTACTTCCGCGGCAAGGTTGACTCCCTTCTGATCGAGATGGAGCAGCAGGCGACACGCATGGTTGACATACTGCACGGAGAGCGGACCAAGTGAACTTCCGCCGTGGTCGCTTCCGCGAAGAGCCAGAAATCAACTTCATCCCGTTGATTGACGTGCTGCTGGTCGTTCTCATCTTCCTGATGGCATCGACCACTTACAGCAAGTTCACTGAACTCAAGATTTCGCTGCCGGAAGCCGATGCCGAAAAGCAGGTGCAGCGTCCGAAAGAGATCAACGTCGGAGTTGACGCTACTGGCCGCTTCGCTTTGAACAAGCAGGTGTTTACGTTTACTACGGTCGCCGCGCTGGCACAGGCTCTACGCGATGCGGCCGGCGGTGCCGCCGAGCCGGTGGTCATCATCAATGCCGATGCCGCGGCCAAGCATCAGGATGTGGTGCACGTCATGGAGGCGGCGCGCCTCGCGCAGTACGCCAATATTACGTTCGCAACGCAGTCGGCCGGTAAGTAGCATCGCCGCGGGCCATCGCAACGCCAACGCCTCGAGCAAGAAATGCTTCCTGGGCTTCTCGAAAAAACCTGGTGGGCGAAACGGCCAACATTGTTGGCGCGGCTTCTGAAGCCGTTCTCCTGGCTCTACGGTTTGATCGTCAGAGCGCGCGCGGATCTCTATCGTCGAGGCATGTTTAAGCGCACCCACCCCGGCGTGGCGGTGGTGGTCGTGGGCAATGTTGTCGTCGGTGGTGCGGGCAAGACGCCCGTGGTACAGGCCATTGTGCGCTGTTTGCAGAAAGCCGGATATCGGCCGGGTGTCATCAGTCGCGGCTACCCAGTGGGCCCCAAGCAACCCCGAGCGGTGACTGTGCGGTCCACTGCAGCAGATGTTGGTGACGAGCCGATGCTGCACTTCAATCTGGGCGTTCCTGTAGTCGTTTGCGCTGACCGGGCGCTGGCAGCGGTTCATTTGCTCGCTCAACACCCGGACGTCAATGTGCTGGTGGCCGACGATGCCCTGCAACACTATGCCTTGATGCGCGACATAGAGGTCGAGGTAGTCAGCTCAGAGCGTCGCTATGGCAATAACCTTTTGCTGCCCGCCGGCCCGTTGCGCGAGCCGCGAGAGCGCGTACGCCATTGTGAATTGCGCATCATGCCGTCGTGGACCACACCAACCTCAGGCTACAAGGATGGCAATCACCACGTGGCCAGACGCAAACTGAGCGACGCATACGCCCTGGTGGAACCCGGACGTCACACGCCACTGTCTACGTTCGCCGAATCGCGCGCGGCCGTGGTCGCCGGTATAGCCAATCCGCGCAATTTTTACGACGCCCTCCGTCGTGCTGGCGTCAGTGGACAGCTATTCGCATTTCGTGACCATCATCCGTTTCAGCCGGCTGATTTCAAGAACATCGGCGAGCGCCCGATCCTGATGACCGAGAAGGACGCGCCGAAGTGTCTGCCGTTCGCCGATCGTCGGATGTGGGCGGTTCCATTGAGCGTTCACCTCGCGCCTGAGACCAAGCGTAAACTCTTGCGACTGGTACATGACGCGTGCGAGCTATACGCAACTCATGAGTCGTCGCGTGCGGCACCTGTGGAAGGTGCCGAAGGGGCGGCGCTGCTTGACGACGAGCCGCCACCGCCATCACCATCTGCCAACGTTCAACCCGTTTCCGACCACCATGGCCATTGACAACAAGCTGCTAGAGATACTCGTTTGCCCAGTGACGAAAGCGGTGCTTGTGTACGACAAAGAGCGGCAGGAGCTGCTTTCCAAGGCCGCCCGCCTTGCTTACCCCATTCGCGGCGATATCCCCGTCATGCTCGAGGACGAGGCGCGCAAGCTGTCGGCGGAAGAAGTTGAAGCAATGACCTCGTAGCGACGTTCCTACATGCGTACGCCGCTGTTCCATTTGCTGCAGGCACCCTGATATGTCTTTTGTCGCTGTCATCCCGGCGCGGTACGCGTCAACCCGCTTTCCTGGTAAACCGCTTATCGATTTGTTCGGCAAGCCTATGATTGTTCGGGTAGCGGAGCGCGCAGCACTGTCGTCTGCAACGCGCGTCATCGTGGCCACCGATGACGCTCGTATCGCCAATGCGTGCAGAGGCGTCAATCTGGATGTTGCGATGACTCGCGCTGATCATTCAACAGGGACTGACCGCCTCAGCGAAGTCGTGACAGCGCTTGGACTGGACGATCGCACGATCGTCGTGAATGTGCAGGGTGACGAGCCAAACATTCCGCCCTCTGCGATCGATGCGGTCGCCGCAATGCTGGATGCCGATCCGACAGCGGCGATGGCCACCCTCTGCCATCCGATTCACGACATCGCGGACGTTACCAATCCGAACGTCGTGAAGTGCATCGTTGGCGAGGGCGGCAATGCGCTTTACTTCAGCCGCGCCCCTGTTCCCTTCGCGCGTGATGCCTGGGCGGCAGGCATGTCTGCAATTCCGCAGGGATTGCCTGTTTACCGTCACATTGGGCTATACGCCTACCGCGCCTCGTTCCTGCGCGCGTTTCCCAACCTGTCCGTCCCGGCTATTGAACGGCACGAAGCCCTGGAGCAGCTGCGTGCGCTGGCACACGGCTACCGCGTTCGTGTTGCAGTGGTCAACGATCCATTGCCGCCAGGAATCGACACACCAGAAGACTACGCGCGCCTGCTCGCGCTGCACGACGCCAACTAGCGGCTATTCGGGCAGGGGCGTGACCTTGCGGATGTAGTAACGCGTTTCGCCGAAACAACTGGTCGGCAGTCCGACTTTTTCTTCGTAGTGCAGGGTGACACGGCGGCCAACATTGCGGTTGATAGCTGTCGCCACCGCGTCATCCCAGACCGTAAAGAAGAACTTCTCGGGAAGGGCCCCGGGCAACACAACCATGTTAAGTTCACCCTCCCACGTCTTGCACACCCACCCTTTGCGTGAAAACTTCTGCACGACGCCAGCGCGCTCGCCTTCCGAATAGCTCCACTTCCACACAATCATCCCGTAGGTGCCGACTAGCACGATGATGATCAACAGCACTGCGAGCAGTGGGAGGATGAACCCACGCGCTGCTTTAACACGTTGTGGCGTCCGGTTTCGGACAAATCGCAAAGGCATTTTCATCATGCGGGAGTGGCAAAGAAAGCGCTTTTGAGACATAATATAGGCCGTTGAAAATACAACGCTTTATCGCACTGCCTCAATTGCATTCGTGTCTTGGTTTTTACACGAAGTGCGTCATTTGAGCGTCCGATATCGCGTAACTCAGGGTGACGATGTCTATGCTCGATCCGAATCAGATCGCCAAATTTCGTCAACAAACCGCTACGCCGCGCAAGCGCTCCGTGGCAGGTAGTTGGACACGGCTCTGCGGAACCTGCAAGCAGCCTGCCATTATTCGTGGCGGCAAGACGCGCAAAGTTGGTGGTCGTACCGTCTTTACCTGCGCCGGGTGCTTGACCAAACTGCTCGAAAAATCCGAAGATGGAATGCCGGCCAAAACCGGCACCGGCGGCGAGTAACGGCTGCGCGCTCTGCCGTGCAGTATGCGCGGCGCAAATTCTTGCGTAGTAATCCGGACGGAACGCCTTAAACCGCGCTGGCTTTCGCCTGAGCGCGCGTCGGTTTCCCGGTCAACCACTCGCTCGGCAACCGCGAGAGTTACTCGCGGCACGGCGGCGCCGCAGCGCCGCCGTTAACGACCGACATCAATCAGCGTAAGCCTTCGCGGCCTGAATGATCGGCGCCCACTTGCTGATTTCAGCACTCAGCAAAGCTTTTGCCCCTGCCGAAGTCTGGCGATCGGCCGGCATGATTTCGGCTCCGAGGTCTTTCATCTTGGCAAGGAAGGCCGGGTCCTTGATCGCGACTTGCAGTGCGCCAGTCAGTTTGGTGACGACGTCAGCCGGCGTATTTTTCGGCGCATAAAGAATGTGCCATACACCGACCTCAAAGCCGGGCAGTTCAGTGGCGAGCGGTGGCAGTTCCGGGAAGTTGGCCAGCTTGCCCTTGCTGGTGACAGCGAACGCCTTTACTTTGCCGGCCTTGATCTGACCTGTTGTGTTGGTTGTCTGGTCGCACATGACATCCACGTTGCCGCCGAGCAGCGCGGTCATGGCCGGGCCGGTACCCGAAAACGGAACGGTGGTGAGGTCGGTCTTGAGCGAGCTTTGAAACAGCAGGCCACACAGGTGCGACGCCGAGCCGATGCCAGCGTTTGCGAGGTTGATCTTTTCTTTGTTGGCGCGAATGTAGGCGATCAGATCCTTGGCGTTAGCCTGGGTAGTCTGCGGCTTGGCGATCAGCGTCATCGGTACGTCAACCACCGCGCCGATAGGAATGAAGTCGTCCAGCGGCTTGAAGTCGAGCTTGCGATAAAGGGCCGGTGCAGTCGACATGCCGATATGGTGGAACAGCAGTGTGTAGCCATCACCTGCAGCGCGAGCGACCTTGCCAGCACCGATCGTCCCGCCAGCGCCGCCCACGTTTTCGACCACCAGCGTGCCTTTGAGGGGGGCGCTCATCGCTTGCGCCAGAGTACGTGCGACGACATCGGTCGGACCACCAGCCGCGAACGGGACGACCACGGAGATGGGCTTTTCTGGGTACGCCGCCGCGGCGACCGAACTCGCTAACGCGAGGCTCACCAATGTGGCGAGCGTCGAGAGTCTTTTCAGCATGGGTGATTTCTCCATTGATTTGATTGTTTTGTGTCTAAGGCCGGGAATACAACGCCACGGCTCACGCGCTGGCTGACTCCGCGGTCATTGTTGCGTCCTGGTCTTGATCTGCCAAGCGGGTTTCCACTGGCAAAGAAAGCCTCTCCCGCTCGCTGCTGAAGCATGCGGTGCGGCGCGCACTGTATAGGCCGAAGCTGTCGCAACGCTAGCGACGGCGACAATTTCGTTGTCGCAGATCAATAGCGGCCACATGCTCCGCTGCCAGGGCGGAATACCTGCGTTCTGCATGACATTTTTGATCGACACATGGCCAGACCGCCCAGAGAGCGCAATGCTGTCTCCCGGCTGTCGACGGCGCACCCGCCAATGCTCGCGTGGCTGCGGCAAACGCAACGCCAGATTGTCGTCCGGCGTGGCGGTCACAAAGACCAGACTTCCGCATTGCCCCCCCAAGACGATGCTGGGCTCGCCGTTCCAGTCCTTCGCCTGCCAATCTTGCTGCGGCCACGCGAGCTGCATCCGGTCGCGGTAGACCACCACCTCGGGGGGCAGCGCCCCGAGGCGCAAGCGGATTGTCTGCGTCGGATTGGTCGTCGCCAGCTGGCGTAACCAGTCGCGCAGCGTGTTCTCGGCAACGGCGCCAATCGCATTCTCGGCCAGCCAGTGGCGCAGCACGTTCGCCTGCCGGGCTGGCGATAGGCGCTGCAGCAGCGACACCAACAGGGCGCTGGATTGTTCGCCACTGTCCTCGGTTACTACGGAGCTGATGTCCGCGAGGTCAAGCGCTGCCAGATCTGCCACCAGTTCGGCTGCATCCGCCTGCAGGCGGCTTGCACGCGCCAGCGTTCGTTCCGCTGACGGGAACGCTGCCAGCAGCGCCGGCCAAACCGCGTGTCGCAAGCGGTTTCGGGCAAACCGCTGGTTGCTGTTGCTGTCATCGTCAACCCAGGCGAGGTCGTGCTTCGTGGCATACGCGTCAATCGTCGTGTGGGGCACGGCCAACAATGGGCGCGAATACAGCTCACCGTCGCCTGCCGGCATCGCAGCCAGCCCGGGCGGCCCGCTGCCGCGCAGCAGTTGGAGCAGCACAGTCTCGGCTTGATCTCTGGCGTGGTGGGCGAGCGCAATTACGGTCGAGTTCAATGCGCCTGGCGGGGGGGCGGCGACGCCCGTCTGCAGGGCCGTATAGCGTGCGTCTCTCGCTGCCGCTTCAATACCGCGACGATCAGCGCGATCAATCTGAACACGGCTCACGGTCAGTGGTACTGCCAGCGACGAACAGACTGCCTCGCAATGACGCAGCCAGTCATCCGCGTGCTGGCTCAGCCCGTGGTGTACGTGGTGGGCGCTTAACCGCCAGTCGACGTCGTTGCCGCCAGCGTCGCGCATCGCCGACATTGCATGCAGAAGCACGACGGAGTCACGCCCGCCGGATAGCGCAACTCGCACCTCGGTCAAGCCGCCCGCCCGGCTACGCCAGCGATGCAAGGCGATCGCTACCGCCCCCTCAACGGTATCGCCGGCCTCAGGCGCCGGCCTTGAACGCGCCATAGTCCGCCAGACGCTCGCGGCGCTGCGCCAGGCGTTTCTCCGGCGTCAAGCCCTTGAGTCTTTCGAGTTCGTTGCCGAGCACCTTCTTCAGGTTGCCCATCATGGTGACCGGGTCGCGGTGGGCGCCGCCAGGCGGCTCGGGAACCACATGATCGATCAAGCGCAGTGCCTTGAGGCGTTCCGCCGTGATGCCCATGCACTCAGCGGCATCGGGGGCACGTTCGGCACTCTTCCAGAGAATGGAGGCGCAGCCTTCCGGCGAGATGACGGAGTAAGTCGCGTACTGCAGCATGGCAGTGGTATCACCGACGGCGACCGCCAGCGCACCGCCGGAGCCACCTTCGCCAATGATGGTAACGATGATCGGTGACTTGATCTGTGCCATCTCGAACAAATTGCGCCCGATCGCCTCGGACTGTCCGCGCTCTTCCGCACCGACACCGGGGTAGGCGCCCGGGGTGTCGACGAAGGTGAAAATCGGCAGGCCGAACTTGTCGGCCATCTTCATCAGACGCAACGCCTTGCGATAGCCTTCGGGCCGCGGCATGCCCCAGTTGCGCAGCACCTTTTCTTTGGTGTCGCGCCCTTTCTGATGCCCGATCACCATGCAACTCTGTCCGTCAAACTTTGCCAGACCACCGACGATCGCAGCGTCGTCCGCATAGCTGCGGTCACCGTGCAGTTCGACAAACTCCGTGAACAGCCCGTTGGCGTAGTCCAGCGTGTAGGGGCGTTGCGGGTGTCGCGCAACCTGCGCGATTTGCCACGGCGTGAGCTTGGAGTAGATTGATTTGTTGAGGTCGGCGAGTTTTCGGGTGAGCTTCTTGACCTCGTCGGAGACGTCGAGTTGGTCGACGCCGTGGTGCAATTCGGTCAGTTCATCGATCTTGGTTTGCAGCTCTGCCAGCGGCTGCTCGAAATCGAGGTAGGTTTGTTTTGCCATGGGCGGCATTGTAGTGGGCAACGAAGCGTCTAAGACATTTCCTGTTTTGCCCGGCAGGCCGCCAACCGTCGGCAGTTTACGGGGCGGTGTCGTCCTTTTGCCGCGGTGCCAGCAGCCCGGCGGCCCGACTTTCCGGTACCGGCGCAAAGCGTGCGACGAGCATCATTAAGCCGGAGAAGATCATCAATAGCGGGATGATCAATCGTGAACGCCAGCCGAGGTCGAAGTAGCCGTACCAGCCGATCCCGATAGCAATCAGCACCGGCCCGGCGACCAGCGATTTCTTGGTGATGCCGTCAAGCACCAGTATTGCCGCGCCGGCGACCATCAGAGCGAGCGCGACCAGTGTGTTCCAGTCCGGGATCCAGCCGTAATTCCAGCCGAGCAGGGCAAGTCCGCCGGCGATCAGTACAACGGGCAAGGTGGCGTCACGCATGGGATGTGATCCGGACATCAGCGCAGGCAAATCTGCACGGCGCATTTTGGACGCATCGGTCACGCGAGGCAATCAGGCCCGGGCAGTAGCGAAAAGCGCGACTTTCGGTGGCGCCGAGTAGTACGCCGGCTGCCACATGAGTTAGGGCGTGTTAATACGCCCTAGATCGCTTTGTAGAAGTACGTGGTATCGCAAAAGCCACCGTGCGGCCACAGGGCGTAGTTTGGGATCACCCCGCTTTTTTGCCAGCCCAGACGGGCATACAGTCGCTCGGCGTCGCCGCCGGTCACAGTGTCCAGCACCAGGAGCGTCTTGCCACAATCACGGCCGAGCTGCTCGGCCGCCCGCATCAACGCCTCGCCGAGACCGCGTCGACGGGCCCGGCGATGGACGAGCATTTTGGCCAGGTCAGCCCGATGGGGCTGATTCTCGGGCAAGTCAAACACCAGCTGTACGGTGCCCACGATTCCGGCGTCGTCTTCTGCGACCAACAGTGCGCGTTCCTGTCGCGCGACGCCCTCGGCGACGCGCCGCCAGAAGCTGTGCGCACGTTCGCGGGACAGTGGCAGCATGTAGCTGACCGACGCCCCGCCCTCGACGCAGTCGATCAGGACATCGGCCAGGCCGGCCAATTCTTCTGCGCTTGGCGCTGACAGGCGGCGGATGTGAGTGGCGGTGGATGCGGCGACGGGCGAGAGCGCGGACATGTCATCTCCGGGGTAGCGGGGTGGCGGGTGCTAGCACGACCGCGTAGTGGGTGATGTCGCCGGTCGGGTTGAAGAAGGCGACCGGCCGGTCGAGGGTAAAAGCGATGCAGTCGCCGCTGTCCAGCTGAAACGTCTGCTCACCGACCGTGATCTGCATGGTCCCCTCCAGCACCCATACCTGCTGGTGAACCGCTGGCTCGCGGGCGCCGGTTTCGTAGGCAACACGTGCCCCGGCAGGGAACTGCACTGCAACGATCTGCAGGGTGGACGGCACCAAGCCACCGGCGGTGCTGGCGCTGGGCGGCGAGACGTTGCGTCGCAGGTAACCAGAGTGCGGATCGCGCCAGCTCGCCTGATCGGCGCGACGGGAAATCTCTGCGCCGTGCTCAGGCTGTGTGCTTGAAGTCTGGGGTTCGAACAGCGCCGCGAGAACGACGTTGAGTCCGGTGGCAAGGCGTTCGAGCACCACGGCGGTTGGGCTCGCCTCATTGCGCTCGATGAGCGAAATCATGGAGCGGCTGACACCGCTGCGCGCAGCAAGCGTCTCCAGTGACATGCGTTGACCGGTGCGCAGGGCGTGGACCCGACGGGCGATCCGGGCCGTGAGGCTCTCGACTTCCGTCCCGTTGCCACTACTAGCGTTGAATGTTTGCGACGATGCGTCAAATTCCGTCATGTTGGAATAAGTATCCATCTTCATGGATGAATCGTCAAGATCTAAGCAACTTTTCCGAGAAACCTATAGCGGCCAACGTCTGAGCCGCAAAAATGACGAAAGTCGACTTTTGGTCATATGGCGCTGCAGGCCTTATCAATAGGCCGATTGAAAGAAAAGCCGTAACAACGGCACCCTAGCGTTGAAACAGGAACGAGACAAGTCGAGGGGGTGCGCCCGTTTCGTCAGCGCGCCACCACTCGTTGAGTGCGGCGAGTCGCAAGTTGAAAGCAGCGGCGGTGCTCGTGAAATCGGAAATGTGGTGCGTGAAGGCCGCAACCTTCACCGTATTACCCGAGGCAGCGGTAAAGCGGGCCTGACTGCCGTTGTACTGCTTGTAGGGGTGCAGTTCGCACACCCACAGGTGAGCACCGGGTGCGAGCACGCGCGCGGCCTCGGCAAAGTAAGGGCGCAAGTCGTCAATGTGCTCCAGCACCAGACTGCAGGCGACCAGATCCACACTGGCATCCGCGACTGGCCACGGTTGCAGCAAATCCCACTGGGCCAACTGCACATTGGACGGCAGGGTTCGAGCGGTGGCAACGGCGAGCATGCCTGGCGAGAAATCGACCGCCAGCAGGCGTTGGCTGATACTGGCAAGGAAGGTCGTGTTCTTGCCCGTGCCGCAGCCAGTTTCTAGCGTGCTGTGCGGTCGCAAGTGGCCGAGCGCCTGTGGCAACACCAGTGCGTCAAGGTCACGCGTCGGGTTGCGGTCCAGATCGTAATGCGCTGCCCACTGGTTGTAGGCGGCAGCGACGGGGGTGTCGGCGGCGGGCGTAGCTGTCATGCGCGGAGCATAGCCAGTTCACGGCTGGCGCGGCGTGCTGGGGCTGGCAACGTGCGCCTGGCCAGCAGGTCACGCGCTCGCGATCAACGCTCCCTGGCCGGTGCTAGCGCAGCAACGCCCGCAGGGTTTCGCGCACGGCGGTGTCACGCCAGCTCGGCTCGCGGCCCCTAATGAAGAGGATGGCGCCGTGCTCCGAGCGAATCGGCTCATGAAGCAAGCCGCGCGGCGCCAGGTGATACGTGCCGGGGCCGACGCGAAGATCGCCAATCGTTACCTCGCCTTCCAGCACGACGCACTCTTCATCGCCGTGATGGCGATGCGGCACCAGAAACGCGCCCGGCTCGAACTTGAGCAGATAACTGGTACTGCTGCCATCAGCCTCTCGACGCAGCACCTTCATCTTGATTCTCGGGCTGAACTTCTCCCATACGCCTTCTTCAGGACGCACCGTGCTGGTCGTGGCGCCGCGCTCGTGGTCGCTGACTCGAGACAGCAGGCGCGACTTCATGAAGCGCTCCGACATGGCGTCCAGCGGCACGTCGCGTACAGCTTCGGACATGCGCGCGGCCACCGCCGGCGGGAAATTCAGATCGGCGTCCATCGTGGAAGGGGCATTCATTGCTGCGCCTCCAGATGAGTGCGCAATTGGGCGAATGCCCGGTGCATCAGCGTTTTGACCGAGCCGAGCGGCATCTGCCAATGGTCAGCAATTTCCTGATGCGTCAGCCCGCGAAAAAAGGCCAAACTGACGGCTTGCCGCTCCTTGGCAGGTAATTGCAGCAGTGCTTGATGCACAGCGCTGCCGGTCTCGAACTGCCCGATCAGTTGCTCTGGCTCGGCCATCAGGCTGGCCTCCTGGGCGCGAAACTCGTCCGGGTCTTCCACTGATTCGGCGATATCTGCACGGCGCAACGCATCCAGAGCGCGAGATCGGCAGATTGTCAGCAGCCAGGTGATTACTTTGCCGCGACCTGCGTCAAACCGATTCGCCTCGCGCCACGCCTGGAAAAGCGCGTCCTCGGTCACCTCTTCGGCGAGACCAGTGTCGCGCACGATGCGCAGCGCGAAAGCGTGCAGG
>Ga0116193_1003021_pt1 | contig 12343 bp, 10 predicted proteins | sample AD_UKC115_MetaG_FD_89892 | JGI IMG/M metagenome (GOLD analysis project Ga0116193, IMG submission 89892) | Active sludge microbial communities of municipal wastewater-treating anaerobic digesters from Hong Kong - AD_UKC115_MetaG | ecosystem: Engineered > Bioreactor > Anaerobic > Digestate... | reverse complement strand
TCAAATAAACTCGTAAAAAATATAGCGGAGGAAAAGTATAAATATGGCTTTACCACCGATGTCAGAACAGAAATTATAGAAAAAGGACTCAATGAAGATGTTGTACGCTTGATTTCGTCTAAAAAGAAAGAGCCGGAATGGTTGCTGGAATTCAGACTGAAAGCATTCCGTTACTGGAAAACATTGGACATGCCTCATTGGGCTCATCTGAATATTCCCGAGATAGATTATCAGGCTATCTCTTATTATGCAGATCCTACAGCTAAGAAAGAAGGTCCCAAAAACATAGATGAGATAGATCCTGAACTGATGAAGACTTTTGATAAACTGGGTATTCCCTTGGAAGAAAGACTTGCATTGAGTGGAACGGCAGTGGATGCCGTGATGGATTCGGTGTCGGTAAAGACCACTTTCAAAGAGAATCTGAAGGAAAAAGGCATCATTTTTAGTTCTATCAGCGAAGCTGTACGTGAATACCCCGATCTTGTGCGACAGTATCTGGGTACGGTTGTGCCGTATCGCGATAATTTTTTTGCAGCCTTGAACAGTGCGGTATTCAGCGATGGCTCTTTTGTATATATACCCAAGGGCGTGCGCTGTCCTATGGAGTTATCTACTTATTTTCGTATTAATGCCGCCAATACCGGTCAGTTCGAACGGACTTTAATAGTTGCTGACGACGATGCGTATGTTTCCTATCTGGAAGGTTGCACGGCACCTATGCGGGATGAAAACCAGTTGCATGCGGCTATTGTGGAAATTGTTGTAATGAATCGTGCCGAAGTGAAATATAGTACGGTACAGAACTGGTATCCCGGAGACGCTGAGGGTAAAGGTGGAGTGTATAATTTCGTTACCAAACGCGGACATTGCAGGGGTGTTGACAGCAAATTGAGCTGGACTCAGGTTGAAACCGGTTCGGCCATTACTTGGAAATACCCTAGTTGTATATTAGGAGGCGACCGTTCACAAGCTGAATTTTATTCAGTGGCAGTGACGAATCATTATCAGCAGGCTGATACAGGGACAAAAATGATTCATTTAGGCAAAAATACGAAGAGTACGATCATCAGTAAGGGAATATCTGCCGGGAAAAGCCAGAATTCCTATCGTGGATTGGTGAAAGTCAGTGAAAAAGCTGATAATGCTCGTAACTATAGTTCTTGTGACAGTCTTCTCCTGGGAAGTACTTGTGGGGCTCATACCTTTCCTTATATGGATATTCATAATGATACGGCTGTTGTTGAACATGAAGCAACAACAAGCAAAATCAGTGAAGACCAATTGTTCTATTGCAACCAGCGTGGCATCCCTACGGAACAGGCTATCGGACTGATTGTGAATGGTTATGCGAAAGAGGTGCTCAACAAATTACCTATGGAATTTGCCGTTGAGGCTCAGAAACTTCTTTCCGTTTCCCTTGAAGGGACTGTGGGATAATATTAATCAAATAATTCTTTTTTACAATGTTAGAAATTAAAGATCTACACGCCAAAATAGGCGATAAAGAAATATTAAGAGGTATCAACCTCACGATAAAGACAGGTGAAATACACGCCATTATGGGACCTAACGGTTCAGGAAAGAGTACATTGAGTGCGGTTCTTGTCGGGAATCCGCTTTATGAAGTGACTGGAGGAACGGCCATGTTCAACGGAAAAGACCTTTTGGCTATGAAACCGGAGGACCGCAGCCACGAGGGCTTGTTCCTTTCCTTTCAATATCCTGTAGAGATTCCCGGAGTTTCAATGACTAATTTCATGCGTGCAGCGATTAATGAGAAACGTAAATATAACGGTGAATCTCCACTGAATGCAGGGGATTTCTTGAAGCTGATGCGTGAAAAAAGAAAAGTGGTGGAACTTGACAACAAGTTGGCCAATCGTTCTGTGAATGAAGGTTTCAGCGGCGGAGAAAAAAAACGTAATGAGATATTCCAGATGGCAATGCTTGAGCCAAAGCTGAGCATACTGGACGAAACTGATTCAGGATTGGACGTGGATGCTCTTCGCATCGTTGCCGAAGGAGTCAACAAGCTGAAGACTCCTGAAACCAGTTGTATCGTTATCACACATTATCAAAGACTCCTGGAGATTATAAAACCAGACATCGTTCATGTTCTGTATAAAGGCAGAATCGTGAAAACGGCGGGTCCTGAATTGGCCGAGGAAATTGAAAAACGTGGATATGATTGGATTAAGTCAGAAATAGGAGAGGATTAGTCTATGGGCAGTGAGAAACAATATATTGACCTGTATAATGAGTGTCGTACTATGATTTGTAGTCATAGTGACGAGGTAATGAATTCTGTACGCGATAAGGCCTTTGAAGAATTCAAACGTCAAGGCTTTCCTACGAAAAAAGTGGAAAGGTATAAATATACCGATGTCCCTGCTCTTTTCTCTCCGAATTATGGATTGAATTTGAATCGTCTTGAAATACCGGTTAATCCTTATGATGTATTTAAATGTGATGTGCCGAACATGAGTACGTTACTTTATTTCGTCGTCAATGATATGTTTTATAACAAGGCTCTTCCAAAGGGACATTTGCCTGAAGGGGTTATTGTTGATTCTCTGAATCGAGTGGCAGCGGAAAATCCATCTTTTATCGGTAAATATTATGCAAAATTGGCAAAGATTGAAGAGGATGGAATAACGGCGCTGAATACAATGCTTGCTCAGGACGGGCTTGTGGTTTATATCCCCAAGAATGTGAAGATGGAACAAACATTGCAAGTAATAAATATCCAGCGGGCTGATGTTGATTTCATGTCAAACCGCCGGGTGCTGATTGTTGTGGAGGAAGGAGCGGAAGCAAAGCTTTTGTTTTGCGATCATGCTGTTGATGACAGGAACTTCCTGGCGACACAGGTCATCGAAGCTTTCGTAGGCGACAATGCCCAATTGGATTTGTATTGTCTGGAAGAAACGCATATCAAAAACGTGCGCTTCAGTAATTTATATATTGACCAAAAGGCAAACAGCCGGGTTTCACATAATGCGGTAACTTTGCATAATGGTGTAACACGCAACAGGACAGATTTGACGTTTGATGGAGAAGGAGCGGAGTGTAACATGTACGGTTGCGTCATTGCAGATAAAGACCAGCATGTGGACAATAATATGCTGATTGATCATAAAACAGGTCATTGTACCAGCAATGTATTGTATAAATATGTTCTGGATGATAAATCTACGGGCGCTTTTGCCGGGCGTGTGCTGGTTCGTCAGGACTCACAAAAAACTGTGTCGAAAGAAACCAATCATAATTTGTGTGCAACCAAAGAGGCAAGAATGTATACCCAGCCGATGCTGGAAATATATGCAGATGATGTGAAGTGTTCGCATGGAAGCACAGTGGGGCAACTTAATGATGCTGCACTGTTTTACATGAGACAACGCGGCATATCTTTGGATGAGGCAAAATTTTTGCTTCAGTTTGCTTTTGCGGCTGAGGTAATTGACCAGATAAAGGTGGAGCCTTTGCGTGACCGTCTGCATCATTTGCTGGAAAAGCGCTTCCGTGGTGAGTTGAATAAGTGTGAAGGTTGCAAGCTTTGTAAATAAAAGGGACACGATGCCCTATAATAACAGAAAGATATGTATGATGTAGATAATATACGTAAAGACTTTCCCATACTTTCACGTACGGTTTATGGTCGTCCGTTAGTCTATTTTGATAATGCGGCAACTACTCAAAAGCCGCGCATTGTGGTAGAGTCTATAGCGGATGAGTATTATTCCGTAAATGCCAATGTGCATCGAGGAGTTCATTTTCTTTCCCAGAAGGCAACGGAATTACATGAAGCCTCTCGGGAAACCGTCAGGAAATTTCTGAATGCACGCAGTGCTAATGAAATAGTATTTACCCGAGGAACGACGGAAAGTATTAATTTGCTCGTATCTTCTTTTGGAGAGGAATTCATGGAGGAAGGAGATGAGGTGATTGTTTCTGAAATGGAACATCACAGTAATATTGTTCCCTGGCAACTGCTGGCTGCGCGCAAAGGAATCTCCATAAAGGTAATTCCGATGAATGATCGGGGAGAATTACTCCTTGATGAATATGAGAAATTGTTTTCTAAGAAAACAAAAATTGTCAGTGTTACTCACGTATCCAATGTATTGGGAACAGTGAATCCTATAAAGCAAATAGTTGCCATAGCCCATAGTCATGGAATTCCTGTTTTGGTAGATGGCGCTCAATCCGTTCCTCACATGAAGGTAGATGTACAGGACCTGGATGCTGATTTTTATGCTTTCAGTGCACATAAAGTATATGGTCCTACGGGAGTCGGTGTGTTGTATGGGAAAGAAGATTGGCTTGATCGGATACCTCCTTATCAAGGTGGTGGAGAAATGATTCAGAGTGTCTCTTTCGAGAAGACTGTGTTCAACGAACTTCCTTATAAGTTTGAGGCCGGTACCCCGGATTATATTGGGACTGCCTCTTTGGCGAAAGCATTGGATTATGTTTCAGCAATCGGAATGAATGATATTGCTGCCTATGAACACGATCTTACTCTATATGCCACACAAAAGATGAAACAGATTGAAGGGATGCGTATTTTTGGAGAAGCATCCGAAAAAGGTTCTGTCATTTCTTTTCAGGTAGGCAAAATACATCATTTGGATATGGGAACCTTGTTAGATCGTCTGGGCATTGCTGTTCGGACGGGACATCATTGTGCCCAGCCTCTTATGCAGCGTTTGGGCGTTGAAGGTACAGTCAGAGCCTCTTTCGCTTTGTATAATACTAAAGAAGAAATAGATGCTTTGGTGGCAGGAATTGAGAGAGTAAGTAAAATGTTCTAATTCCTTTATCATGTTGTTGCCTTATTTGCATAATGATTTGATAGAGGCCGGGTGTGATGAAGCCGGCCGCGGTTGTCTGGCGGGTTCTGTCTATGCAGCTGCAGTTATTCTTCCCAAGGACTATGTCAATGATGAACTGAATGATTCCAAACAACTGACGGAGAAACAACGTTATGCTTTGCGTGAAGTAATCGAAAAGGATGCTTTAGCATGGGCTGTAGGCGTGGTGACTCCCGAAGAAATAGATGAAATCAATATTTTGAGAGCTTCTTTTCTTGCTATGCACAGGGCCATCAATCAGTTGGAGGTTCATCCTGAACATTTACTGATTGATGGGAATCGTTTTGTGCCTTATCCGGGCATTCCTCATACTACAATTGTTAAAGGTGACGGGAAATACTTGTCCATAGCAGCGGCTTCCATTCTGGCTAAGACATATAGGGATGACTATATGAATAGGCTGGACGAAGAGTATCCGATGTATGACTGGAAAAAAAACAAGGGCTATCCGACAGCCAAACATCGCGCAGCAATTAAGGAATTCGGAACGACTCCTTATCATCGCTTGACGTTTAATCTTTTGGGTGATCGACAACTGGAATTGGACTTTTCATGACAATGTTGACACTATATGTATCTTTTTTAGTAACTTTGCAAACAGAAATATAGAATGAATCAAAATAATAAAAATATGAAAACAGGTAAAAAGGCTTTATTAATGATCCTCGATGGTTGGGGATTAGGTAATCATGGGAAAGGTGATGTAATTTTTAATACTCCTACACCGTATTGGGATAGTTTGTTGAAAACTTACCCGAATTCACAGTTGCAGGCTAGTGGTGAGAACGTAGGTCTGCCTGACGGACAAATGGGAAATTCTGAAGTAGGTCATCTTAATATAGGAGCAGGTCGCGTGGTTTATCAGGATTTGGTAAAGATAAATCGTGCTTGCGCTGATGGAAGTATCAAGAATAATCCTGAAATAATTTCAGCTTTTTCATATGCAAAGGAACATGGTAAAAGTGTTCATTTCATGGGATTGACTTCTCATGGAGGAGTACATAGTTCCTTGGACCATCTTTTCAAATTATGTGAGATTGCCAATGAGTATAAGATAGAAAACACTTTTATTCATTGTTTCATGGATGGTAGAGATACCGATCCGAAGAGTGGAAAGGGTTTTGTTGCAGAACTTGAAGAACATTGCAAGAAGTCAACCGGTCGTATAGCAAGTGTTATTGGCCGCTATTATGCCATGGATCGTGATAAACGATGGGAGCGAGTAAAAGAAGCTTATGATTTATTGGTCAACGGCATTGGCAGAAAAGCAATCAACATGGTGCAGGCAATTCAGGAATCATATGATGATGGCGTTACGGATGAATTTATCAAGCCGATTGTAAGTGAAACGTTTGATGGAACAATTAAGGAAGGTGATGTGGTTATCTTCTTTAACTATCGAAATGACCGTGCGAAGGAACTGACAGTTGTCCTGACTCAGCAGGATATGCCTGAAAATGGTATGCATACTGTTGCTGGACTTCAGTATTATTGCATGACTCCTTATGATGCTTCCTTCAAAGGTGTTCACATCTTGTTTGATAAAGAAAATGTACAAAATACTCTTGGAGAATTCTTGTCAGATCAAGGGAAAACCCAGCTTCATATAGCGGAAACCGAGAAATATGCACATGTTACTTTCTTCTTCAATGGAGGAAGAGAAACTCCTTATGAAAAAGAAGACAGAATATTGGTTCCTTCTCCAAAAGTTGCGACCTATGATTTAAAACCGGAGATGAGTGCCTACGAAGTGAAAGACAAGCTTGTGGAAGCCATCAATACTTGTAAGTATGACTTTATCGTTGTGAATTATGCAAACGGTGATATGGTTGGTCATACAGGTGTTTATGAAGCTATTGAAAAGGCTGTCATTGCAGTTAATGCATGTGTTGAGTCTACCGTAGAGGCAGCTAAGTCAAACGGTTATGAGGTAATTATCATTGCCGATCACGGTAACGCCGATAATGCTATCAATCCGGATGGAAGTCCAAATACTGCTCACTCTTTGAACCCGGTTCCTTGTGTATATGTAACAGAAAACAAGCAGGCATCCATAGGCAATGGTATTTTGGCAGATGTTGCTCCTACCATTTTGCATATTATGGGTCTAGAGGCTCCAAAGGAAATGACAGGAAAAGTACTCATTAAAGATTAATGATACAGATAGGCGACGTTATCGTTTCACTGGATGTCCTAAGGGCAAAATTCTGTTGTGATCTGAACGACTGTCATGGTTATTGCTGTGTTGAAGGAGATTCCGGAGCACCGATAGAACAAGATGAAGTGGCAGCGCTGGAAGAAGCTCTTCCTGTGGTTTGGCACGATTTGTCCGAGAAAGCAAAGTCTGTTATTGACAGACAAGGAGTCGTTTACAATGACAGCGATGGAGACCTTGTTACTTCTATTGTAGAAGGAAAAGACTGTGTCTTTACGTGTTATGACGAGAAGGGCTGTTGCTATTGTGCATTGGAGAAGGCTTATAGAGAAGGAAAATCCGGCTTTTATAAACCTATATCATGTCATCTGTATCCAATAAGAGTAAGTGATTTCGGATCGTGTAAGGCCTTGAACTATCATCGATGGGATGTATGCAAGGCCGCGGTGGTATTAGGTGAAAGTAAGGATATACCGCTTTATAAATTTCTAAAGGAACCGCTGGTTAGGAAATTCGGTGCTGCTTGGTATGCTGAACTGGAAGATACCGTGGAGGAATTGAGAAAGCATAAATATTTGTAAGAATAAAAAAAGAAGGCCGTGCTCATTGTAAGCACGGCCTTTTTTTATGCATCAATATTTGCGTATGTTGCGTTCTTTTCAATAAAATCACGTCTTGGCCCTACATCATCACCCATAAGCATGGAGAAGATATAATCGGCTTCTGCAGCATTTTCTATGCTGACTTGTTTTAGCATGCGGTTATCCGGATTCATGGTCGTTTCCCATAGTTGTTCCGGATTCATCTCGCCCAAACCTTTGTAACGCTGGGTGTGAATGGCGTTTTCGCTGCCACCTCCATATTCTTGGATGAAACGGGCACGTTCATCGTCAGTATAGCAGTATTCTTTTATTTTGCCTTTGGTACAAAGATATAAAGGCGGTGTGGCTATATAAACATATCCTTGTTGGATAAGTTCCGGCATATAACGATAAAATAAGGTCAAAATCAATGTGTCGATGTGAGAACCATCGACATCGGCATCGGTCATTAAAATTACTTTATGATAACGGAGCTTGTCAATATTAGCTTCTTTACTGTCTTCTGAATCGACACCGAAACGGATTCCAAGAGCCTGAATGATATTGTTTACTTCATCGCTTTCAAAAGCTTTATGCCACATGGCTTTCTCAACGTTCAGAATTTTACCTCTCAAGGGTAATATAGCCTGGAAAGCACGCTGACGACCTTGTTTGGCCGAACCGCCTGCAGAATCTCCCTCCACGAGGAATAATTCGCATTTTGCAGGATCCTTATCTGAACAATCTGCCAGTTTTCCCGGAAGACCGCCACCACTCATCGGACTCTTTCTCTGAACTGATTCACGGGCCTTGCGGGCAGCTGTACGCGCAGTAGCCGCCAATATTACCTTATCAACAATCATTTTGGCTTCTTTGGGATGCTCCTCCAAATAGTAACCCAACGCTTCTCCTACAGCTTGTTGTACCGCACCCATAACTTCATTGTTGCCAAGCTTTGTTTTTGTTTGTCCTTCGAATTGCGGCTCAGCTACTTTGATGGAGATAACTGCTGTCAGACCTTCACGAAAGTCTTCACCGGATATTTCTACTTTGTTTTTATCCAGTTTTTCCAAATCTTTCTGGCAATTCTCCTCAGCATATTTCTTTAATGTGCGGGTCAGTGCAATGCGGAAACCCGCAAGATGGGTACCACCTTCTATCGTATTGATATTATTTACAAAAGAGTGGATATTCTCTGTATATCCGGTATTGTACATGATGGCCACTTCGATGGGAACGCCCTGCTTTTCCGTGTTTAGATAGACTACGTCATCAAACAGGTGGGTACGGTTGGAATCGACATAGCGGACGAATTCTTTCAATCCGTCTTTTGAATGGAACACTTCTTTTTTCGTGTTTCCCTCTTCATCTTTACGCAGGTCGGTTAGAGTGATGGTGAGTCCCGCATTCAGAAATGCCAGTTCACGCATTCTTTCGGCAAGCCTGTCATATTTGTATGTAGTAACAATAAAAATATCCTTATCAGGCCAGAATATTTGTTTTGTTCCTCTTATATCGGTTGTGCCGATTTCTTTTACAGAATATAAAGGCTTTCCATATTCATATTCTTGCTGGTATATTTTCCCGTTACGCATTACCTGTGTGGTCATGTGTGAAGAAAGAGCATTTACGCAGGAAACACCTACGCCATGCAGACCTCCGGAAACCTTATAGGAACCTTTATCAAATTTTCCTCCGGCATGCAGAACTGTCATAACGACTTCAAGAGCCGATTTGTGTTCTTTCTCGTGCATGTCAACAGGAATACCTCGTCCATTATCTTGAACGGAGATGGAATTATCTTCGTTGATAGTCACTTCTATATGTGTACAATAGCCTGCAAGAGCTTCATCAATAGAGTTGTCTACAACTTCGTATACAAGATGGTGCAAACCTTTTTCACTGATGTCTCCAATATACATTGCCGGACGTTTGCGTACTGCTTCCAATCCTTCAAGGACCTGGATGTTACTTGCGGAATAGGCGTTTTCGCCTTTTTTCTTTAGTTCTTCTGCCATATTTATCAGTTCAAATAAATTCTTTATAAAAACGAACAAAGTTAACGAAAAACCCTCAAATAATGAAGTATTTAGACTTAAAAAATCTAACAAAAACAGATTGTTAGTTTTGAGGGATTAAGTAAGAAGAGGAATATGAAACAATAAAAGGCCGAATTAAAAAATCCGACCTTCATTATATGTGTATTAAAGATGAAATTACAACTTGCTGATGTAAGCAGACAATTTTGATTTCAAGTTAGACGCTTTGTTTTTGTGTATGGTATTTTTCTTTGCCAGTTTGTCCAACATTTTCTGTACACTAGGATACAAAGCTTGAGCTGCTTCTTTATCAGTAGTAGCACGCAATTGTCTAACAGCATTACGCATTGTCTTGCTGTAATATCTGTTCAGAAGATTTCTCTTCTTCTCTTCCTTGATTCTTTTAATTGATGATTTATGATTTGCCATCTCGACTAATCTTTTTAAATTCTTTAATTTGTTTTTTTTACTTTGTAGCCCGAGGGAGAATCGAACTCCCCTTTCAAGAATGAAAATCTTGCGTCCTAACCGATAGACGATCGGGCCATCGTTTTGCTTTCGCGTGCTTTGAACGTATTTCGTTTCTTTAGCGGATGCAAAGGTATAGGATAATTTTGTATTTACAAAATATTCCCGTAAAAAATTCTGAGTAAAAAATGAAAAACTTTTTATTCTATCTTTAAATACTTGATAATCAAACAATACTATTTTAGTGATTTGGTTATTGTAGAGTTGGTTATTTTCCCTTTTTTACTATTCTGTTGATTGTATGTCTTCTTTTTTTTATCGAAAAAAAGTCTTTTTGAAAATTATCATGTACATTTGCTATCGAAAAATAAAGAGATTTTTGTTTATGTTGCAGAAAACCTTAGGCATCGTTTTGCATTCACTGAAATACAATGATAGTTCGAATGTCGTTGACATTTACACATCTGTTCATGGTCGGCAGTCTTTTATTGTCAGTATAACCAAGTCTCGCAGGGCCGGAGTTAAGAGTGTCTTGTTCCAGCCATTGTCTATCTTGGAATTTGATGCTGATTTCAGAATTACGAGGTCTCTTCTCCGCATAAAAGATGTCAAGTCTTATTATCCATTCTCTTCCATTCCTTATAAATCCGACAAGACCGCTATGGCTATATTTATCTCAGAGTTTTTGTATCGTGCACTACAAGAAGAAAACGAAAATCCTGATTTGTTTGCCTATATGCTGAATTCCATACAGTGGTTGGATACCGCAGAGAGGGATTATGCCAATTTCCATTTGGTTTTTCTGATGCGCCTTTCGCGTTTTCTCGGACTTTTTCCCAATATAGAGAAATATAAAGAAGGTTGTTTTTTTGATTTGCTGGATGCAGAATTTACAAATCTTCAACCAGTTCACAAGTCTTTTCTTTTTCCGGGTGAATCATCTGCAGTTGTCACATTGTTACGAATGAATTATGATAATATGCGTTACTTTACCCTAAACAGACTGCAGAGACAGCGCTGTTTGGAAATTATCAATGAATATTACCGTTTGCATATCCCTGATTTCCCTCAATTGCAGTCATTGAAGGTTCTTCAGGAAATATTTGATTGATAGGTAGGCAGACAATAAAAGGGGATTCTTCTGAAAAAGAAAAATCCCCTTTTGTTTAATTATATTCGTTGTTGGATTTATCCCAGCAATTTCTTTACCATTTCAGAGATAGCACGTCCTTCTGCTTTTCCTGCCAGTTCTTTAGAGGCTATTCCCATAACCTTACCCATATCTTTCATACTGGTAGCACCCGTTTGTGCAATAATTCCTTTTACTTTCTCTTCCAATTCTTCAGACGAGAGAGCTTTGGGTAGATAAGCTTCCATAACCTGTACTTGGGCCAATTCGGTTTCTGCGAGGTCTGCGCGGTCTTGTCCTTTGTAGATCTCGGCAGAATCCTTGCCTTGTTTGACCAGTTTCTGTATTATCTTCAGAGCATCGGCATCGGCCAATGTATCGTTGGCTCCGGGAGCAGTTTTTGCTTCCAGAAAATATTTCTTTACATTCCGCAAGGTTTCCAGGCGGACTTTGTCTTTAGCCTTCATGGCTTCCTTAATGTCATTGCTGACTTGTTCAAATAAATCCATATTCTTATTTTTTAGAATGTTATTACTTTAGCCGAATTGTTCTGACTTGCGTCTCCGGAGAGTTCGTCGCCGTTTTTAGCTTTATCCTTTATGGATCTCAGCACTTCTCCTTTCCTGCTGTATGTAGGAGTCGTTTCAACCATGCTGATGATATCAGGATTATCCAGATCTTCCAGACTGAACAGATAGATATGGTGGCGTTTTTTGATATCACCGCTCTTGTCATATTTTTCGCCATATGCCATTTTGATTCTCCGTCTGTTCTCTTCTTCCCTTTCTTCGGCTTCAGCACGGGCTTCTTCTTCTTCTTGAGTGCGCTGGTTGATTCTTTCATCCATGAAAGGTACATTCTTGATGCCGAATCCGGTTGCAAGAATGGTGATTTTTACTTTTGTCTCCAAACTCGTGTCTTCTGCAACTCCCCAGATAACTTCCTCATCTTTGAACTTACGCATGAAATCGTGGATTTCGTTCATTTCCTCCATCATCAGTTCGCATTTTCCGCAGAAAGATACGTTCAGCAACACTTTCTTGGCGTTGAAAATATCGTTGTTATTGAGCAACGGGGAATGCAAGGCATCGTTA
>Ga0116193_1003020_pt1 | contig 12345 bp, 9 predicted proteins | sample AD_UKC115_MetaG_FD_89892 | JGI IMG/M metagenome (GOLD analysis project Ga0116193, IMG submission 89892) | Active sludge microbial communities of municipal wastewater-treating anaerobic digesters from Hong Kong - AD_UKC115_MetaG | ecosystem: Engineered > Bioreactor > Anaerobic > Digestate | place... | reverse complement strand
GGTGGACGCCGGGGATCAGGTGGACGAGGGCGCGCCGATCTACGTCATCGCCACCGAGAAGGTGGAACAGGAGATCGAGGCCGGCGCATCGGGCACCGTGCGGTGGACCGGGCAGGTTGGCGAGACCTACGAGATCGGCGCCGAAATCGGCGTCATCACACATTGATCCGCGTAACAGTCAGTCAGTAGGGAGAAGCAGTGGATTTCGGACCGGACACCCGCGAACGCATCATCTACGAGAAGTCGGGCCCCATCGCCCGCATCACCCTGAACTGGCCGGAGAAGGCCAACGCGCAGGACCAGAAGCTGGCCGAGGAGGTCGATGCCGCCCTGCTCGACGCCGATCGTGACTACGACGTCAAGGTCCTGATCCTGCGCGCGAACGGCAAGGGCTTCTGTTCGGGGCACGCCATCGGGAACAACGCCCGCGACTACCCGAGTTTCGCCGAGGGCGCCCAGCGGACCGGCACGCCGTGGAAGGCGCAGACGGATCTGTTCGTGAAGCCCACCCTGAATCTGTGGGAGTTCTCCAAGCCGACCATCGCCCAGGTACACGGCTACTGCCTCGGTGGCGGCACCCACTACGGACTGACCACCGACATCGTGATCGCGGCCGACGACGCCTACTTCTCCTACCCTCCGCTGCAGGGCTTCGGTATGCCGTCGGGTGAATGTTCCATCGAGCCATGGGTTTTCATGAACTGGCGGCGGGCCTCCTACTATCTGTACACCGCCGAGGTGGTGAATGCCCCCAAGGCGCTCGAGTACGGATTGGTCAACGAGGTCGTGCCCCGCGACCAGCTGGAGGACCGGGTCGAATCGATCGCCCGGCACATCGCGCAGGCCCCGCTGACCACCCTGATGGCGACCAAGGCCAACATCAAGCGGGCCTGGGAGATGATGGGGATGCGGGTGCACTGGCAGACGTCCAACGATCTGGTGGTCCTGGCGTCGATGAGCAGCGACGTGCAGGAACTGATCGGGCAGGTGCTGGCCGGACGGATCAAGCCCGCGGAGATGGCGGCCCGGCAGGCCGCGGCCGCGAGCGACGGCGCCGCCACGCCCTGAGGATGCTCGCCGACCGAGGGCCATCGCCGGCGCTGATCCTCGCCGACGGCGCGGTGATCTCCTACGTCACGCTGTACCGGCGCAGCCAGCGGGTGGCGGCCCTGCTGCACGACGCCGGCCTGCGACCCGGCGACGGGGTCGCGCTGGTCCTGCCCAATTGCCCCGAGTTCTTCGAGATCGCCTGGGGTTGCCAGCTTTCCGGGCTGTACTACAGCGCGATGAACACCCATTTCACCGCGGACGAAGTGCGGTACGTGGTCGACGACTCCGATGCCGCGGCGGTGTTCGTCGACACGTCGATGACGGAGTTGGGGCAACGGATCGATGCGCCGATCCGGGTGGCGATCGGGCCCGGCCAACTCCCGGGCTGGCGCCCCTACGAACAGGCGGTGGCCGACGCCGGTGACGCACCGCCGCGGGCGGACGGCACCGAGATGCTGTATTCCTCGGGCACCACCGGACGGCCCAAGGCGGTGCGCCGCCCCCTGCCCGCCGACGGGAACGGGTCGTGGGCGCAGTCGGTACTCGAGCAGGCACTCGTCGTGCGTTACGGGATGACCCCGGACGATGTGTACCTCTCACCGGCGCCGCGCTACCACGCGGCCGGGATCAACTACACGATGGCCGTGCACCGGGTGGGTGCGGCCGCGGTGCTGATGCGCAGGTTCGATCCGGAGGACGTGCTGCGACTGATCGCCGAGCACCGGGTGACCCATGCGCAGTTCGTGCCGACGATGTTCGTCCGGATGCTGAAACTGCCCGAACACGTTCGCACTGCGTATGACCTGTCCAGCCTGCGGTGCGTGCTGCACGCCGCCGCCCCGTGCCCGGTGGAGGTCAAGCACCGGATGATGAACTGGTTCGGCCCGATCATCCACGAATACTACGGTGGCACCGAGGGTTTCGCGGGCACCGTCATCGGGCCGGACGAGTGGCTCGCGCATCCCGGCTCGGTCGGCCGGCCCCTGCATCCGGTGCACGTGCTGGCCGAGGACGGCATCGAGCTACCGCCGGGGCAGGCCGGTGAGCTGTTCTTCGAGGGCGGACCGTCGTTCGAGTACTTCAAGGATCCGCAGAAGACGGCCTCCGTCGCCAACGAGCGGGGTTGGCGCTCACTGGGTGACGTCGGCTACGTCGACGCGGACGGCTACCTCTACCTGACCGACCGGGCCAACTTCATGATCGTCTCCGGCGGGGTGAATATCTATCCGCAGGAAGCGGAGAACCTGTTGCTGATGCACCCGAAGCTGGTCGATGCCGCGGTCTTCGGTGTGCCCAATGCCGAGTTCGGTGAGGAGGTCAAGGCGGTGGTGCAACCGGCCGACGGAGTGGCGACCGGCGCCGGACTGGAGGCCGAACTGATCGCGTACTGCCGCGCCAACCTGGCCGCCTACAAGTGCCCGCGGTCCGTGGACTTCGACCCCGAGCTGCCCCGCGATCCGAACGGGAAGTTGTACAAGAGGATTGTCCGAGAACGTTATTGGGCCGGGCGCGACTCGCGCGTGCTCTAAGAAGTACGGAACGTCACCGGCAGGGTGGCGGGCGAGCGGAACGGCATGCCGACGATCCCGTCGCCCGCATCCACCAGCGTGAGGTCGGTGAGTCGGTCGAACAGCGCGTTCAGCATGGCCGTGGTCTCGACGCGGGCCAGGTGCATGCCCAGACAGCTGTGGATGCCGCCGGCGAACGAGACATGGGAGTGTCGCGGCCGGCCGATGTCGAACACTTCGGGGTTCTCCCACCGGGCCTCGTCCCGGTTGGCCGAACCGATGCAGAGGTTGATCTGCGCACCGGCCGGGATGGTGATGCCCTGGACCTCGACGTCGTAGCTGGCGGTCCGCGGCACCATGACCAGCGGCGTCTCGAACCGCAGGGCCTCCTCGATGGCCGCCGGGATCAGGCCACGATCGCGTTGCACGGCCGTGAGCTGCTCGGGATGCGTCAGCAGCAGGTACAGCAGGTTGCTGGAGGAGCGGTAGGTGGTCTCCAGGCCGGCCGGGAGCAGCAGACGCAGGAACGAGATGATGGCCTCGTCGGTCAGCTTCTCGCCATCGATCTCCGCGGTCACCAGATCGCCGATGATGTCGTCGGTCGGGTGGTCGCGGCGCAGGTCGACCTGGTTCTGGAAGTAGGTGCCCAGTTCGACCGACGCCAGGAGGCCGGCCTCGATGTCCGTCTGGATGGAGATCAGGTCCAGCGACAGCCGCCGGAACATGTCGAGGTCCTCCTGGGGCAGACCCAGCAGGGCGGCGGTGATCCGGGTGGGGAACTCGAACGTGAGCGCCTGGATGAGGTCGGCCGCACCGTCGTTGGCGATCTCGTCGACGAGCGCGTTGCAGATCGGGTCGATGACGGCGGGCTCCCAGGCCGTGAGTGCGCTCTGCCGGAACGCCTTTGACACCAGTGAGCGGTGGTCATGATGTTGTTTGCCGTGCATGCCCAGGATGGTCGGGCCGAACACCAGACCGATGGTCCTGTTGTGGAAGTCGGAGTTGAATGTCTGGTCGTCGCGGAACGCGGCGAACACACTGGCGAAGTCGAAGAAGGTCCACTCGTCGTCCGGGACGAACTCGGGCGGGGCCGAGGACATATCCATGATGCCGCCACGCCAGACGGGCGCGGTTCGGCGCATGTGGGCGAAGAAGCCGTACGGGTCGGCGGCCAGGTCGGGTGCACCCGGCTGATCCTGCGGGTCGAGATCTGTGGTCACCGGTGCCTCCTGCACGGCTGGTGGACGGCCTGGTGCAGCGGCTGCGGCCGTCGATCCATCATTGCTATCACTATCCCGTCACCGGCATCAGGTCCGTCCACGAGCCGGCCGGCTCGGCGGCGAGATTCGACTGTCGCCACAGTCGGCCGTCGCTCCCGAGGTAGGCCCCCGTGCGGGGGTTGTAGGTCGCCGTGGCGACCGAAGGTCCGGCTGTCGGGCCGCTGAACGAACTCGGCGCCACGATGCCGTCCGGTGCCACAGGTGGTGCTTGCTGCGGCGGGCCCGGCAGGGGGGAACCCTGCGTCGGCCCGAAGATCCGGTCGTTCGCGTCGACCCGACTGTCGGTGGGGATACCCTGGGCGATCAGGTTGGGATCGAGTGGATACGGTCCCAGGGCGTGCTGGCGCATCGCCAGCGGCTGGAACGGCTTGTCGCTGTTGCAGTCCTGCACGGTGGCGGCCCGCTTGCCGGGATGTTCGACGCACGGGAAGTTCCGCGCGCCGCGCACGTCGATGGGGGAGTCCTGCGGCAGCTTGCAGTAGAGGCCGTCGGGGGTGTCCATGTCGGTGGTGTCCTCGGGTGAGCGCCACTGCGAGGGCGGCAGGAAGCCCACCGTGCACGAGGGCGGGTCGGACACGGACACGGCGAAGTCGCCCATGGGTTTGCCGGTCGGATTGTTGATCGGCGCGACCGACTGGATCCCGGCGACGTAGGGCGGGAACAGCACGAGAAGTTGTTCCATCGACTTGTTGTAGGTCACGAACACCTGGCCCAGCGAGGTGAGGTTGGCCAGCAGGACCGGCAGCGTCGGCTTCACCTGTTCGAGCAGTCGCGAAACCTCCTGGGCGGCACCGGGACCGGTCTGCAGCAAGGTCCGCAGCCCCGCGTCGTGCTGGGCCAGGTCGCCGGTGACCCCCGCCAGCCCGTGCGCCCACTGCCGCAGGGAGTCGGTGCCGGCGGCCTGTGCGTCCAGCAGCGGGACGCTGTCGGTGACCAGTGCGCGGTTCTGGTCGGCCACCTCGTCGAGACGCTGCAGCACCGTCGACGAGGAATCCAGCAGTGACCCGATGTCGTAGCCGGCGCCGCCGAACGCCTTCGACGTCTCGTCGAGCAACGGCCCGAGCTTCTCCTTCGGGATGGACCCGACCAGGGCGTCGAGCTGGTCGAGCATCGGGCCGACGGGTTCGGGGATGGCGGCCCGCGCGGCATCGATGACCGATCCGTCGTGCAGGTACGGCGGGGTGCCCGCCGCCGGTTGCAGGTCGACGTACTGCTCACCGACGGCCGAGACGCTGCGCACCTTGGCGACCAGATCGGCGGGGATCCTCGGCGACGTCGGCAGGGACATGGTCGCCACGACGCGGCGGCCGTCGACCACCTGCAGATCGGTGACCTTGCCGACCTGGACGCCGCGGTAGGTGACGTTGCTGTACTTGTAGAGACCGCCGGACGCGGGCAGTTCGAGCTTGACGTTGATGCGGCCGATTCCCAGCATCGTGGGGGCCTGCAGATAGACCAGCGCCATGGCGGCGATGCCGACCAGCGCGGCGACGACGAACAGCACCAACTGGATTCGGATCATGCGCGTCAGCATCAGCCGCCTCCCTGCACTGCGGGTGGTGGGCTCACCGGGGACCCGTAGGGGCCGGCGAACACCTGCTGCGAACCGCTGGGCTGCGGCGGATTCTCCGGCGGGATCGGAATTCCGGGCGGCAGGGCGTTCAGTTGCGGCATGCCCGGGTTGCCCGGCACCGCCCCGAGCGGTCCGCCCGTCGGTGGCGGCGCGAGCGGCATGCCGAGCGGGTCGTAGGTGTAGCGCTGGGTGTAGGGCTCACCGGGGGCGGGCACCAGTGTGGCGTTCTCATCGCCCCAGCGGGTACCCAGCAGCAGTGAGCGCTTCAGACGGGGAACGGTGAAATCCAGTTCGCCGTAGAAGTTGATGTAATCGCCGCGGACGCCGCGATCGATGATGGTCTGGCCGAACGGGAACACGGTGGTGTACGCCAGTGCGGTGTCGAGTCCCTTCCCGACGTCGGCCAGCGACTTCAGGGTGGGTTCCAGGTTCTGCAGGTCGCGCACCAGATCGGCCTGGGTGTCGTTCACCAATTCCGTTGCCGTGTCGCTGAATACCCGCAATTTGTCCAGCGCCATGGTGAACCTCGGCCGTTCGGCGATCAGCACGTCCAGTGCCCGTGGGACGCTGATCAGGGCCCGCGTCAGGGTGTCGCGCTGCCCGGCGAACGTGATCGAGAGCCGGTTCAGGGTCTGGATGGACGCCAGGATGTCGTCGCGCTGCTGGTCCAGCGTGCCGACCAGGGTGTCCAGCCTGGACAGCACGTCGCGGACCGCCTGCGGATTGGCCGACAGGCCGGTGCTGAGGTTGTGGATGATGTCGCCGATCTGGCCGAGGCCTCCGCCGTTGATCACGGCGGCCAACGACGACAGCGTCTGCTCGGTGGACGGCGAGGTCCTGGTGTCGGCGACGCCGACGGTGGACCCTGGGGTGAGCCGGCCGTGCGGCTGTTGGCCCAGGGGCGGATCCAGCGCGACATGCATCGAGCCCAGCAGGCTGGTCTGCCCGATGGTGGCGACGGCGTTGGCGGGCACGACCACGTCGGGCCGCAGCGATACGTCCATATTGATGTGCCAGTTGTCGAACGACATCTTCCCGACGCTGCCCACCACCACGTCGTCGATCAGCACCGGCGAATTCTGTTCCAGGGTACCGATATTCGTGAATTGGAGGTGATAGGTGCTGGCGCCGGGCCCGCGTCCGACCGCGCCGGGCAGCGGCAGCGAGTTGACCCCGCCGAACCCGCAGCCGGACACGGCCAGTGCGGTGCTCAGCATCAGCGCGCCCACTGCGCGCCATCGGCCGTGGATGGTCATGACGGCGGCCCCTGGGCCGGCAACAGCAGGTTGGGCAGTGGCGCTCCCGGATACAGCGCGGGTGACGGGACCGCCGGGAGGTGATCGGGTGCCGACGGGCCCGGTGCGACCGCGGGCGGCTGGCCGAAACCGGGTGGTGGCGCCTGGTCGCCCTGGAAGCCGGTGTATGCGGAGACCGACGGGGGATCATCCGGCGGTGCGGGGGTGGGACCGCTGCCACCGGGGGCCAGTCGCGGCTCGGTGTAGATCAGCCGGTCGGGGTTGACCGACTTCTGCAGGTAGGGGTCGACGGGAAACGGAACCTCGTTGAAGGTGGCGGTGTTCAGCCCCGGCCCCAGGTACTGGGCGCACAGCTTCGCCGACTCCGCCGAGGTGATGTCGGAGATCGCCGCGACCGCGCCGCACAGCAGGCCGACCGGGTTGGAGAAGTTGCTCAGCGTGAACCGGCCGATCTGGCTGCCGGAGTCGGGGTCGTAGATCGAATAGCCGTTGGACACCGCGTTGGGCGCGGCGTGCAGCAGATTCTCGATGTCGAGCTGGTGATCGACCAGGTTCTGCGTGACGTTGGCGAGGCGCTGGACCTGTTCGGAGGTCTGGTCGCGGCTGCCCGCCACGAACCGCTGGACGTCGCCGATCGCCGAGGACAGGTCCGACAGCGCCGTCCCCACGTCGGTCCGGTCGTTGAGGACCGCGGTCAGGGTGGCGAACCGGTCCTGGAACTCCACGACCTGCTGGTTGCTGTCGCGCAGTGCGGTGACCACGGTCTGGAGATTCTTGATGACGTCGACCAGGTCGCCGCTGCCGTCGGCCAGGATCCGTCCCACCCCGGACAGTTCGGTCAGGGTCCGGCGCAGCTTGTCGCCGTTGCCGTCCATCGCGGCCGCCGCGCTGTCGATGAACCTGGACAGCGAGGTGCCCGATACTCCGCTGCGCGGGCCGAGATCGGTTGCCAGCTTGGTCAATTGGGCCTTGACTTCATCCCATTCGACCGGGATCGCGGTCCGCTCCACCGGGATCACGGCGCCGTCGTGCATCGTCGGTCCGCTGGTTTCGTACGCGGGCGCGAGTTGTACGTAGCGTGCGGCGACCAGACTCTGGGCGACGATCACCGCCTTGGCGTCGGCCGGGATCGGGACGCCGTTGTCGATGCGCAGTGTCATCGTGACCTGTCCGCCGCGAGGTTCGATGGCGCCGATGGTGCCGACCTTGACGCCCGCCACCCGGACCTCGTCGCCGGGATAGATCCCGGTCGCGCTGACGAAGTGGGCGGTGATGGTGGCCGGTGCGGACAGGGTGTTGCGCACCACGACGGCCACCCCGCCGATCAGCAGTGCGACCAGCGCTGCCGCCAGCAGCACCGCGGTGCGCCGGCCCCTCATCGCCGTCCCCCCGGAATCCCGTTGTAGGGCAACGGGAGTTCGGCCCGCGGTCCGGCGGTGTCCGGCGGTTGCCCCGAGTTGTTTCCGCGGCGGAACCCGAACGCGTAGTCGTAGAAGGGCTGGGCCAGGGTTCCGGGCAGCAGATTGGCGACGAACGCCTCGTAGAAGAATCCGTTGGCCACGGCCTCGCCCTGGGTGATCTGGTACTTGGCCAGACCCGGCAGCGCCTGGCCGATGTTGTCGCGGTTGCGCTCCAGCATGGCGATCACCGAGTTGAGTTTCTGCAGGGCCGGCGCGAGGGTCTTCTCGTTGTGGGCGACCAGCGCCGACAGTTCCTTGGACAGGGCCGAGACACTGGTCAGGACGTTGACGATCGCCTGGCGCCGATCGTTGAGCATCCCGATCAGGTCGTCGGCGCCGAGCAGCAGTGCGTTGAGCTGGCTACTGCGTTGCGCCAGTACGCCGCTGGCCCGGCCGGCGTTCTCCAGCAGGCCGCGCAGCGCGTCATTGCGGTTGTTCAGGGCACGCGACAGTCGGGTGACGCCGTCGAAGGTCGGCCCCAGCTGCGGTGCGATCCGGTCGATGGTCTCCGAGAGCGAGTCGAGCGCCTCATTGACGCCGGCGGTGTCGGTGCCGGCGGTGTTGGTGGTGAGGTCGCTGACGGCTTCGGTGAGCGAGTACGGCGAGGAGGTGCGCGAAACGGGGATGACGTCGTTCGGGTGCAGCGCCGTGCCGCCCGCCGATTCCAGCGTCAGGATGCGCTGACCGAGCAGCGTCGCGGTGCGGATGTGCGCGGTGGTCTGCGACCCGAGCGCGATGGCGCTGTCCACCCGGAACCTCACGTGCGCCTTGCCCTTGTCCAGTGAAACCCCGGTCACCGAGCCTACTTTCATGCCGGAGAGCCGAACGTCGTTGCCCGTGACCAGACCGCCGGCCTCGGTGAACAGCGCCTGGTATCCCACGGTGTTGGCCGACTGGGTGATCACGGTGGGTTGCAGGCCCACGGCGATGATCAGCAGCGTGATGACGACACCGATGAAGCCGGGCCGGACGAGGTGGGATCCGTGGTATCTCAACATTATTCGGAACACCTGCCGGTGTGTTGTTCGAACCACGGGAACACCGCGGTGTTCCCCGACTGGTCACTGATGCGGACGGACAGTCCGCAGATGTAGATGTTGAGCCAGCTGCCGTAGGAGCCCAGCCGAATCAGCTTCTTGTAGTTGCCGGGTGCGCGCTGCAGCGCACCGTCGAGCAGCGCTTTGTCGTCGTCGAGCAGGGGAGCCAGCCGGCCCAGTTGGCTGATGTCGGCGGTCAGCGGAGCGCGGGTGTGGCCGAGCAGGTCGGTCAATGACGCGGTGCCCCGGTCCAGCGATTCGATCGCGGAGCCGATCGGATCGCGGTCCGCCGAGAGCTGGGTGACCAGTTTCTCGAGTCGGTCGAGGGTCGCGGAGAACTGCGTGCCATTGTCCGCGAGGATGTCCACCACCTTGCCGAGGTTGTCGATCAGGTCCTCGATGACCTGGCTGTTGTCCGCCAGCCCGGTGGTGAACGAAGAGGTCTGGGAGAGTAGGGAATCCACCGTGCCGCCCTGCCCCTGGAACACCTGTACCAGGGCCGCGGACAACGCGTTGACATCCCGCGGGTTCAGGCCCTGGATCACGGGTTTGAGGCCACCCAGCAGCGTGTCCAGATCGAGCCCCGGTGTGGTGTGGTCGACCGGGATGCGCGAACCCTCCGGCAACAGCGCTGTGGCGCCGGGGCCGTCGATCAGTTCGAGGTAACGGTCACCGACCAGATTCAGGTAGCGGACCGCGAGCTTGGTGCCCCCGCTGATCGAGACGGCGCGGTCGACGTCGAATGTCACCACGACGCTGTGGTCACGTTGTATCGACAGATTGCCGACCGTGCCGACCCGAAGTCCGCCGGCGCGCACGGAGTCGCCCGTGCGCAGGCCCGAGATGTCGGTGAAGACCGCCGAGTACCGACTGGCGCTGCCGATCTGGAACTGGCCGAAGATCAGCAGCAGGAATGCCGTCAGCATCGACATCACCACGGCGAAGATGCCGAACTCGAGGTAGGTCCGGCGGCCGCCCCGCCTCACCCGGGTTGCCCGATCTGGGCGCTGTTGCGCGGCGGCCCGTCGATCGGACCGAACAGCAGCTGCTTGAGCCCGTCGGAGTTGAGCAGCAGGCCCTGGTTGCCGTACTGCGAGGGGTCGGAGCCGACGTCGGCCACGACGAACGGCGGACGCGAGTTGTATGGGACGGTGGGCAGTGACAGACAGTGCGGTCCGCCGGTGGCGGCGACCTTCGGCAGGTTGGACGGGTAGCGATAGCGCTCCCGGCCGTACTGGAAGGCGATGGAGTCCACGATGCCGGGCTTGTCCAGCGGGGGCGAGAGTGCCAGGGGCAGCAGGCCGGCCAGACCGCAGTTGATGGATTGGTGGTAGCGCTCGGTCAGATCCAGGGTGGGGACCAGCAGGTGGACCAGGTCCGCCAGACCCTGGCGATTCCCGCCGATGACGTCGGTGCCGATGTCGGCCAGCCCGATGGTGCTGACCAGCAGGGCATCCAGGTTCTGGCGTTCCTCGAACACGGTGTCGCTAATGGTCGTGGCGTTGTTGGTGATCGCGATGAGATCCGGGGCGGCGTCGGCGTAGGCGTCGGCCACCACGGGGGTGTCCGACAGGTCGCGGCGCAGGCTGGGCAACGTCGGCTCGAGCTTCGCCAGGTACCGATCGAGTTGATCCATCGTCGCACCGAACTGGCGCCCGCGGCCGTCGACGGCCTGTGCGATTGCGCTGAGTGTCTCGTTGAGTTTGTCGGGCTGGATCTGCGACAGCACCGACGAGAGCTGTTCGAAGATCGTGTTGAACTCGACGGTGACGTGGTCGGTGTCGAGCACCTGGCCGGGCCGCAGTGCGTGCCCGGATGGGTCGGCGGGTGGCACCAGGTTCACCGACTTGGCGCCGAACACCGTCGGCGACGAGATGTCGACGACGACATTGTCGGGAATCTGGGCCAGCTGATCCGGGTCCGCCTCGAGGTGGATCGCAGCCTGTCCGTCGGGCCGGTCCTCGATCGAGGAGACCCGACCGACCGGCACACCGAGCAGATTGACCTTGGCGCCGTTGTCCATCACCAGGCCGGCACGTGGGGACATGACCGTCAGCCCCACGGTGCGGGTGAAAGATCCACGGTAGGCACTCAGCGCCAGGATCACGATGGCCAGGGCGACGGCGACGGCCGCGATGCCGAGGAGAACGCGAAGCGCGGTGGGCTTCGGCAAGATCGTCTCCTCGTGGGCTGCCGCGCTAACCGGTGCGCCGAGCTAAATGTCTTTCATTGCAAAATTAGCGACGATCGTTACCGTACGCCTTACCGTGACCGAAGTCACTAGTTGGCGTGATGGAGATTGGTTAGCAAACCTAGGGCTCCGACGCGTCCGGACTCGTTGCGCGGGTTGGCAACTGGCTTGACCTGGCCACCGGCACGAATCAGGTGTCATGCTGGGTGCTGTTCAACTATCTATTATTGTGCTGATAGAAAATTTGCGTGCGTGTCAGATCGAGGTGGCGGTGCAGTGATGGCCCTGGCGAGCGACCGGTTTCCCATGCCGGCTTTTCCCGACGGCTGGTTCCAGGTCGCTTACGGCCATGAGGTCGCGGCAGGTGCGGTCGTGTCGCTGCACTACTTCGGTGAGCAGCTGATCTGCTACCGCGACTCGACCGGCGAGGCGATCGTGCTCGACGCCTACTGCCCGCACCAGGGCGCCGACATCGGCGTCGGCGGGACGGTGGAGGGCGACTGTGTGAAGTGCCCGTTCCACGGTTGGCTGTTCGACCGTACTGGTGCCAACGTCGAGATCCCGTATGCCCGCTCGGTCAACCGCACGGCCCGCCTGCGGCGCTGGCCGACCGTCGAACGCGCCGGCTGCATCTTCGTCTGGCACTCGGCGGCCGGTGGTGCGCCGGCCTGGGAGTTGCCCCTGGTGCCGGAATTCGATGACCCGGGATTCGTCTGGCACGTGCCCGACGGTGCGCGCTGGCAGATTCGCACCCACGTTCAGGAGATCTACGAGAACACCGTGGACGCAGCTCATTTCGCGACCGTGCACGGGGTGTCGAACTTCGGCGCGGTCGAGGTCACCCGTGACGGCCCCATGTTCCGGGCGGTCTCCGAGGTCAGCTTCGCCACCCCGCGTGGGCCGGTGCCGGGCGCGGTCGACTCCGAACTGTGGGGACTGGGTGTCGACATCGTGCGGCATCGCGGACTGGGGGCGTCCTGCACCCTGTTG
>Ga0116193_1003017_pt1 | contig 12351 bp, 17 predicted proteins | sample AD_UKC115_MetaG_FD_89892 | JGI IMG/M metagenome (GOLD analysis project Ga0116193, IMG submission 89892) | Active sludge microbial communities of municipal wastewater-treating anaerobic digesters from Hong Kong - AD_UKC115_MetaG | ecosystem: Engineered > Bioreactor > Anaerobic > Digestate... | reverse complement strand
AGCTTTTTTTGCAGTAGCCAAGCTACCACCTCTTTCTTTTATTTACTTTTTAATTTAATTTCAATTCTCTTTTAAGAATTTCTTCTACATTATCAAAATCCCAATACCAGATTTCTAATAAGTTAATATTGTTTTTATTAGCATATTCACGTTTACGCCTATCATGTTCTTGTTGATTTTCTAAATTAATCTGTGTATATTCACCATTACTTCCATCATGAAAATTTCCTTGATATTCTATCAATAAATTATATTTTGGCAAATAAAAATCATAAGATAAAAACCCACCACCAACCCCTATTAAATCACTATATTCATGTTGATATAAGTAAAATATATTATAATTAATTAGAAACTCAATTATAATTTGTTCTCCTTTACTTACATTGCATTCTGGACATTTAAAGTTACTTCTCATTGCATTATTACACGATCTTTTATAGTCATTGTGTATATTATTATGACATTTGAACCAATACTCTTTATTTGAATATATTGATATTTCAAAAGGATTTTTAGAATTTTTATTTGACCATAAATCAAATAAATTATTATCTTTTAAAAATTGACCCATACTATCTTTCGGATGAACTTTTTTACTACTACAATAAGGACATCTACATCCATTTTTAAATGTATTACAAGTTGTAAGATAACTTCCGTGATAATTCTTATTTATACATTTAAGCCATATTTTATTATTAGAGCTTTTAAATATTTCCCAAGGATTTATTGTATTTTTAGAAAAATCCCAATATTTTTCAAGAAAATTTATATCAACATTATCTATTCCCCATTGAGCAAATGAATCACATTGATTACAAGTTAATCCATATCTTATTACACTTTTAATCTTTTTTAATTCACTATTATGAAGTCCGTTTAAACATTTAAAATAAATTTTTTTACTCGATCCATATCCTATTTCTTCTGGTTTTTTATTATTTAATTCATAATCCCATAAATTCAAATAATCTTGATGATTATTTTCTAAACACCACTCTTTAAAAGATTTTATGTAATTATTACTAAATCGAATACTAACTAAATTATTTTTATAACAACCACAACTAATTGTTTTACCATAAATCAAATTATAATGAGGTACTGACACAACACTATGTTCTTCACAATTACATTGACAAATCCAATAATATTGAAAAGTTTTAATTTCTCCATTAGCCAATTTTATTTTATTTAATTTATATTTTTCAATATCTAATTTGATAACTTTTAATTGTCCAAATATTTTTCCAGTTAAATCAATGGTTCTTTTTTGTTTACCATCAATAACTAAATATTTATTTTCTTCCATATTTACAACCCTTTCTTTAGCTCTTTTTAATTTATTTATATTTTTCTTGTAATAAACTCCAATCTTTTTCAAATTGTTCATTATATTCAAAGAAAAATATAGTTTTATCTGGATTTTCTTTCATGCTTTTAATATCTACTATTGGATGATTCATTTTTAGTAATCCTCTTGCAATAGCAGGATTGAATATTCCTTTGAATTGTTTGTCCATAAAATTAACCTCTTTTATTTTCTTCTTCTAATTCTTTATAAATTTGATTTAAAACCTCTTCTAAATCATCGGTTTTTAAGAAATATAAAACACTTTTAAAAGTACATTTGTGTTCATGATACGGACACATGAAATTTTTATCTTTATTTGCATCAACACAAATAAAATTTAAATCAAATAATTTTTTCCAAACATTAAAATCTTTAACTCCTTTAACGGAATCATCATATACTTTTTCTTTTTTATCATCTTTTTTCATAATCTTTTCTCGTCTTTTTAATTTACTTTTTAAAATTTATATCATAGCTACAAACTATTCCATTTTCATCACATACACAAACAAGCTGTTGAGGTTGACCAACTATCCTTTTTTGCACACAATAAGAATCGGTACTTTGGAAACTTCCAGCCATTATTAATTTAATATTTTGAATATAGTCCGATTTATTTCTATGTTTATGTCCTAAACATACAGCATATACAGGTTTATCTACCATTGAAACTAAGGACAATACCTTGTAATTTGAGTCGTCATAATCCCCATGTGAATTTAAATAATTCTTACCACGAATATTTAACAAATATATGCTTGTATCCAATTTATCATCGTTAATATGTATGTTTTTAACATTCTGCAATCTTGCCTTTAAATAAAACTCAACTAAATCGTCTAATCTTTCGTCTTTTGGCGAATCGTCTTTTTTATCTAATCTTGAATGATTACCAGCTACACTTGAAAATATTACATTGTCAAAATGTTGACTTAACTCATATAAAAAATCTGATATTAATTCAGAAACACCCATCAATTGTTGGACTACATTTTCTTTATTTTCTAATTGAATCACTTTGTGGGAAATTCCTGAAATCAAATCCCCGTTTGCACAAACATAACAATTCTGTGAATTATGCCTCTTTTGTATTTGAATAATTTTATCTAAATATTCCTCAAACATATCCCTGCAAACATCTGAATTGTAAGTATTCCACGCATTATCAATCCAAATTCCGTAGTGTATGTCGTTCAGCGATACCATTAAATCATTATCAGTTGGAACAACTTCTTTATGTATATAATTTAATTTAGGTAAATTATTATTAATATTCTGTACAATTATTTCATTAATCTCTTCTTGTCTTGCACGTTCTCTAATTAATTTATTAAAAGCATTACGCTGATCTTGAAATTTAACCTTTTCTTTTTGTAATTCAATTTTCTTTTGTTCTAACTCTCTCAATAAATCATCTTCAGTAAAATTATCTTCTACTTCAATATCTATATTTTTAAGCATTTCAGAAATCACATAAAAACTTTTACGAAAATTATCAGAAGAATATTCTTTATCAATTAAAGCACTTCCCCACTCAACATAATCTATGTCGAGCGTTCCATCAGCTTTACCATTAGTTATTCTTTTGGCATAAGCTAAATAACTTTCTCCATCTCTTCTTTTTATACTCATCTTTTACCTTCTTTTAATTATTTTTAGGCGTGGCAAAATAGGTATACAAACGTACACCTACTCGCCACTAATCCCGTTCCCATCCCGAAGAACGTTTCAGCCCCATACAAGAACAGCCGAAGCCATTCTTGAAGGAGGATTTATGAAAAACAGTCTTGAGTTGCTCTTATATAGGGCTGAATTTGTTAAGCAGAAAGCGATTATTCACCGCAATCAGAATCCTTTTCCACACGTGGTAGATAGGTCATAAAAGTACAATTTTATCTATTAATCAGTATAATATTCACCGTTTTCATCGTATCCTGCAATGGTAATAAACTCATCAGTATCTATTGGAAATCCGTAAAGATTTAAAAACGCTTTATATGAATCGTGCAAAAATTCAACTTCAGTCATATCCTGAAAATCTTCTTCAACATCTCTTACTATTGAAAATTTTTCACCAAACTTATCTGTAAAATTAATTTCTATCTTCATTCTTCTATCCTCTTTTTAATTTATTTTAAACTTCTGAATATTCTTCGCATTTATTTATTGTAATAGTAACACCTAAATCTTTTTTAGCATCTTCGTGAAACGGTGCAAGTTTATCAGCTATTTTACAAACTAATAAATGGTTGCAATTTTCACATATATTATTTTGTATAGCCATTATTCTTCCACCACTTCCTTCTGGAAAATATCAGAAATTTTAGTAGCTACTCTATGTCCTGCTGGCTTATACCATTCCTTACCATTCAATACTCCTGAAGATGGTTTGGTTTTCTTGATTTCAAAATTCATAAATCCTTGAATTGATACTTTGCCATCGGAAATTAGTCCTGCTTTTACAGCTTCAATAAAACTATTTATGTATTTTTCTGCTTCCACCAATGTTATGTTTTCTTGTTGTGCTATTACTCTTTTCAAATCTGTTTTATTCATCTTTTATTTTCTCCATTTCTTCTTTTAATTATCTTTTTTTTAATTTATTTATATTAGTCGATATAATCAATGATTATACCTCTCTCCATGAGTGCCGAATTAATCGACCTTTATAATTGTTTAAATTTCAATGGTTACATCGTTCATAAAATCTCTATTTGTGTAAGATTTTGACTATTTTCATGTATTTTTCGAAAAAATTTCAAGTAAATTATTTTTATTTATTGTAAATAAAGTTTTTAATAAGGTTGACTTATTGTATTCAGTGTTACTATTCATTATATCAATTCTTCTTTTTGATCCAGAACTTATTTTAAATGCTCTGTTTATTAACCAAGAAAACAGACCTAAATAGTCACCTGATATATATATTCCTCTTATATCTTTTATCATTTCTTCAAAGTCATTCATTAATAGTAAATAATCATCATTTTCTTTATTTTTCACTTGATTTTGCAAAGTTTTGTATTGCATTAAAGAATATTTTTCAATTAAATTTTCTACTTTTTTAGATTTTCTTCTATCTTCTTTTAAATCAATTTTTTTGAAAAAGTATTTCATAGGTAATGTAATATCGTCAGGTTTAAATTCTTTAAATTTTATTTTACATAGATAATTCATAGGACATTTTAAATTTTTATTTATATTTCCTTTAAATTTTTTATCTTTAATATATTTCCAAAATACAGGATATCCATTTTGCTTTATATTCATATCCTTTTTTATTCTTTTAATTTCCTTATTCAAATCAATATCAAATTTTCTTTTAGCATTATCAATAGCTACTTGTGCTAAAACAGATAATATACAAACATAATCATCATATTTACTATCTTTAAAGTTATAATTATACGTTAAAGCTAATTGTGCTAAGTTGCTTGCTTCTCCTATATCCATTTGTGCAGATGCTAAAATATTATCTATTTTTGCATAATTTAAAAGTGTATTATCATAAGTTTTCTTTTCCACTGGAATATTATTTACAATAGTAGGGTAGTTCAAGTAACAAAACTTTGCATAATTCACAATATCCAATTGGTTAGTCGTGTAAATCCCATCGGAATCCTGATCTGAACCATTATTTCTATCTTGAAAATCTGTACCAATCATATTGACAGCAACTATTTCATCTGAAAAATCAAAATATCTAAACATTTTATCACTATAAACATTATGTAAATATCCCATATTGTTTTTACTGTTAAAAGGACTTCTAAAAGATGCTAAATACTCATTGTTAGCAAATCTTGTTGTAAAACATTGTATTGTACCTTCTTCTTGCTTAAAAGTATCATCTTTTTTAATATCATCTCCGACAGAATATAACAACATTGCATAAGGAGAACCCACAATAACTAAATTATCTGCATTTTGTAAAACCTTACCTGTTCTAAATTTACTAATATATTCTCTTATAATTCTTGATTTCCTATCTCTAAAATATTCACTTCTTGTAAATTCCCAATTATGTTCACATAAAGCAACCAATACTTCATAATCATTAGAAAAATTACTATTATTTTTTAAATATTCTAAGAATAAATTATTATCACTTTTTAAACTCTCTATGTATTCCTTGCTTAATTTCGTTACATTTTCCATAATATCTAAATCTAATGAATTAACCATCTGGTAACTCATCTTTTGCACATCACCCAATTTACTTTTATGTGCAGTTTTAACTATTCCAAATAAACATCCGTTTTCAAAAACTCTATCACACCAATAATCATAAGTAACTTGTGGGAATTTCAACCATTTCATTGCATTATCAGTAGTTATTAATTGAATATCTTTAACATAATGTTTATTTCCAAACATATCTTCTACTTGTGCAATATCATAATTATCCCCATAATATTCCTTAAAAAACAATTGAATATTTGATTTAAAACAAGCCATCTTACACATATGATGTCTTAATAACAGATAGCCCCTCGAATAATCAGGACAAATACTTGCTTCAATTAATGCCTGACCGTCAAATAAAGTATTCTTTAATTTATATCCATCAATGTTTCTGGCTATACAATGTTTATTTTTATCTGTTTCAATACTTATAACTTTAGTAGTAAAAAATTCATCTATATCTTTTAATATTAAAATATTCTTAGGATTTATTTTAATTGTGTCTATTATTGTACTTGTTACAACAGATGAATAAGCACTTATTTCAATGATTGGCGAATCTTTCTCTGGTAAATCTATTCCCATGTAAATAAAATCTCTTGCTTTTTTATATAACCTCTTACAAATAAATATACATGATCCTTGTTTAGCCTTACCAGAACTTCTATATAACATCTTATAATGTATAGTTTCTTTACTTTTTACGCCACCTTCTTTGTCTCTTTTAACATATGTAATATCTACGCCATTTTGGTAAAATATTTCTCTTAATTCTTCTTTACTTTTTTTTATATATTTATCTTTATTTTGTTTTGACTTTTCGAGAATATAATTCAAACTTTCTTTCTTTTTTTTATCTTTTTCTTCTTCAATTAATTTATTAAGATGTTTCTCATTTTCGTTATAAGTCCTTGAACCAAATTCAAAATTAATACAAATAATATCTCTTGTACTGCCGTTTTTAACTTTTAAACCATTTTCTAATAAAAAATATTGTAAAAGGTTATTTGTAAACATTGCATTTGTGTAAGAAAAATAATCTCTAACCCCTAAACTATATTCATATAACGAACCAGCTTGAATGTTTTTAATCTTTATACCGTATTCGCTCAATTATGTCCTCCTTAATTGTTTTTTTTAAAATTTATATAAATGCTCCCAAAATTCATCTGCGTTATCATATCCACCATAATCTATGCTTCTCGCCTATTCATCGTCTGACATTTCTTCGTCATCTTCGTCATCAAAATCATAAATATACTCTTCAGGATTTTCCCTATAATCATCTACTAATTTTTTCAAATCATTAGCAAAATCTTTAATCTTGTCATTACCATCATAAAAACCACTTACCACTTCAAATCCATCATCATATATATTATAATAAATCATATCCCAACCACCTAAACACTTTTCTCTTGTTACTTCAATTTCACAATCTTTATAATTTATTTTCATAATAAATCTCCTATTTTAATTGATTTTCTCGATAATATTATATACATTAATCTGTATCATCATCTCATTCAAACGAATTCCAATATAATATCATATTCGCAAAAGATTTAGTTGCAGTCGGAACTACTTCATCAATATTTACAATAACTAATTTTTTATTTAACGCAAAAGCCATTCCTAAATCAAATAAGCTACCTTGACTATTCGAATCCCAGAATATATGAACTTCATCTGCATTTTTTATTCCATCTCTATTATCCATACAAATTCTAAATCCAATACTATCATTTTGATTTGTATCTCTTGCAGGATAATAAGATTTAATATTCTTGCTTTCTAAAAACTTTATATAATCATTTATTTTTTGTCTTTGTGTTTCATTTATATTCCTCACGGGACAAATTAAAAATATTTTTTTCATTTATTTCTCCTTTAAAAGTTTTCTAATCGATTTTAATTACATAATTACTCTAAAATTTCCATTGAACAAATTCTATCTCCATTAACTTCAAAATCATATGTCATGTATTTATCCCAAATGTACCCACTTAATAAATATGTATTATCTAATTCAGTTATTTTCCGAATAACTCCTATAACATTATTGTCTTTTGTGATTGGCAAATCTATATAGTCATCTAAATTGCCTATTTTTTCTACTTCAAAATGTATTTTCATTACTACCTCCTAATAAACTTGTGTTTTTAATTTATTTATCAATAATATCACTTAAATCAGCATTAACACCTTCGCAAGCTATTTTAGCACCAATTTTAACTGCATCTTCTACAACACTTTGAATTTCATACCAATAACTTTCGCCTTTATAAAATACACCTGTATAATCATTCCAATTATCAAAATTATCTAAAGCTTTTCTTATTGCAAAATCTAATTCTCCTAATTTCATAATTTTCTCCTTCCTATTAAAATTCCTCATCTATTTTCCCACCAATTTTCAACTACTCCGCCCAAATAAAACATCATTATAAAAACCACTGCCCAAATACAATCATATAACCTGTCTGGCATATAATCTAAGATTATAACCTTAGTAAGATATAGTACCCACCCAACAAAACCAATATGTTTTATAAACTTCAATATATATTTCATTTTTAATTTACTTATTATTCTCCTTTGTTCTGTATTTACGTATTAATTTCCATTCATTTAAAATCTCTATGTATAATTCCTGTGGTTCACGATACCACACATCTTTGATATAGAAAATATCTATTATATCTTCCTCATTTTCTATAAATATTACATCATCTGAACAAATGTAGTTTCCTTCACTGTCTGTATAACACTTGGATGTCATTACATATTATCCCCCTCTCTTTTTAATTTACTTTTAAGAGATTAAACTAACCCCTTATACAAATAGTATATACCATGTAATATACTTTGTCAAGCACTTTTTTAATTTATTTTTAAAAAGTTTTTTATTTCATTTAACACATCTTTAGCAAATGATATCTTTTTAATTATATCCTCTTAATTTCTTTATATTGTTTTAATAAATAAATCAAAAATAAATTAAAAAATATACTTGACATGGTTAAATATATTTGCTATACTATTTATAGGCAGTAGTATGCCTATTTATAAATAAATTAAAATGAAAGGGATATGACTATGAAAGACAAAGAAAAAATTACAATTAAACAACTATTTGAAACTATTTTAGAAATACCAATTGACAAAACCATAATATAATAATAGAAAGAGGGATAAATAATGGATTTAATATACATATACGACTTAAATCAAGCCGTTTGGATGGCTAATAATGGTGCTAAAATTTACAGAATTGGCAAAGGTGCAAAAGGGGATGTGTTAATTACATTTGAAAAAACAGGATTGGTTTTACAATTATTAAAATATTGGCAAGAACATAATGACTTAATGAAAATAAGATAGAAAGGAAAATGATTTGTTATGAACTATTATGATAACTTGCCTTTAATAAGAAAAATTAAAGACGATTATAAAAATTGGAAACCAAATGATAATATTTTAATTGGTGCATCAATGGGAAGTGGTAAAACTTCAATGATTCTAAATGTTTTAACTGAATATGCTAAAGAAACTAATAAAACTATATTATACATATCCAATAGAAAATCATTACAAAATGAAATTGATGAAATTATTAAGAAAAATAAATTAAAAATAGATACTATTATATCTATAACATATCAAAAATTACAAAGTATATTATTGAATAGAGGTAAAAATAAAGAGCAAAACGTAATTGATTTAAAAATTTTTAATAATGTAGATTATTTAGTTTGTGATGAATGTCATTATTTCTTAACAGATAGCTGGACTAAAACAACAGACATGAGTTATGAATACATATTAAATCACCAGAAAGCCGTTAAAATTTATATGAGTGCAACCCATTACAATATATTTGAAGTGCTTAAAATGGATTTAAAAAATAAATCAATAATAGAATATTATATTGAATATGATTTTAGCTATATTAACAAAATTGTATTTTACTATGAACAAGAATATATTGAATACTTAATAGACAACTTACAAAGCACTCAGAAATTAATTTATTTTAGTAGAAAGTTAAATGTAGCATTTGATTTACACAATAAATACAAAAACAAATCAAGTTTTATTTGTAGTAAAAGTAATAAAAAGTATAAAAAATTCATTACAGAAAAAGCACTCAGCAATGGAAAGCTCACAAATCAATTAACGTTCACTTCTACCACTTGGGATAATGGAATTAATATATTAGATTCAGATGTTAAGCATGTAATAATTGATATTGAAGATTTAGTAACTTTTATTCAATGTTTAGGTAGAAGAAGAAAATTAAAAAATGATAGCGGGTTTACTTTGTATATCAGAAATTGGAGTAAACAAAATTTATCAAGATTTATAAATCCAAATAGAAATCAAAAAAAACTAAATGATTTATATTTAAATGACAAACAATCATATTTGCAACAATTAAAAGCAGGAGATATTAAAAAAGGGGAATGCTTGTACAATGATATTAATACAAAAGCACTCACTCTAAATAAATTAATGGATAAAAATATAAGAGTACAAATCAATAGATATTACAAAATAATTGATATTGGTTGGGATATTTATATTAATAAAATATTAAAGTGTAAAAATGTAGAACATGTAAAGTTAGGAGAGATAAAATTGAAAAATCAAACATCAGAATTAGAAGAATATTTAAATAGTATTGTTGGGCAGAAATTGTTCAATGAACAACAACAAGATTTGTCTAACAGAATCATTCAAGAAATAAGTGGAATTAAGGGTAAGAGACAAATAAGGGGTAAAAAACTCAATCCTTCAACATTAGAAAAAATATTAAGAGAAGATTTAAACTTAGAGTATGCCGTTAGTAAAACCCAACAAGAAACTATGGGTGATAATAAAAAAAGAAGATATATAATAATTAGCAAAATTACATAAATTAAAAAGCACTCATATAAAAATTAGACTCAACAAAAAGCACTCACTAATTTTTAGATTTTAATAAATAATAAACTGTTCCCAGAAATGCAAATGTCTATAATAATATATAGAGAACTGCAAAACTGGGAATTCGGTTTTATCGAACAAATCGAGTGATTTTTGCGATATTATATTGGATTAATTTTGCACTTTTTGACCATTTTTAATGATTTCGTTGATAAAATCAAACAAATCATTCATTTTTGGTCATTTTTTTAATATTTTTGTATATATTTAAAATAAATACAATATTAATATTTTGGCTACGAATAGTAGACAAAATAAAAGCAACAATGAAATTGTTGCTTTTTAGAGCCTTCAGCATCTAATATATAAACCATTTATTTTTAATTAATTTCCCTATAACAACAATAATAATAATTAGTTTTTGTTGGAAAATTAATTAAAAATATTACTTCTGTATTATTTAACCTTAAATCAACTCTAAAACAAAAGATAATATTTAAACGACTAATTACTCATAAACTACCATTACGATAGTTTTAGGTATGAAAAACTCATTTTCTATCGTTAAATCTATAGTAACATATTGATGAGGTAATTGGATATTTTTTTTAAAAACTAAATGGACAACTTTAACCTTACACACTAAATTAATGAAATTATTAGACACTCTTAATAGGGTGTCTTTTTTATGTTTAAATTAATTTTAAAGAAAGTTAGAGTCGATGTGAGGGTTTATACCTAAATTGTAGTTACGTTCGTTTTAGGGGTGTATAATTGATCTTAGCTAAGAAATTTGGGGTAAGGAATAGTTGTATTATTGGGTAGGTTTATTATAATGTGGGGAAATAGTGGGTTATCGTATAGATGTTGAGTTTTTGAATAGTTATAGCCGTTTTAGGTAGAATGATGGTGTAAATTTGATTTATATTAGGCGGGGACTAGGTTGGGGAACTTGGAAAAATTACGATTCGAATTACGACTAAAAATAGGGTGTTTTTGGTAAATTTTGATGATGTGGAGATAAAGGTACTATGGTACGAGTGAGAAGTAAAAAAAAGATAAAAAGTGTAAATATAGCCCCGTATAATAATTGAAAGTGTTGCAATTACTATGTTACAGTCATTAACGATGCTGTTATTAATGCTATATAATATATTATTATATAGGATTAATACAATGTTAAACTTTGGGATCAGAAAGTTAGAAGATTGTTAAATAATGTTTATATACTTTGACATTCAAACTATTTGATAGTCTATTTATTTAAACCACCTTATAATTCTACTTTGTAATTATTTCTACTTTGTAATGATTACAATCTAAAAATAATTACATTCTAATATACTTCGACATTCAAACTAAATAAACAAAAAATAACAATCTTAAATTATACTTTGACTATCAAATAATATTATAATCAAACTATTATAATATCGAACCAAACTTCATGAAATATAATTTGACAATCAAACTAAATAAACAATTATTAACAATCTAGCAATAAACATAATTTAACAATTTGCTTTGATAACCAAAATATATAAACAATATTTAACAATATAATTTGATAATCAAAATATAATATAATCAAACCAGATAAGCTATAATTAACAAACTTATATATACTTTGAGTATCAAACTAAATTGTTAAAAAATATCAATCTTTGTATAAATAAGTTAAAAATATAAGGTCATATTTTGCGTTTTAAGCAAAGATAATTTATATTGAATATTAAACTATTATATATTACAATATGCCCGTATTGGCTATAATTTGCAATATAAGCAAAGATATTATAACATCATTATATTAATTTATTGATATTCAATAAATATTTATTGATTTACGATAAACTAATATATTATAATACTGACTATCT
>Ga0116193_1003012_pt1 | contig 12357 bp, 14 predicted proteins | sample AD_UKC115_MetaG_FD_89892 | JGI IMG/M metagenome (GOLD analysis project Ga0116193, IMG submission 89892) | Active sludge microbial communities of municipal wastewater-treating anaerobic digesters from Hong Kong - AD_UKC115_MetaG | ecosystem: Engineered > Bioreactor > Anaerobic > Digestate... | reverse complement strand
TTTTCCTTTTCCAGAGTGTTGGCCAATTCATAGGCCAGCCAGCGGCCAATTTCAATGATTCCGCCCCGGAAGTGGATACCATCTATTCCTTCCCTCCGGATAAGGGTGAGTTTTTCCTGTACCAGTAGGTGATCAACTAATTTTATCATGGACTTAACCTCAATCTTATTTTTTTAACTTATTGAATGGGTCATGAATATAATCTAAAGACCAATGTATTATAATGTGGTTCTTTTTGAGAAAATTCATCTTACTTAAAAAATATAATAAAATAGGTAGACTATGAGAATAAAAACTGGCAATTGCTTCTATTTCTCTGATTTTAATAGTCATCTTTCTGTTTTTCGTGTTTATGGCTCCCCAGAACAATAATGAAACCAGTTACACCACGGAAATTCTGGCTGAAAACCTGGAAGTACCCTGGGCCATTGACTTTTTACCGGATGATCGAGTGATTTTCACCCAGAGGGGTGGAAAAGTTAGTATTCTGGATGGAAATAATTCTATCAAAACCGTGGGGCAGGTTAATGTAACTCAGGATAGTGAATCTGGATTTCTGGGAATTGTCGTAGATCCCAACTTCAATTCAACCCATTACCTCTATGTTTATTACTCTTTGGGGGATTACAATCGCATATCTCGCTTCAAACTGGAAGGAGACCAGATAACCAATGAAACAATTATCCTGAATAACATACCCGCAGCAGCCATCCATGATGGGGGTAGACTGAAGTTCGGACCCGATGGTAAACTTTATGCAACCACTGGTGACTCAGCCAATCCCAGCTTGGCCCAGGATACCAGTTCCCTGGCGGATAAAATACTGCGCCTCAACCCTGATGGTACCGTACCTTCTGACAACCCTTTTGGCAACTACGTCTACAGCTATGGGCACCGCAATCCCCAGGGAATAACTTGGGGTCCTTCTGGGATAATGTACGCCTCTGAACACGGGCAAAATAAAAATGATGAGATAAACATCATAACCAGGGGAGGAAACTATGGTTGGCCCCTTATGAGGGCAACAACACAGTTAACGGTTATATAAAGCCCATGAGGACCTACACAGAATTAACACTTGCTCCTTCAGGGATAGCCTATTACCAGGGAGCGCTCTATGTTGCCGGTTTAAAGGGAACTCAACTGAGAAAACTCACCCTTTCTACTGATGGACAAGCAATTATGGGAGAAAAAGCTACCTTAACTCAACTGGGGAGGATTAGAGAGGCTGTTGAACACCAGGGATACCTTTACATCACCACCCCCAACCGTGATGGTCGGGGAGTGCCCCAGAATGGTGATGATAAAATAATCCGAATTAAAATGACCTAAAGATAATAAGGGGATGTTTTTTTTACTCATCTCTGGTAATCTTTTTTTCATCCAAACTATCGTTTTTATCTTCTTTACTCTTCATCACCACATTTTTACCATTTGCTGAGGGTATAACCTTCATATCTCCATCTTCAAACTCCATATTAAGTTCTTTGCCCTCGTAAAACATGTGTAAGAATATGGCCAGGGATGAAACCTCAGAGTGGGGCTGGGTAGTCACGGAAACGTTCCAATCAGCTTCCTGGTACACTTTACTGGGAACCCGGGAACCACCAACCACCACCAGTTTATCACGGGGTGAACTCCTGATTTGGGGGGTTACGTCCTGTACCTGTTCTCCGTACATGGTGAGGTGAACTATTTCTCCTCCTTTATTTTTCCATTCTTCCAGGAGATTTCCCCAGTTTTTACGGTATTCAACCTGGAAATTGCCCCCCCAACGTTTTACCACATCTTGAACATTTTCCATGAGCTTTTTATCATGATCTCCACTTAAAAACACGCCGGATGCTCCCAGTGCCCGTGCAGTAAGACAAACATGAGTGGTGATTCGGGCATCACGCACCCGGCGATGATCCAGTCGTAAAACTTTAACTTCCATTAATAAACACTTCCTGAAATTAATATAACCATAAATAAAAGGGACATCATCCTTCCCATCTCATTTGATGCTCCCAGAATATCTCCATTAGTCCATTTGAAATTTTTACGGGTGATAAAAACCATTAACAATCCGGAAACAAGACCACCCAGTATTCCAATGACTCCGAGGTAGTTACCGTTGACAGTCATAAAGTTGAAACCTAAAAAGCCTAAGATAATGGTCAAAACCACGGATCCGGTGAGAAGCTTCCCGTCCATGTTATGGATGAAGTACTGACCAGTGCCATCGGGCAGTGGTTGGGAAAAGGTTGCACAACTTACTAAACTGAGTTTGGCTGCAACTTCCGATACAAAAATGGCCGGTAAAATGTAAATTGTAGGTAAAGAGGCAATGGATGTAACTGTAACCAGAGAAACAGTTAAAAGCAGGGCCAGACCCCCGGTACCGATCCGCTTGTCACGCATTATTTCTATCTTCCGCTGGGGGTCTCCATGGGCCATGAGACCGTCACCAAAATCAACCAACCCATCCAGGTGATGGAAACCAGTTAAACCAATGGCTAAACTGTAAACCAGTGCCGCTGATAAGAGGGGAGATAGATGTAATTCATAAAGTAGTAGCCAGCCGAAGCACCCAGCAATAATTCCAATGAAACCCCCAATTATTGGCCAGATAAAGGTGAACCTTGCCATTTCCTGAATGGTGCTGTGAACATTTAGGGGTAGGATGGTGGAGAATGATACCAGGCCCAAAAATCCATGGCCACTGAGGGGAGGTTTAACCTCTTTTTTACCCCCATCCTCTGGAGGAATTTCATTAAGGCTCTGCGGGGACATTTTTTCATTCCTCAAAAATTTTAGACATACAACCGGCCACCAGGCCGGCAAAAACATCATCCAGCATGGGTCCTAAAGTAGCAATGATTCCCGGCTTTGCTTCATCATACCTTTTAAAATTAAAAATTGCCTTAGTGCCTGCGATTTGATTGGCAATAGCCATCCCTAAAACTTCATCTGTATAAAGATAGGCCGGATCATCATCTACATCCACACCTTCTATCCGGTGATAAAGTAAATCTTCCTCCACGCGAATTCCCGCCATAATCAGAACTACTACATTTATGTCTTCCAGTGACTTCCTGATCTGTTTTTCCAGTCTAAATTCCAGTTCTTCATTTTTCTCCACACCAGCCAAAAGTTCCAACCCTGCTTCTACCAGTTGTGGTAACTCAACACCGGCTTCCTGCATAAAATCGTAAATTGACTTGGATTCATTATTATTTTCCATTAAAACACCCTAATCTATAATATTATGCACAAATCATCCCCAGAATTTTCTAAATAAGTTGGGATCTGTTATTCCAAGGAATGGGGAATCTACTCATAACTCACTTTCATTTATCTTACTTTGGTTATGACAGATGTAGTTATTTCTGGTAAATCAGTGTTCTACCTACACCTCTTTGAATGAATAAATATTTAGATGATTGATGATATAAATAACAGTGGAATTATTAGAAGGTGATAGAAACAGAATATAGGGCTTAAATAAATTTGATATTCTCAAATAACAGTTTTTGGGGCATTAATATAGGTATGGGGGTGTTATACTGAAAGTCCATCTTAGAGTCTTTGTAGAGGTAGAAAACCTGGGAAAAGCTATGAATGCCCTTGCTGATGCGGGCATCACTGGATTTTACATCCTGGAATATAAAGGAATGTCTCCCCAAGATTGGAAGGGATTCTCCATTAAAGAGGACCCAAAATCAGCCATTGGACTAATCAAGGACTATGCTACCGATGCCGTGCTGGTTTGCAGTGTGGTAGATGAGGAAAAAACGGATGAAATAGTAGAATCCGTAATGCAAGCTCTGGAGGGTGAAAAATATACTATTTTAGAGGTTCCTATCCGCCGAATCATAGTCAGCCACAGTGATTATGAGAAGGAAAGGGCAGAAACATGGTTACTTGAAAAAGAAGTACCCTGTTTCTATTGTGGGGAAAATTCAGTCCAAAGGATAAGGATTGATACCAGCAAGGCTAAAATCTGGTGTACCAACTGTGGTGCAGCCCGTTACTACCTTATAAAAGGAGTGGAGAAGGAGGGGAGATAATTGGCTGTGAAAAAATGGAAACTAAAAAAGGGAGCCAACTGCTACAACTGTGGTGATGCCACTATCCACGATATCGAAGTGGATGAATTCGATATTAAAATAAGATGCCGAGATTGTGGTTTCAGCCGTTATTACTCATTCCACATGGTAGATCTACCCCGTAAATGCGATGTAGATTGATTGTTAAGTAGTGAAATCAGAATATTCTATTCACCTATCTTCTCTAAACTTAATAGATTTTAATTGTAATTACTAAGTTTATATATTATTGTCTAATTTAGTTATTTATCACTTGATTCAACTATTAATTATCCAATTCAATTATTTAAGTCTTAGATCGAACGTAAGAACCGGGAACTTGACTGGAATTTAAAAATAGAATTAGATGAGAATTAAAAAAATAATTAATATTTAAAAAAATAGGCATGGAATGCCTATTTGATTTCGACTTTGAAACTTTCGGTTTTTTCCTGTTTGGGGATTTCCACCTTGAGGACCCCATTTTCATATTCAGCCTCAGCTTCCTGGGGAATGACCTTTTTGGGGAGTCTTACTGTTCTTCTAACCACTCCTGATTTTCGGTCATGGAGGGTTAAATGGCTTCCCCGGTTGATTTCCTGAGTTATGTCAAAAGCCGCTTTGATACGGACCCTGGTTTCAGTGACATCCAAGTCTATGTCTTCCTTTTTTATACCGGGCAGATCCACGTGAACAATCACACTATCGTCTGTTTCCAGAATATCCTTTCCAGGGACGAAAGTATAGTCAACAACAGATTTTCCAATGTCTTTGCTGATACTGTCAATGGCTTTAGCCGTATCTTCCATCATCTTCTCAACAAAGCCTTTCTTATCCAAAATAGTACGTTTCTTCTTCATTTATATTCACCTCATTGTTATGAGTCCAACCTCGTTTTGAGTCAATTTTATTATACTCCCCCATCAATTATATAAAATTTCCCTAAAAACCCGCACAAAAAAAACACAGCAAGTATATCTAACCAAGGGATACACAATAATAAAATACCTCTAAACAAGGGGTACAAAATAAAAGATCAAGCAAAGATTGGAATTATGATACCAATATTCAATCAACATCTTTAAACTATCCAAACACCATTGAAATATCGGTATGTTATAGTAATGGAGGATCAAACTCATGACCGTAATCATTGACCCACAACAGGCAGGAATATCTGGTAACATGGTAGTAGGGTCCCTTATAGATATGGGAGCAGATAAAGAATCAGTTGTAGAAGTCATGGAATACTATGGCTCCTATTTTGGCCAGGTTAAGGTGAAGGTAAACTTGGTGGATAAAGCCGGGATCCAGGCCACTTGGGTTGATGTGGAATGTGCGGATCACCAGGCCATAAGTTACCCTAAGCTCCTGGAAACTTTAGATGGTATTGAACACGAGAAAGTAACACCTACCATATTGAATTTTGCTAAAAAAGTTTTCAAAACAATTGCCATAGCAGAATCCCAGGTTCACGGAGTAGATATGGATAAAATACACTTTCATGAAGTGGGAGCAGCTGATGCTGTGGCTGATATAATAGGAGCCTCCTATGCCTTTCATGAACTGGGATTAGATGGGAAGAAAATTTATGGACTCCCTCCAGCCCTCGGAGGGGGCCGGATAAAAAGTGATCACGGGAATCTCACTGTCCCGGCACCGGCAACCATGGAAATCCTTAAAAATATCCCGGCATTGGGAGGTCCAGTCAGTCAGGAACTAACCACCCCCACCGGGGCAGCTTTAATGGTGAACATGGTCGATGAATTCTCGCAGTTTTATCCCCTGATAACCAACAGCAAAGTGGCCTATGGTGCTGGAAAATTGGAATTGGAATTTCCCAATGTATTACGGATAGTTCTAGGTAACTCTCCCCTCCCCACGGATAAAATTTCCATTTTAGAAACAAATCTGGATGACGTTACAGGGGAAGTGCTGGGGCACACTGTAGACCGACTAATGGAAGAAGGAGCCCTGGATGTTACTATAATCCCTACCATTGCCAAAAAGAATAGGCCAGGACATCTTTTAAGAGTAATCAGTAAATCCCACATGAATAATGTTCTTCTTGAAACTATAATCCGGGAAACGGGTACTTTAGGGGTTAGAACCATTCCTTATGTTCATCGTAACATTGTAAACAGGGAGATAATTCCAGTTGAAGTTGATTTTGATGGAAAAATCAGGACAGTGCGGGTAAAAGTTGCTAAGATTGGTGAAGAGATAGTAAATGTCACCGTTGAATATGAAGATGCTCGTAAAGTCTCAGAAGAGATTCAAATTCCTCTAAAAGATGTGATAAGGTTTATAAATTATCAGATACCTTTTTAACTGTATTTTTTTTAGATTATTACACTTTTTTTTTAGTTGTACCTTTTTATTGTATTTTTTTTAGTTGTACTTTTCATCTCTACTTTTTCAGCTGATAAATCCCTTTTAATGAAATTAAGAGGAATAATCTCTTTATTGGATGATATATGGATACTTATGGCTTTATTTTAAAATAAAAATAAGAATAATTTTTATAGTAATGGGAACGCTTATGGATCTATGGGAATGGAATCATATATTACCTAAAAATATGTTTATATGAAACAACAAAAAATATGTACATCTTTACTAAGGTGGGGTAAAACGGGGTGATGAGAAATGTCCAATGATGATTTGAGTGAACTGTCCGATGCAGAGGTGGAACTAAAATGCAAGCGGATGGAGAATGAAAAAAAGATTTATGAGGCTCAACAGAAAATTGCTGAGGCTAAAAATGCCTTAAACCCCTCAGAAATGGAAAAGGCACAAAAACTGGCTGAACAGCAAAAAACGATTGCGGAAGCTCAGAAGGCTACTCTGGAATCTAAATTACCCACATTTGATGTGGAAGCGCCAGAAGGCACCATAACTGCCGATAAAAGTGTTAATATTGAGTGCCATATCCTAGCTTATCAGGCCATCACCAAAATTGTGACGAATATAAGTGACAAAATCAAAAAGGAATATCCAGAAATTAACGCTGTAGTGATCAGTGATGAAGCGGATATCAACAACTATTTCTCCTATAAAAGCTTCAAACAACAGTTGTTGTTTTTAAAAGAGGATTACGAAGAACTTTTTAAATCTAAAACCGAAATTAAAGCGGAAGTTGAAGGAAAGGATATAAGGGCTCTGTCAATTGATCCCATTTCTGGGGCATCAACACTTTTAAGCTCCATAGTTGATTTTGCCTCCCTGTTCAGGACTGACGTGGATATCAAGGGAGTGGATGTGGAAGTGGTTAAGGAGGCGCTAATTGCCGAACTGATCCGATCCCTGAAGCCTGAAATAGACCCCATATATCCTCCGTTCATAACCGACATTCCTGATAAATTTTTAGCGGAAGTATCACTTTTAAAAAGGTGTAAAAGTAAATCAGACCAGGAAATTGCTGCTTTAAGTGGGGATGCGTCCCAACAGGAGTATGTTAAAAATTTAAAGAATTTAAATGCAGTTTATGAAAAAATTGAAACTGCTCTGGCTTCTGTTGATGAAAAAACAGGTATTAGTCGCCTGGAAAAACTGATGAAAGGGGAAATTCTGGGTTTACGCCTGGAATCTGGTGCGGACATACTTTACCTGAAAGTGGTGAAGGCCGGGGGTAATAACCAGACCAAAAGAAGGTTTTGGGGAAACGAACTAACTCACAGCGGTGGGGCCATAATTGCCTATTTCCTGATGGATGCCCAGGGAAAAGTAAAGGAATCCGAGACTTTATATTATCTTTCTCCCTACCAAAACTTTGGGAAATTAAGGGAGTTTAATAATTTTAACAGGGTCTAATCCCACTTAAAACTCCTCCTTTTACCCTTAAGATTTTATTCCAAATGTGGCTAGACTATAAATCCACAAACAGTAAAATTCATAAATAGTAATCTAAATGAGTAACCTTAATTTTATAAATGTAGTGAGTAACTTTATCGTATAGATTAAGGACTAAAGTCTAATTATGTTGGGAGAATAAGTTCCATGATAAAATCTAAAAAGGCAATATCCGTACTTTCTGGAGGGTTAGACTCCACGGTAGCAACTTCATTACTTGTAAAAGGTTATAAAATTCATGCATTAACCTTTGATTATGGTCAAAGAAGTGCAAAGATAGAAATTAAATCATCTAAGGCAATATGTGAAGAATTAGGTATGGATCACACGGTTATCAAGCTTCCCTGGCTAGCCCAGTTAGGAGGATCAGTATTAACCGGCAAAGGAGAAATTCCTCAGTTAAAAATGGATGAACTGGATAATAAAGAAGTATGTGATGAAACTGCCCGGAAAGTCTGGGTTCCCGGTAGGAATGTGGTTTTCACTGCCATAGCCTTATCATTTGCCGAAGCAGAGAGTGCGGAAAAAATAATTGTAGGATGGGACTTAGAGGAGGCAGTGACCTTTCCAGATAATTCTCCAGAATTCTTAGAGGCTTTTAACCGTGTTCTGGAAATTGGTTCCTGGGATGAAGTGGAGATCGAAGCCCCCTTAATCCAGATGAACAAAGAAGACATAGTAAAACTGGGAAATGAAATTCAAGCACCAATGAACCTCAGTTATTCCTGTTACCTTGGTGGAGAAAAACATTGCGGGACTTGTGAATCCTGTATGAGGCGTAAAAGAGCCTTTAAAACTGCAGGTGTTGAAGACAGGACAGAATACACCACATAATCATCTTTCATCCCCGGGACCTTATCCTAGTTTTTCATATCCTTTTTAATTATTTTTAAAGAATATTCCTGGGCGTTTGATGGATTTTTTTTAATTTCTACTTTATCTCCGGCCTGTAAGTTGTTCCAGGGGATGAAATAATGTTCGTGAGGTTTATCTGGCCCTCGGCAAACGCAGGGATATGCTTCTAACTGGACATTGCAGGTTAAACCTTCAAATTTAAGGGTGAAAACTTCTCCCAGTGGTGGGAAAAATGATAACTTATCTTTTAAAACTAATATGAAACCATTCTTCGCTTCCTTGGATGATATTTTTCGAGAATAACTTTTTTTCAAACTCATGAACCATCTCTCCTAGCAAACTTAAGATCTTTTTTACTATAATAATTATGATTATTTAACTATGAATCGGGTAGAGATAGATAGAAGAAACCTAAACTTTCTGGGGGGTTAAGTTTATTTGGTTTATAAAAAAAATAGAAAACACAGATATCCCAGTTAAGGTTCAGTTATTTAAACCGGGTGAGGACTTCAATGAAAAGAGATGAACTGAAAACAGCCCTTAATTACTATCGTACCAAGGTTAAAGAGGAGATGGCTAGTGAAAAAAAGATAAATGGCCAACTCATTGGGCCCCGAAATGCCACAAATAAACTGGCTTTGGATGATTTAATTCATCCCGAACGTCCTTTTTTAAGTAAAGATGTTGAAAATGATGTGGACTCTATTTATGTTACCACATTCCGATTCGGAACATTAAAAAAACCGGTATCAATGGTTAAATGCGGTCATGGTACTGATCTGGTTGGTGGTATGGAATTCGGTTCACAACTGGTACAAAAAGGGTTCATAAAAAGTGAGAAGGATATTGCCCACGTTTTTGCCAAATATAAACTTGGTATTCTGGATATATTTTCAGAAACAGACGTAAATAATGGAAAAAAGATGGATATAATGGTTTATGAATGTATTGATTGTGTGGGGTTACCCAACATTGGGGAACCAGGTTGCTACTTTGAAACTGGCATAATTACCGGTATATTTAAAGAATTGACTCATAAAGAAATTTTTGCGGAGGAAATAAGATGCTGGACCAGTGGCTATTCCTTCTGCCACTTCTCGGTGGAAATAAACCATGATCCCGAAGGTTCGTTGGAGCGCCAGTAAGTTTATATGATTATATTTTACAATGAGGTTCACTATGGAAACTAAAAAGGAAAAGTTAGACGATGTTTTATCATCATTCCTGCAGGTAGGTCAAATAAAGGCCTGTGCTATTGTTTCAAAGGAAGGTCTTCTCATCAGTTCCAGGACTCCACCGGATGTAGATGCTCGTATATTTTCTGCACTTTGTTCCACTATAATGGGGGCTGCCGAAGCTGCTTCCACCCAGATGAAAACTGGTGCCGTTGGTCAAATATCTCTGAAAACAGAGAAAGGTACCATTGTGTTAATACCTGCGGGTTCTAAGGCTATTTTCACTGCTTTAACTGAGACCGGAGCTCAAATAGGTTTAATACTTGTTGAAATGGAATCAAAGGCTCAGGAAGTTGAAGAAATACTTTTTGGAACTTAATGGTAATAAGATAGGATATTGGAAATATTTTTTTACAAATTTATTCTACACCTTTTTTTTAAAACATGTTTTTTTACCTTAGGATACAGGATATTGCGTTATATTCTATTTTAAAAGAAAATATAAGGTTAAAAAATAGAAACCATGTGCTGTGATTTATTTATTAAAAATATGAATGGATTGATATTATATTTATTAAAAAAATGGGATTTGATGGTGTATTTATTTAATAACCATCAGGGTATCCCCTGCACCCACGGTATCTCCTTCATCCACGAATATCTCCTGGACAGTTCCGGTTTCTGGGGAGTGGATATCATTTTCCATTTTCATGGCCTCTAGAACCGCCACCACGTCACCTTCTGAAACCCTGTCTCCTTCTTTCACCTTTAATTTCAGGATCATTCCCTGCATGGATGAGGTCACACCACCCTCCACGGGACCGGAAGGTTTGGCCATTTCAGAGGCTTCAATTTCCAGATATCCTGTGGGAACCACTTTAACCTGGAAGCTTTCACCATCAACATCCACCTGATACTCCGTGGGTATGGTTGAGGGGGTTGTAGCAGCAGCCTTGGATTTTGGTGGAGCTAATGGTTCTTCCTCTGTTTCACCCCGGAGGAATTTTGGAGCAACCGCAGGGTAGAGGGCGAAGGTCAGAACATCTTCTTCTTTGCTGATAATTCCCATTTCTTCTCCTTCTTTCTGGAATTTTTCCAGCTCCGGCTCTAGCAAGTCTGCCGGTCTGCAGGATATGGTTTCATCATCCCCAATGATTTTATGGGCGACTTCCGGGTCAATGGGTGCTGGTGGCCTTCCATAGAACCCTTTGAGGTATTCTTTAACTTCTTTGGAAGGATTTTTATACCTTTCCCCGCCAAGAACATTCATAACCGCCTGGATACCCACAATCTGGCTGGTGGGAGTAACCAGGGGAGGGTAACCCAAGTCCTTCCGCACCCGTGGCACCTCCGCGAGAACATCCTCGTAACGGTCCAGGGCGTTCTGTTCCTTGAGCTGTGATACGAAGTTGGAAAGCATTCCTCCCGGGATCTGATAGAGTAGCACATCAGTATCCACTCGTTCCGTAATCGGGTCTATAATTCCACTGTATTTTTCCCGTATTTCCTCGAAATACTTCTTGATCTCATTTAAAAGTTTCAAATCTAATCCTGTATCACAGGGGTTATTCTTTAAGGCAGCAACCACACTTTCTGTAGGTGGCTGGGAAGCACCCCATGCTAAGGGGGATATGGCTGTATCCAGGAGGTCAACACCAGCCTGACAGGCTGCGTAATAACTCATGGGAGTCATACCGCTTGTACAGTGGCAGTGCAGGTTTATGAGGAGGTCAGTCTCTTCTTTAAGGGTTTTAACCAGTTCATAAGTATCGTGTGGTGATATCAGTCCAGCCATATCCTTTATAGCCAGGGAATCACATTCCAGAGCTTCCAGCTCCTTGGCCAGTTCCACGTATTTTTCTAGGGTATGGTAGGGACTGGTGGTATAACTGATTGTCCCCTGTACATGGGCGCCCTGTTTCTTAGCAACTTTAATGGACAGTTCCATGTTACGGACATCGTTTAAGGCGTCAAATATTCGGAAAACGTCCACCCCATTTTCATAGGATTTTTCCACGAATTTTCGCACTACATCGTCGGGGTAATGCTTGTAACCTACCAGGTTTTGTCCACGGAGGAGCATCTGTAGTGGAGTTTTTTTTACCAGCTCTTTGATACTCCGTAATCTTTCCCAGGGATCCTCGTTAAGGTAACGGATACAGGTATCGAAGGTGGCACCTCCCCAACATTCCAGAGAGAAAAATCCCACCTTGTCCATTTCTTCAGCAATGGGGAGCATATCTCTGGTTCTCATTCTTGTAGCCAGGAGAGATTGATGCGCATCTCTAAAAGCGGTTTCAATTATCCTTATTTTAGTCATGGTGACCCTCAATTATCGATAAACTTGTCATTTCATAATCTATTTCCTTATATAAATAGGGCAAACTTCTTTATATCCTTACCTT
>Ga0116193_1003010_pt1 | contig 12368 bp, 13 predicted proteins | sample AD_UKC115_MetaG_FD_89892 | JGI IMG/M metagenome (GOLD analysis project Ga0116193, IMG submission 89892) | Active sludge microbial communities of municipal wastewater-treating anaerobic digesters from Hong Kong - AD_UKC115_MetaG | ecosystem: Engineered > Bioreactor > Anaerobic > Digestate... | reverse complement strand
TCTACCTCGCCCCGTCGGTGGACGTCACCCGCGGCACTGTCGAGGCGCGCCTGCGGGTCGACAAGCCGCCGGCCTTTCTGCGCGACGACATGACGGTCTCGGCGGAGGTAGTGGTGGCGCGCAAAACAAACGCGCTCAGCATTCCTGCCAACGCGGTCCGTGAATCCGCTGATCGCAAGGTGGTGCTGGTAGTGCCAGCGGGCGGTCATGGTGCGGCCGAGGAACGCTTAGTCACGCTTGGCATCCGGTCGCTGCGCCGGGCCGAGGTGATCGAGGGTCTGAGCCCGGGTGAAGCGGTGATCACGGACGAAAAGATCCGGGCCGGGCAGCGCGTGCGCGCCGTTGCGCCTGTCGCGCCAACGCGCACCCGCAACGTCGATCTGCCGATGTAGGCGGTCACGTTCACGGAATGATGCGTTTCGAACTGCAAATCGCGCTTCGCTTCCTGCGTGAAGGCCGGGCGCAGTCTGCCCTGATCGTAGGCGGCGTAATGGTGGGTGTGGCCGTGGTGGTGTTCATCTCCGCCCTGGTCACTGGCCTGCAGTCAAACACCATTCGCCGCACGCTGGGCGCACAGGCGCACATCGTCGCCAAACCGGTTGACCCGGTAGCGCGCGAACAGATCATTGCGGGCAACGCTGGCGACGCAGATGTCGCGACGGTCGCTATCGTGCAGACAGCACCGCGCAAGATCCGCTCGATCGACAACTGGCAGCAAATCATGGCCGCGTTTGAAGCGGTGCCTGCGGTGGTGGCAGCGTCACCGATGGCGTCAGGCCCCGCCATTGCACTGCGCGGCGAAGGGCGCAACGCAGTCACCGTGTTCGGCATCGACCTCGCGCGCTACGACCAGATTGTTGATTTGCGTGACAAGCTGGCGGCGGGTACGCTGCGTCTGGAGCCGGGCGAAGTGCTGGTTGGTGTTGAGCTGGCGCGCGACCTCGGCGCCGACGTCGGTGACCGCATCACGGTGACTGACGGCTCTCCCGGCAGCGCCGGCGAACGCTTCCAGATAGTCGGCCTCATTGACCCCGGGAATCGCGATCTGAGTCGCCGCACGGTCTACCTGCCACTGCATGTGGCGCAGAACTTCCTTGGTCTGCCTGGCGGTGTCACCTCGATTGATTTGCGCGTGCAGGACGTGTTTGCCGCCGACACCGTCGCGACCCGTGTAGCCCGCGTGGCGCCGCTCACAGTGGAGAGCTGGATGCAGACCAACAGCCAGCTGCTCTCCGCGTTGAATGCGCAGACCATGGCCACAGGCATGATCCGCGTGTTTGTGTCCATCGTGGTGATGCTCGGCATTGCCAGCGTGCTGGTCGTCGCAGTGGTGCAGAAGACACGCGAAATCGGCATCCTGCGTGCAATGGGCGCTTCGCGCGGGCAAATGCTGCGTGTGTTTCTGCTTCAGGGCGGGCTGGTAGGGTTGTTTGGTTCGTTGCTCGGCACCGTGCTCTCGGCCCTGTTGATTACCGGGTTTGGCACCTTCGTGCGTGGCGCTGACGGCAATCCGCTGTTCCCGATCACGCTGACCGGCCCGTTGCTTGCCTACGCCTGCGTGACCGCAACAGTCTGCGGCATGCTGGCGGCCATCGCACCGGCGCGGCGTGCGGCACGGCTCGACCCGGCACAGGCGATGCGCGCATGAACGAACACACAGACCGCCACGCCGTGCTGCGTCTCACCGACATCCGCAAGTCGTACAACGTGGGCACAGCGGTCGAGGCGGAAATTCTGCACGGCGTCAACCTCACCGTCGCGGCGGGCGAATTCACCGCGCTGATCGGCCCATCAGGCTCTGGCAAAAGCACCCTGCTGAACACCATCGGGCTGCTGGAGGCGCCCACCTCAGGCGAAGTCGAAATCGCCGGCCAGCGTGTTCGCTATGACGACGATGACACCCTCACCCGCTTGCGCTCACAGACGCTCGGCTTTGTCTTTCAGTTTCATCACCTACTGCCGGCGTTCACAGCGCTGGAAAACGTGCTGATGCCGCATCTGATCACGGACGGACGCATTGCTGCCGCACAACGCGCCGATGCGTTGCGCCTGCTCGATGCCGTCGGGCTGCGCGGCGCCGAGCACAAGAAGCCCGCCGAACTCTCCGGCGGCATGCAGCAGCGCGTCGCCATCGCCCGCGCGCTTTGTGCGCGACCGGCGCTGGTGCTGGCGGACGAGCCTACCGGCAATCTCGACACCAAGACTGCGGCCGACATTTTTGTGATGCTGCGCGCCTTCAACCGCGACTTCGGAACGTCATTCCTGATCGTGACGCATGACCCGCGACTGGCCGCCACCTGCGACCGCCGGGTGACGCTGGCGGACGGGCAAATCGTTGCGGACGAGCGCACCGGATAGATCGCTGCGCCGCCGGCCCGCTTGCAGGCGCGAGCTCGACCGCGCGCTGCATCGCCGAAGCGCGGTCAAGCCCGCGCCCACGGCTGGAGGGGGAATGCCTCCCGGCGTCCACGACCGCGGAAATTCGCTGCCGGGGAACCCTTACACTTGAGGGTTTTGTAGCTTCGCGGGCCTGCTATGCCTTCGTTTGACACCGTCTCCGAGCTGAACTGGGTCGAGATTCGCAACGCGCTCGACCAGGCAAACAAGGAGATCACCAATCGCTTCGATTTCAAGGGCTCGGACGCGCGCGCCGAGCTGAATGAAAAAGAGAAGACGATGACGGTCTATGCCGACGACGAGTTCAAGCTCGGCCAGGTCGACGAAGTGCTGCTCAACAAATTCGCCAAGCGCGGCGTCGACATCCGTTCCATCGAAAAAGGCAAGTCCGAGAAAATCGGCGGCGACAAGGTGAAGCGTATCGACAAGCTGAAGGAAGGCCTCGAATCGGAGCTGGCGAAGAAAGTCGTCAAGTTGCTCAAGGACAGCAAGATGAAGGTCACCGGCTCGATTCAGGGCACCACCGTGCGTGTGTCGGGCAACAAGAAGGACGACCTGCAGGCGGCGATGGCGCTGATCAAGAAAGACATCACCGAACTGCCGCTGCAGTTCAATAACTTCCGCGATTGACCGCGCAGCTTCACATGCGTACGCCGGCCGCCATATTGAGCATTCCGTCTGCCGTGTGCGCTACGTTGCTGCTTGCTGCGTGCCAGCCCACCAACCCTCCTCCTACACTGTTGCCGACCAAAGAAAAAACGATCGACAAGGTGAAAACAGAAATCGATAAGGCGATGCAGCAGGCGCAATCCATCCGCGATGCTGAAGATCAGCCCAAGAAAGGTGATTGATCGATGAACCTCCGTAACGTCCCAGGCGCACGCTCATTGGTCGTCGTGACAGCAACCGCCGCTTCGTTCGCCGTTGGCATCGCTGCGGCCCAGAGCGACCCAAACATCCTGCTCGCGCAAAACACGCAAGCCGCGCCGGCTGGTGCAGCGCCGGCGCCCGCCAGCGGCCGCAATGCTGACACCTGGCTGCGCGATGGCGACCGTATTTATGTCGGCTTCAGTCCGTATACCGAGCACTTCCGGAACAACCCGGAGTACGCAAAACACACCTATCTGGTGGACTTGGGCATTCAGAGCAAATATGACCGGGTGTGGGGCTCGGACGCCACGCTGTTTGGTTTGGCGGTTTTCAAGAACTCTTACGGCCAACCATCCCAGTACATCTATTGGGGCCAGCAGTGGGACATCAAACCCTGGCTCTACGCCAAGGTCACCGCTGGACTGCTGCATGGCTACAAAGGCAAGTACAAGAACAACATTCCGTTTAACGGCGCTGGCGTCGCGCCAGCGATCATTCCTTCGGTCGGCCTGCGCTACGGCAATTTCCGCGTTGAGGGCATCGTGCTCGGCTTCTCGGCGCTGATGTTCAACGTCGGCTACACGTTCTAGGCGGCAGCCATGGCCTTGCGCGCCGGATTCACCATTGAATCGATGAAGGATCGTGGCGTCGGCAAGCTGCCGGGCCTGTTGGGCATTGAACTGCTCTCAGTAGAAGAAGGGCTGATGGTCGCCGAGCTGAAGGTTCGCGAGGAACTGCTGGCGCCAAACGGCTACCTGCACGCCGCGACTGTCGTCGCCCTTGCCGACACCATGTGCGGCTATGGCTGCATCGCGCACTTGCCCGAAGGCGCCAAGGGTTTCACCACCATCGAACTCAAGAGCAATCACCTGGGCACGGCGCTGGACGGCACCATCTGGGTCGAAGCGCGGCCGCAGCACCTTGGCCGCACCACGCAGGTGTGGGATGCGACGGTCCGCCACCGCGAAACCGGCAAGACGATCGCGCTGTTCCGCTGCACGCAAATGGTGTTGTGGCCGTCCGCCACGTAAACACCGGAAGCCAACCCGGCGGGCCAGCGTTGACCAGCAAATCACTTATCGCGGCAGGGCAGCGGCTGTGCGCCGCCGTCGATGCGCTCCGATTTTCGCCGCCAGTCACGCACGTCCTGAATCCGCTCACCTACGCCTGGGCGCCCCACGAGCAATACCTCAAACGCTTCGGCGAGGGTCGCAAGCGCGTTGTTTTTCTCGGCATGAACCCCGGTCCCTTTGGCATGGTGCAGGTGGGCGTGCCGTTTGGCGAAGTGAATGCTGTTCGCGACTGGATGCAGATCAGCGCTCCAGTCGCACCGCCGAAAACGCCCAACCCGTCGCGCCCGGTTGAGGGCTTCACCTGCCAACGCTCTGAAGTTTCTGGTCAGCGCCTGTGGGCGCTTTTTGCTGAGCGCTATCCACACGCGCAAGACTTTTTTGCAGACCACTTTGTGCTGAACTACTGCCCGCTGGCGTTCTTCGATCACGCGCGCAACGTGACACCAGACAAGCTCCCGAAGAGCGAAACCGCACCGCTCTATGCCGCTTGCGATGCACACCTTCAGGCGTGCGTCGACGCGCTGGCGCCGGAATGGGTGGTCGGCATCGGCAAGTTTGCCGAGATGCAGGCGCGAGCAGCGCTTGCCCGTTCGTACCCGCAGGTGAAGATCGGCACCGTGCTACACCCCAGTCCAGCGAGTCCGATCGCCAATCGCGGGTGGGCGCCACAGGCAGCGGCGCAACTGACGGCTCTTGGTATCTGGTAGCAGCGGGCGGCAAGCCGCCCGCTTTGCAGGTTACTTCAGGATCGTTTCCTGCATGAAGCGCACCATCGCGTAGAAGTAGTAGTCTGCGTTCTCCTTGCGGGCGAAGCCGTGCCCTTCGTTCTCGGCGCGCAGGTACCAGACCATTGAACCATTGCCCCGTGCCTTGGCAACGATCTGCTCAGCTTCGGTGTATGGCACGCGCGGGTCGTTCTTGCCCTGCACCACCAGCAGCGGCTTTTTGATCTTGTGGGCGTTGGTCAGCGGTGAAATGCTGTGCAGGAATTCACGCATCTTCGGGTCGCGTTCGTCGCCGTATTCCGCGCGACGGAGGTCGCGACGATAGCTCTCGGTAGTCTCGAGGAAAGTGACGAAGTGCGAAATGCCGACGGAGTCGATGGCGCCTGCGATGCGATCCGGGTAGTTGGTCGACACTGCCAGCGTCATGTAGCCACCATAACTGCCGCCGGTCACAAGCACCCGATTCGCGTCGAGATCCGGCTGGGTGGCGATCCAGTCGAGCAACGCGCCGATGTCCTTGACCGAGTCTTCCCGCTTGTAGCCATTGTCAAGATCAAGGAATGTCTTGCCAAAGCCCGACGATCCGCGGACGTTCGGCTGGATGACCGTGATGCCCAGCTGGTCGACAAAGTAATTCCAGCGACCTGTGAACCCGATGCGCGCTTGCGCTTCCGGGCCACCGTGGATATTGATGACGACCGGTCGCTTGCCGGCAAAGCGCGCTGGCGCTCTGTTGATCAGGCCAGAAATCTCCAGACCATCAAAACTCTTCCAGGTGATTACTTCCTGCGATTTGAAGCCGCTGGTGTCCATCGCACTGACGGCCTTGGTCCACTGGGTCGATTTGCCAGTTGCCGGATTAATTACGAAGACATCTCCCGGTGACCGTGCGCTGACCATGTTGAGCACGATTTCGTGCGACTTGCGGCGGGTACTGACCGAGGCAACGGTACCATCGGGGATGCCCTTGACTTCGACCGGTTTCAGCGTCTTGCCATCGAAAGCGCGCAGCTCATGTTTGCCGCGAACATTGAGACGCGTGTAGATCACGCTCGCATCTTCGTCTTCGTCGTCATCTTCGGAAGCCCCATCAACGTCGTACGGTACGCCCTTGGTCAGGGAGCGCACGGTCTTGCTGTGCAGGTCATACAGCATCAGCTCGCGAAACTCGCCATCGCGATCACTGACCAGAAAGATGCCCTTGCCGTCGCGGCTAAAGCGGCCGCCGAGGTGGCTGGCACGCGTCTTGTCATCGGCCGGCAGCAGCTTGCTACGCTGACCGCTCTGTACGTCCAGCAGCCAGAGCTCGCTCTCGTTGGCTGACACGTAGCGCGTCAGGGCGATTTGGGTGCCAGCGCGATTGAAGCTGCCACCAAACCAGCCAGTGCCCGGCAGCTCGGCGATCACGCGCGCCTTTTCCGGATGCAACGGGTCGAGCAGTCGATAGACGGTTGTGATGTTCTTGCGCTGCTCGGCGTTCAGGTTGCGGTCCAGCGGCACCGATGCGAGCAGCAACTCGCCGGTCGGTTTGCCGTTAGCACGGCGCCAGGCGCCACGTTCATGGCGGAAATTGCTGTCGGTCAATTGCACCGACGGCTGGCCCGGCGTGTCCTGGCGGAACAGCTGAAACGCCTCAGACCCACCTTTACTGGCTTCGAAGACGATGTACTTGCCTTCGCTGGGTTCGATGGTGGCGCCGCTGACAGGATCGGGATGGCTGGTGATCGGTTGCAGCTCCCCCATGGGCGACTTCAGCCAGTACAGCTGATTGGTGCTGCTGCCAGCGGCCCGATGGAACACCATCATCTCGGCCTTCTTCGGGTGCCAACCTACATAGCGATGGCCGCGAAACTCGGTGTACTGAGCAACGCTATCGGCGATGGCCCTGGCGATAGGCGGAATCCCCTCGATGTGCAAATTGGCGTTCGGGGCAACTACCGCCGGATCTGCCGTTGCGTTGCTGGCCAAATTGGCCGGGGTGGCGGTAGTTTGCGCGAGCGCGGACAGCGAGAGCGCGGCTGCAGCGACTGCAAGCACGCTGCGGCGAAAGGACAAAGTCATGAACGGGTACTCCGTGACAGCAAGGGGAAGATTATTCAGAGCCCGCGACAAAGCAGCAAGCGGGTTTGCGATGAAACGCGATAGGTGCGGACCGAACCCGGGCGGAGCTACAGTTGTCCGACGGCAAACCGGATCAAACGATTCGTGGTTCCGGGTGCAGCAGCACGCCGAACTTGTCCGCCACATCAAACTGGATCGCCTGCGCCAGCCCCCAGAGCTGGGCCCCAGTGGCGCCGCCACGATTGATCAGCACCAGGGCATGCCGATCCGAAACCGCCGCTGGCGAATCCGTAGTTACGCCACGCCCCTTCCAGCCAGCCTGCTCAATCAGCCAGCCAGCCGGTAGCTTTACCTCGTCGCCCGTCGCTGCTGCCGGATACTGGGGCATTGTCGGGTGGCGCTCGCGCAAGACAGCCGCCTGGGCGGCGGGGACTACCGGATTCTTGAAAAAGCTGCCGGCGTTGCCGGTCTGCGCCGGATCCGGCAGCTTGCGTGTGCGAATCGCGACCACAGCCCGCGCGACATCCATCGCGGAGGGAACTGCGACAGCCATCGCCTGCAGTTCGGCCTTGACTTCGCCATAGTCAACGTTGGGTACGAACCGTCGCGACAGCCGGAAACGCACTCGGGTGATTGCGTAGCGGTCAGGATGGCTGTCGTCGTCTGCGCCCGGTGCCGCAGATGGGCGCTTGAAGACGCTGTCGCGATAGCTGAAGCGGCAGTCGGCGTGGCGGAATTCCTGCGGCTCACCGCTCGTGGTGTCGATCGCCATCACGCTGTCGCAGGTGGCAGCCATTTCAGCGCCATAGGCGCCGATGTTCTGCACTGGCGCGGCGCCTACAAATCCCGGGATGAGCGACAGATTTTCGAGGCCCGACAGCCCCTGTGCCAACGTCCACTGCACGAACGCGTGCCAGCGCTCGCCAGCCATCGCCTCCACCAGCACCGTGTTGCCTTCGTCAAAAATGACACGCTTTCCGAGCAGCGCAAGCTGCAAAACGGGCGCCTCGATGTCTCGGGTGAGCAGTAGATTGGTGCCGCCGCCCAGAATAAACGGCGGTGTCGCGCCCGCCTGAGCCGCGCACCAGCGCATTAAATCCAGCTCGCTCGAAACCACTGCGAACTGCCGTGCCGACGCCGCAACCCCAAACGTGTTGAACGCGGCAAGCGGAAAGTCCCGGAGAAAATGCATCAGGGCTTGAGGCCTGACGGAATGCCGTTCGGGAACGCCTTGGCAAGCTTGGCGTTGATCTCCTCGATGCGATGTGGAGGACTCGGGTGCGAGCTCTGGAATTCGGGCGTGCGCGACCCGCCAGAGGCGCGCTCCAAAATCTGCATGACTCGAATCATCGCCCTCGGGTCGTAGCCGGCTTCACTCATCAAACGCAGTCCCAGGCCGTCGGCTTCCAGTTCGTCGTTTCGGCCGTAACTCATCATCAGCATCTGCCCGGCAACCTGGGCGATCTGGGTCGCGTCCATCGAACCCGAACCGATGGCAAACGCCCCGGTCAGGCCCTGGGCAAACTGATTCTTGGCGATCTGTTCGGCGCTGTGTCGCGCCAGCACATGGCCGACTTCGTGACCGAGTACACCTGCGAGCTGGCCTTCGGTCTCCAGTCGTGACAGCAGTGCCATGGTGATGAATATTTGCCCGCCCGGAAGTGCGAACGCGTTAACCGTGCGCGTGTCTGCAAGGGTGTGGAATTTGAACGGGTAGCCTGATTTGGCTGCGACCGATTGCGCGACTACCTTGGCGCCGACCTGCGAAACCAGCGCCCGGGCGCGCGCGTCCTGAGTGATGCCCCCCATCTGTGCCGCCATCTGCGGCGCGGACTGCAGCCCCATCGCGACTTCGTCTTTCTGCGAAAGCCCGCCGATGTGCTGCTTTTCGCCGGTGATCGGGTTAACCGATGACGAGCCGAAATACGAGAACAGGGAGAAGGCAGCGACAATCGCCGCAATGACCAGTTGAACCTTGTTCATGAACGATCCTCCCGGGCCCTAGTCGCGGTAAATCGAGCGCCGGTCACGCTCCAGTGTTTCGTAAATGCCGCCGCAAAGGGCGCCGAACAGCACGTGCATGCCCACCATGAACCAGCTGCGGTAGTAGTAGAACTCGGCGAAAAAGCGGCTCATGGTGTAAGTATTGATAGCGTAAAGCGCCAGCCCAAATAGCGCGCCGCCGATCAGGCCCACCCAGAATCCCCAGCGATGCAAGGTGAACGAGATCACGTAGGCAAACGCCAGGCCCAAAACCAGATGAACCGCGACGCCAGCGGCCAATGCCTCGGTATTGCTGACCAGCTCACGATCAAGAGCGTCCCGGCCAAGCACAATTGTCGCCAGCAGGCGCGGCAACCCCATCGCGTTGTCATGCAGGAACTGCAGCAGTCCCATACCGACGACCAGACTGATGATCGCGGCGAGCAAACCAGCGATGGTGGCAGCGCGTTTGTCCATGCGGGGGGAGTCCTTCCTTGGCGTGTGCTCAGTAGCAATAGCTAGACCAGCTAAAGTCGTGACGATTGTAAGCTCGCATCATGAATGCAGACTAAACCGGCAACCGTTCTGGCAACCAATTGATCATGAATCTCGGGAGCGTATTGATGGGACTATTTGGCAAATCTGCAGCAATGGTTAGTCCAGCATCGGCCTTGCCGGGCCGCACCTCGGCCATGCCGGTACCTGCGACGCACTACGACAACGGTCACCGCATCGTGCCACCGTTTCCTGACGGGCTGCAATTGGCGCAGTTCGCGATGGGCTGCTTTTGGGGCGCAGAGCGCGCTTTCTGGGAGCTGTCCGGTGTTTACTCCACCGCCGTAGGCTACGCCGGGGGCTACACGCCGAACCCCACCTATCAGGAAGTCTGCAGTGGCGCGACCGGCCACACTGAAATGGTACTGGTCGTATTCGATCCCGCCCGCATCAGCTACGGCGAGCTGCTGAAAACCTTCTGGGAAGCGCACGACCCAACGCAAGGGATGCGTCAAGGCAATGATGTCGGCAGCCAGTACCGTTCGGCGATCTATTGCTACAGCGCGGAGCAGCGCGCGGCGGCTGACGCCACACGCGAACAATTTCAGGCGGCACTGGCAAAACGCGGTTACGGAGCGATCACCACGGAGATTCGCGGCGGCCAACCGGGCGACGAGACGCCGATCTTCTATTACGCCGAGGAATACCACCAGCAGTATCTGGCGAAAAATCCGGGGGGCTACTGTGGCCTGGCCGGGACTGGCGCCAGTTGTGCCTTGCCGACCGGCGTGCAAGCTGGTCTGTGACTGCGGCGAGGCTCTACATCGCCTGACCGCAAGACTGATTGCCGAAGCAACTTTTGCTTGAAACGTCCTGCCGCATTGGGCTCGCAGGGCATAAACAGGATAAGTCGACTGCGGCCGTTTTCAGGCGCCGCACCCAGTACAGCTGGGCTTTGTAGCACCAGGCTGTTGACCGTCCGATTCGGTCTGGACACCGGACAATCGTGCTTGTTGCTTAGTGCTTGTCGCTTCTGGCGATCGCCAGCAAACGCTCAACCTCGGCAGGGTGATGCGTCAGGTTGAACTGATGACGACGGCGAACCAGATACATCATGCTAGCCACCAGTAGCCCAAACAGCGTGATCGCCGTATACGCCGACAGGCCCAGCGCCGTCATCCCGGCGTAGAAGCCGCCGAACGCCAGGATGGCGGTCTGCTCATTGAAGTTCTGCACGGCAATCGAGCGTCCCGCCCCCATCAGCATGTGGCCGCGATGCTGCAGCAGCGCGTTCATCGGCACCACGAGATAGCCACCGAGCGCGCCGAGGATAATGAGGAACGGCACCGCGACCCACAGATGGTTGATGAACACCATCAGGATAACGACCAGCCCCATACCGATTCCGAGCGGAATCACGTTGGTCGCGCGATCCAGACTCATCTTCACCGACGCGTACACCGCCCCTGCCGCCGTCCCGATCGCCACCACCCCCTGCAGCGCCGACGCCTGGCTGGTGCTATAGGCCAGCGCAGCCCCGGCCCATGCCAGAACGATGTACTTCAGATTGGCACCCGCACCCCAGAAGAGCGTCGTCGTAGCCAGTGAAATCTGGCCCAGCTTGTCACGCCAGAGACGCGCGTTGCAGGTCCAGAACTCGGGCAGCAGATGACGCCAGTCGGGCATCGGCTGCATCGCCACGCCGGTGTGCGGGATGCGCATGTTGAACGCCGCCGCGATCACGTAGACGAAGATCAGGCAGGCAAGCGCCGCCTCCGGCGCGGTAGCAATGTCGAAATCAATCAACGGTACATCAATATCCAGCAACCAGTCGCCGACCCGATTGCCCACCAGCGCACCGCCGACCACCACGCCCAGAATGATCGACGCGATCGTCAGGCCTTCAATCCAGCCGTTGGCCTTGACCAATTGCGACGGCGGCAGCAACTCCGTCAGGATGCCGTATTTCGCTGGCGAGTAAGCAGCAGCACCGAGACCAACAATGGCATAGGACATCAACGGATGCGTGCCGAACAGCATCAGCAGGCAGCCGACCACCTTGATGGCGTTGGACACCAGCATCACCTTGCCCTTTGGGAAACGATCAGCGAACGCCCCCACAAAAGGCGCCAGCACCACGTAGAAGAGGGCGAACAAGGGAACCAGCGCCGCCCGTTGCCATTCTGGGGCGCCGTCATATCGGAGCAACTCAACAGCAGCAACGAATAGCGCGTTATCGGCCAGCGAGCTGAAAAACTGCGCCGCCATGATCGTGTAAAAACCGCGCTGCATGCGCTACCGCACTCCTTGCATTGCGTCCGCCGCCACATGGCGGAGCGACTCCTCCCACCGCCCGGCGCGTCAAGTCTCTGCTTGATCCAGGTCGTGTTGCCACGCCGCTTTCGCCGCAAACTCCGGCGCGGAGAGTAGCATAGGACTGGTGACCGCCAGATGAACGTGATCGCGTGAGCGACCACTCGCCAACGCGGCTGGCGACCGTAAATCGACCCCTGATTAGCAATCTGGCTCAGGAAGGGTTGAAACGGAGGCTGTATATGTGTACAGTTTCTGTTTGAGCCACGTCAGGAGACAGCGCATGCCCATGAACCGCATTCAGTTTCAGTCAGGACTCTCGCTGGCCGAGTTTCTGCGTGACTACGGCAGCGAGGAGCAGTGCGAAGCCGCCGTGGTCAAGGCGCGCTGGCCCCGCGGCTTTGTCTGTGATCGTTGTGGTGATCAACGCTACAGCCCGACACACAACGGT
>Ga0116193_1003009_pt1 | contig 12371 bp, 12 predicted proteins | sample AD_UKC115_MetaG_FD_89892 | JGI IMG/M metagenome (GOLD analysis project Ga0116193, IMG submission 89892) | Active sludge microbial communities of municipal wastewater-treating anaerobic digesters from Hong Kong - AD_UKC115_MetaG | ecosystem: Engineered > Bioreactor > Anaerobic > Digestate... | reverse complement strand
TGGCGATGTTGCAGTATTCTTTGGATTAAGCGGAACAGGAAAAACAACATTAAGTGCCGATCCTAATCGTAAATTAATTGGTGATGATGAACATGGCTGGACAAACAAAGAAGTATTTAATTTTGAAGGAGGTTGCTATGCCAAATTAATTGATTTAAGTGCAGAAAAAGAACCAGAAATTTACAATGCCATTCGTCCAGGAGCATTGGTAGAAAACGTAACATTTTTAGATGGCACTAATGAAATAGATTTTGCAAGCAAAAAAATTACAGAAAATACAAGAATTAGTTATCCTTTAAGTTTTATTTCAAATGCTTTAGAGCCCAGCATTGGCGGATTACCTAAAAATATTTTCTTCTTAACCTGCGATGCTTATGGTGTTTTGCCTCCTATCAGTAAACTTACTCCAGGACAAGCCATGTATCAATTTATTAGTGGTTATACAGCAAAAGTTGCAGGAACTGAAGCAGGAATTACAGAACCAAAAAGCACATTCAGTGCATGTTTTGGAGCTCCGTTTTTACCATTGCACCCAGGATTTTATGCAGAAATGTTGGGTAAAAAAATGACCGAACATAAAGTAAATGTTTGGTTAGTAAACACAGGTTGGAGTGGTGGTGGTTATGGTGTAGGACAAAGAATGAAATTGCCTTACACAAGAGCTACTATTACAGCAGCTTTAAATGGTGAATTAGATAATGTAGAATATGAAGAGCATACAGTATTTGGTGTACAAATGCCAAAAACTTGTCCTAATGTGCCTTCAGAAATTTTAAGACCAAGAAATGCTTGGGCAGATAAAGATGCTTACGATGCTGCTGCCAAAAATTTAGCAGTTCAGTTTGTGAAAAATTTCGAAAAATATGCATCAGGTGTTACACAAGAAATTTTAGATGCTGCACCAAAAGCTTAATAGAATACAATTATAATTTTAAAATCTCACTCTTTCTTGTTAGAGTGAGATTTTTTTATTTTGATGCTAAAAAACTTCTACACTCTTCTAATATCTGCCCCTAAAGCTCTAAGGCGTTCATCAATAAACTGATAACCTCTGTCTATTTGCTCAATATTTTGAATAGTACTTTTTCCCTCAGCACTAAGAGCTGCAATTAACAAAGCCTGACCTGCACGAATATCAGGGCTGCTCATAGTTATACCACGTAATTTATTTTTTCTTTCTAAGCCAATTACAGTTGCACGATGTGGGTCGCATAAAATAATTTTTGCTCCCATATCAATTAATTTATCTACAAAAAACAAACGGCTTTCAAACATTTTTTGATGAATTAACACACTACCTGTTGCTTGAGTTGCAACCACTAAAACAATGCTTATCAAATCTGGCGTAAAGCCAGGCCAAGGATGATCGTAGATGGTTAATATTCCTCCATCTAAATGAGAAGTTATTTCGTAACTGTCTTGAGCAGGTATATAAATATCATCTCCTTTAATTTCAAATTTTATTCCTAATTGTTCAAACTTTTCTGGAATTACTCCTAAATGTTGTACACCAGCATTTTTAATAGTTATTTCGCTTTGCGTCATAGCTGCAAGCCCAATAAAACTGCCTGTTTCAATCATGTCTGGTAAAATAGTATGCTCAGTTCCTTTTAAATTTTTTACGCCATAAATGTGTAATAAATTGCTGCCAATACCCTCAATTTTTGCACCCATATTATTCAGCATTTTACAAAGCTGTTGTATATAAGGCTCGCAGGCAGCATTGTATATTTCTGTTTTCCCTTCTGCTAATACAGCAGCCATTATAATATTGGCTGTGCCAGTAACACTTGGCTCATCTAACATCATTTTGGTTGCTATAAGTTTTTCTGCAGTTAATTGAAAGCAACTATTTTCAAAATTATATTCAACCTTAGCACCCAATTTTTCAAACCCTGTAATATGTGTATCTAATCTTCTTCTGCCTATTTTATCTCCACCAGGTTTAGGAATAAAAGCTTTATTAAAACGTGCAAGCATAGGTCCTGCAAGCATTACACTGCCTCTCAGCTTTCCTCCTTTTTTTCTAAACTCCTCACTTGCCAAATAATTTTCATGTACATTTTTTGCAGTAAAAGAATAACTGTGCCTGCTCAATTTATTTACTTGTACATTCATATCATGCAGCAACTCTATTAATAAATTTACATCAAGAATATCAGGAATGTTGTGAATGGTAACAGTTTCGTTGGATAATAATACTGCACTAATTACTTGCAATGCTTCGTTTTTAGCACCTTGTGGTGTAATGCTGCCTACTAATTTTTTGCCTCCTATTACTTCAAATGCACTCATTGTTGTTAAATAATTGCTTTTATAAAATGTTTAGTAAAAGTATTGAGTTAGTTGCACAAAATTCATCTTTTATTTAAAAAAATGGGCACTTTGTTTTTAATACAATGAACTTGAACTTTTCTTTTTTGTTAAAATAAACAGGAATAAAGTTTTTAAAATTACAGTAATTATCTTCGGCTAAATTTATTTCAATTTCATGAAAAATATTGTTCTCGTTTTTTTTTCATTTTATACCTTTTTTAATCATAATGCAAATGCACAACCTGTATATGAATTTAGAGGTGTATGGGTTGCAAGTGTTGTAAATATTGATTGGCCAAGCTCTGCTAAACTTTCAAACGAACAACAAAAAGAGGAGTTTATAAAGCTTTTGAATATGCACCAACACAATGGCATGAATACAATTATTGTACAAATTCGTCCTGTTGCAGATGCTTTGTATCCTTCGCCTTATGAGCCTTGGAGTGAATATTTAACAGGCAAACAAGGTGTTGCCCCAAATCCTTTATACGACCCCTTGGAATTTATGATTACAGAAACACATAAAAGAGGCATGGAGTTTCATGCTTGGATAAATCCTTACAGAGCGGTATTTAATAATGCAACTTCTTCTATTGCTGCCAATCATATTACTAAAACCAAACCTCATTGGTTTGTAAACTACAACAATCAAAAAATATTTAATCCAGGCTTGCCCGAAGTGAGAGATTATGTTACTAAAATAGTAGAAGATATTGTTGCTCGTTATGATATTGATGGCTTGCACATGGACGATTATTTTTATCCTTATCCAGATAAAAATAATTCAGAATTTCATGATAGAAAAGCGTATGAAAAGTATGGAAATAATTTATCAAAAGCAGATTGGAGAAGAAGTAATTGTGATAGTATTATTAAGCAAATTCATGAAGCAATTATTGCTATAAAACCGTATGTAAAATTTGGTATAAGCCCTTTTGGTGTTTGGCGAAACAGTAGTAAAGACTCTATGGGTAGTAATACAAAAGCAGGCATTACTAACTACGATGATTTGTATGCTGATATTTTATTGTGGTTGAAAGAAGGCTGGATAGATTATGTAACACCTCAGTTGTATTGGGAGCGTAGTCATAAACTTTGCGATTATGATACTTTATTAAACTGGTGGAATAAATATACTTATGGCAAACATTTATACATTGGTCATGGCATTTACAGAGCAGGAACAACTGCTGCTTGGAAAGATAAAAATGAACTTCCTGAACAAATAAAACATTTGAGAGAGTTTTCTACCACTCAAGGGAGTGTTTTTTTTAGCAGTAAAAATTTTGAAACAAATCCTAATGGCTGGTGCGATAGTTTAAGAAATAATTATTATTCTTTTTTTGCTTTACCTCCTCCAATGCCATGGATAGACAGCATTATGCCAGACAAGCCCATTGTTGAAAAAACAAGAAATAAAGATTTTTTTGTTACAGTTAAAAACACTGAAAACATAAAAGGCTTTGCTGTATTTAGTATAGACAAATCGAGTGAGCCTTATTTAGAAAATGCAAGAATTGAACAGTATATTGTTGTAGGCGATTCTAATAGAATTGATGCAAGTACATGGCTTAAAAATAAAAGGCGTGTTTTTGTAAGTACTGTAAGCAGAGGAAATAATATTAGCGAATGGATTGAGTTGAAATAAAAATTTATCAATAAAAAATATTAACCACCTGCTTTTTTGCTATTGTTGTATCCATTTTTTAGCAACCATTGCAATACTTTTTCCCTTTGGTCGCCTTGAATAATTATTTCATTATTTTTTACATTGCCTCCTGTACCACAATAATTTTTTAATTGTTTTCCAAGCAATTCTATATCGCTGTCGTTGCCTACAAAACCTGTAATGAGTGTAACTGTTTTTCCTGCACGTTGTTTGGTATCTAACCAAATTCTTAGTAGTTGTTTATTAGGAGGTAAAGTAATGTTTGTTTCCTCTTCTTCGTTATTGAAACTAAAGTTTGGATTGGTGCTGTAAACGAATCCATTTTTATCTGGTTTATTTTTCTTACTCATAGGGTTTAAAAATAAAAAAGCATTCTTATAAAATAGGAATGCTTCAATAATTTTTTATAAAGTATTTATATAATAATTTTCAAGAAAAAGGTTGAAAAAATAATTACTCAATTAAATCCAAAGAGTAAGCTAAATAAGTACAAGTACCTGGTAATGCAAGCCAAAACCATTGTCTGTATGCTGGTGTAGCAAGAAGAAAAATAATAACTGCTAACCAAAAAATAAACAATATATAATACTTGCCTTTTGATTTTGCTTTTTCCATATACAATTAAATTTTGACAAAGATAAGGGGAGGAATAATTGCTACCAACGATTTAATTTTTTTCAACATGAGTGATAGATTCTTTACCAGAAATTTTACTTTTCTTATCAAAGAACATCATTTTTACAGCCACTACAATCATTAGTATTGCAAATATTTTTTTTACCATTTCGTCGGGTAATGATAAAGCCAATTTGCTTCCAAAATATCCGCCTATTAAAAAACCAATAGCTAAAAGTGGTATTGCTTTTAAATTAACTTCACCTGCTTTATAATAATAATAAAGCGAAACAATAAAAACAGGTAATAATAATAAACCTAATGAAGTGCCTTGTGCATTTTTTTGAGAATACCCTAAAATATATACCAATGCTGGTACAATAATTATTCCACCACCTACACCAACCAATCCACTAAGCATACCTGCTGCAACTCCTATAATTACTAAAATTATAATTGTATTTACTGTCATAGGTTTAATTGTTTATTTTTTGTAAAATTTTATTTTAATATTAAGTAACCAACAAATACTGCTACAAAGGTTAATATAAATGTGCTTACAATATAAATGAATGCTGTACTGAATTGTTGTTGGTGTATTAATTGTAAACTATTCCAACTGAAAGCAGAAAATGTTGTAAAGCCTCCTAAAAATCCTGTAACAAGTATTAAATGCCAATGTTCAACTGTTTGGGTTTGTTTGGAAATTATTGCCATGGCAACACCAATAAAAAACGAGCCAACAACATTTACTGTTAGTGTAGCATAAGGAAAATGTTTGTAAGAAATAAGTAAGCCAATCAGGTATCTAAAAATAGAGCCTAAACCACCTCCAAAGCCTACTAATAAAATATTTTTAAGCATTATAAATTAGGATTGAAAGTGTATTTATAATCAATAAGCCAAGTGTTGTTGGTGTTTACTGCTTTTACTTTTCTTCTTTGTTTATCAAAAGAGTTGTTGTAATAAACAATTACTTCTGTAGGCGAAATATTTTCGATAGTAATATTTTGTAAAGAGGCATCTAAAAGTTGCTTTTTATCTTTATTGCTAAAGCTATAATATTTTTCTTTTGATTGTTTTAATAACTTACTGTTTTCATCATCTTGGAGCATATAAAAAGAGGCTTTTTCAAATTTACCAGCTTTGCTTGCTTCTAAAAATTCTCTTGCAGCTTCTAAGGCTGTTGAGGCAGGTAATAAATCATGAACACTATTGCAAGCAACAAATAATGAACACAATAAAAGCCATCCGAGTTTCATAATAGGGCAAAGTTAAGGCGTTATAATAATGCAGGTGCAAACATTTTCAGCTATAATTGCCCACTTATCAAATAATTCCTGCCATTTATTTCTTTGTTCAAATATAATATTGCATAAATGATTATTTTCAATCATTGTATATGCGTTATTACTTTTTGTTCATATTGTTTTTATGGAATTTTGCCCTATTTGCCCAAAAGCAAATTATTCCCCTGCATTTCGAACATATTAATACCAATAACGGACTTAGCAACAACTTTGTAAACTGCATATATAAAGACACTCAGGGTTTTATGTGGTTAGGCACAGAAGATGGTTTAAACAGATACGATGGCACTACTATAAAAATATTCAGGCACAGCAGCAAGGATAGCAATTCTTTGGCAGGTAATACAATACATGAAATAACAGCAGATAAATATAATGCAGGCAGGCTATGGGTTTCATGTCATTGCGGCGGATTGAGTAATTTTAGTTTATACTCCCACAAATGTATAAACTATAAAGAAAATTTATCAGACACCAACCAACTAACATCAAATTGTGATGTAGGTGTAGTATATGACGATGCAGGGAACACTTGGGTTAAAAATAAAACAGCCATTTCTTTATTTAATCCTGTAAGTAAAAAATTTACTACCGTTTACAAGTTGCCAAAAGATTCATCCCTTATTTATTCTTTTATTGTAGACAAGGGCATTATTTGGATGAGCATCGGCTATGGTGTAAAAAGTTTTAATCCTGCAACAAAAGAAGTAGTTAATTATAAGTTTACTGACGAAAGGAAAGGTGAAATTTTTAAACCTGAATTTGTAACAAATAATGGCGAAATAATTTTTAGTTCGTGGGGTGGCGGAATTTGCATTTTTAATCCTGTAACAGGCACACAAAAAATATTGTTGAACAATATAGTAGTGTGGAAGATAAAAGAAATTACACTGAATGGCATAAAGCAATTATGGGTTGGTACAAACAGGGGCTTGTTTACAGCCAATATTTCTTCAGGATATAACCATCTTACAGAAAATTCATTTACAAAATATGTACACAGCGATGCAGATGTTTTTTCTCTTTCCAATAACAGCATACACGATATTTTTCAAGATGAAAAAGGTATAGTTTGGTTAGCCACAGAAAATGGATTAGACAAACTAAATCCTGCTTATTTAAAGCTGCAACCACAATATTTATCTTCATCAACCGTAAATAAAAATTTTCTTACTTATGGTTCAAAAGAAATATTTGCAGAACAGGATGAACAGGGAAATACTTTTTATTGGATAGCCTATTGGCATGGCCCTGGGTTGTTTAAAACAGATAAAAATTTCAACGTTGTAAAACGTATCAACTTTACACACACTGATGCTCATTACAGGATGCAAGATAAAGGACTAAATGTATCAAATGTATTCAGGTATGGAAAAGATACATTATGCATTGCAACGTGGGATGGACTTTGGCTGTATAATGATAAACAAGATAAACTACTACGCAACTACAACACAACAGATGAAAAAGGAAAATCTCTTAAAATTGATTATGCACTAAAAGATAAACAGGGCAATATTTGGGTAGGAACTTACAATCAGCATTTGCAGAAACTGAATATGGTTTCAGGGAAATGGGAACATTTTGCTTTTGGCAGTAAAGCACAGAACAGCACTAAAAATAGTCGTTGCGATTTTATGTTTCTTGACAGCAAACAACGTTTGTGGATAGATGAAATTTCTTATTACAGTTTTGCCGAAAAAAAATTTACACAATTGCAATATGATGGCTCTGCAAATCATATTATAGAAGACCGAAAAGGCAATATTTGGTTGGCTACGGATGCAGGGCTTGCAAAATTTTTAGAAGAAACAAAAACATTTCAAATTTATACCATTACCAATGGCTTAAAAAGCAACAATATATTACGCCTTACAGAAGATACCAATGGCAATATTTGGGCTACATCAATGTTTGGGTTGGTTTGCTTAAATGTTACTACCAATACCATTAACACATTTACAACAGCAGATGGATTGCCTGACAATAATACCAACCAAACATTAATAAAAATTTCTTCTGATAGTTTAATGTATTTCACAGAAAGTACTATTGGCAAAGGGCATTACATCATCTTCAGCCCAAAAGAATTATTGAATACGCAAAAAGAAATTCCTTTCCATTTTACAGGCATCAGCGTACTGAACAAAGAAAAAACTTTTGAGCAACCCATTGACAATATTCAGGCATTAAACATCAGTTATAAAGAAAATCTTTTTACCATTTACTTTAAAGCATTAGAATATGGCAACAACAGCAACATTCGGTATCGTTACAAACTAAACAACAGCAAAAATTGGACAGAAACCAATCAAGAAAATATTACATTCACCAACCTGCGTGGCGGAAAATATTTATTGCAACTGCAAGCCACCAACGATATAGGAATTTGGATGAACAAAACAATACAGCTTACCATTATTATTCATCCTCCTTTTTGGCAAACTCGGTGGTTTATGTTGTTGATGCTTGCCACAGCTATTTTATTGGCTACTTATTTTGTAAAAAGAAGAATAAAAAACATAAAAGCAAAAGCCTTTATACAGCAGCAAATAACAGAGCTTGAAATGAAAGTACTGAAAGCACAACTGAATCCTCATTTTGTGTTTAATAGCCTTACTTCTATTCAGGACAGCATTGTACACGGCAAAATAGAAGCTGCGGAAAAATATTTAGGTAAATTCTCCAAATTAATACGAATGGCATTAATGCAAAGCAGCAGCAAAACCAATACTTTGCAGGATGAATTGGACTACCTGAAACTTTATTTAGAGTTAGAAGCATTTCGTTTTGATGATTTTACTTACACCATTCATACCCATGCAGTGCATGATATGGCATTTATAAAAATACCTGCCATGCTTATACAGCCTTATATTGAAAATGCCATTAAACATGGGCTTGCACACAAACAGGGAAGCAAAAATCTGTCTGTTATTTTTGAAGATGCAGAAGATAATATGCTTAAAGTAACTGTTGAAGATAACGGCATTGGCAGAAAACAATCTGCCGTAATCAATGCAACCCGTGAGGCATCACATATTTCTATGGGTATGAAAATAACTGATGAACGCTTGCAGCTGATGAAAGAAAAAAATGCTGCTGTGGTTATTGAAGATTTGATAAATAAAAACAATGAACCTTTGGGAACAAGAGTTATCTTGCATATACCAACAGAATAGTGCTAAAATGAAAAAATAATCCTGCATGATTCACGCCATTATCATAGATGATGAAAAGAAAAGCATTTCTCTTTTGCAAAAAATGCTGAATGATGCTTTTCCTGAAGTAAATATTATTGCCACTTGTACACAACCCGATGAAGGTATAAAAGCCATCCGCATTCATGAACCTGACATTGTTTTTTTGGATATTGAAATGCCCAACAAAACAGGTTTTGATGTATTGAATGCTACCAAAGACATTGCCTACAACGTAATATTTACAACAGCTTATCAGCAGTATGCCATTAAAGCCATTAAATTTTCGGCATTGGATTATTTGCTGAAACCTGTAGATGCAGAGGAGTTGAGAGAAGCCATGTTCAGGTTTAAATCAAAACAAAAAAATAATGAAAGAGAAAAACAACTGAACCTGTTGTTTGATAATTTGCAAAATACCAACAACAGTTTTAACCGTTTGTCATTATCTGCTTCGACAGGTGTTATATTCATTAATACTGCCGATATATTGTATTGTGAAGCAAGCGGCGGTTATACTTTTTTCTTTATGAAAAACGGCGACAAGCATATTACTTCCAAAACCATGAAAGAGTATGAAGATATTTTGCCGCCTGCACAGTTTTTTCGCATACATCATTCTTACCTTATTAATCTTGCCAAAATAAAACGCTACATAAAAGGTGATGGCGGCACAGCCATTATGAGCAACAATACGGAGCTTCCCGTAAGCAAAAGAAAAAAAGATGATTTTGTGAAACGGTTGAAATTGTAAATTCCACTTATTTCTCTATTCTTCCCACTTATTACTTTATTCCTGTCAGCAAACAGTTATGGCATTTGCTGCAAGCAATACCATACTACTTTAGCATTGTGAAACAAAAGAACAATGCAGGAAACAAGAGTAAACGAATACAATTTAACGGCAGAAAAAATACCCTTTCAGGAAAAAGCAATCATTGAGTTCAATACATTAAATAATTGCAAGGCAATGATAAAAATAATGAACAATGAAGAAGAAGTAAGGCTATTGATGAATGAAGCAATAGACACAGGAAAACATACTGTAGTGTTTGATTTCAGCAGTTTGCCCAAAGCAATTTATACCATAAAATTAATAGCAGAAACAGAAACATCAATAGATAAAGAAACTATTTTAATACATATTTAAAACCATAAAACATGAAACGTTTTGTATTTATCGCTGCAATTTTTACCATTGCAATTACAGGAAATGTGCAGGCACAAATTCTGAAAAAATTTGGCGAAAAAGTAAAAGAAAAAGCAGGTCAAAAAGCTGACCAAAAAGTAGATGAAGCAGCACAAAAAACAGTAGATGCTCCCGAAGAAACTGCAAAAAAGAAAAAAAGCAATAAAAAAGAAGATAGCAAAAACGAAGAAAAAACAACTGCCGAAACTACAATAAACAAACCCGCAACAACAACTACTACACCGGCACAACCCAAAACAGATGTTGATTACGGAAGTTTTGATTTTGTACCGGGCGACAGCATTTTATTTGAAGATGAATTTATTAACGAAAGCACCAATGAAATACCCAGTCTTTGGATACCCTATAATGGGAAAGTAGAAATTGTAAAGGTAGATGGTAAAAATGCTTTGGGTCTTTTAGACGGCTCACCCAATGTTTTTCCACGAATGAAAAAATATGGTTATCTGCCCCAACGCTTTACCATAGAATATGATTTTTTAAGCAAGCACAATGCAGGTAAAAGCAACGATGAAGCCACAGGCGATGGCAATGGCAGTGGCAGTACAATTATATATTTTTATTCAACAGGCAAAGATGATGAGCATAATGTTTTGGGCGACTTTGCTAATCCTGTTATTATACGCCACGATGGTACGTCTAACTTTTACAACTATTCAGGCACTTATACAAAAGGAGAAAAAAATGTTATACCCAACGACTTTAACAATAAATGGATTCACGTTTCTATTGCTGTTACAGAAACCAACATGAAAGTATATATGAACAGCCAGCGTGTGATGAATGTACCTATACAGGAAGGCAAGGCACAATCTGTTTCTATTTCAGGCGATGGCACAGATTATGAAATGGGCTTTAAAACTTTCATTCGCAACGTTCGTATTGCAGGTGGTTTAAAACCACCTTACAAGCAAGGCACAAGCGAAGTGCCAAAATACTTCATTGCCCGTGGTATTAAGTTCGATTATCAGTTATCTACTTTAAAACCCGAAAGTATGGGAGAGTTGAATAATGTAGTAAACATTCTAAAAGACCATCCCGAAGCAAAATATGAAATTGGTGGTCACACCAGCAAAGCAGGTACGGGAGCTACTGCTGCCAACCAAAAACTAAGTGATGAACGTGCCAAAGCAGTAAAAGATAAATTGGTAAGCATGGGCATTGACGCAAGCAGGCTTACTACAAAAGGCTATGGTGAAACCAAACCTATTGCAGATAATGGCACACCTGAAGGCAGAGCCAATAATCAAAGAGTAGAATTTACATTGATTAAATAAAACATTATCAAAACAACAACTAAACCGTTATACTATGCAATTAAGTAAAAAAACATTATTGGTAACAATAGCAATGGTTATGCAATCCCTTTATTCTTATTCACAATGGAGTGAGTTGGGCGGCTTCAATGCGTTGCAGGCAAGTGGGCAAATTTATGGTTTGTGTTCCGATGCGGCAGGTAATATTTATGCAGGCGGTTTCTTTAAAAATTCAGCCAATAATTATTATGTAGCAAAATATGATGGTACTTCATGGACAGAATTGGGCGGATTTAATGCGTTGGCTGCAAATGGTGCAATTTATACCTTGTATGCTGATGCAGCAGGCAATATTTATGCAGGAGGTGAATTTAGCAATGCCAATAATAAAAGGTATGTAGCTAAGTTTAATGGAAGTGTTTGGAGTGAAGTAGGCGGTACAAACAGTTTGCAGGCAAACGGAGCAATAACTTCTGTTTATGCCGATAACGCAGGTAATATTTATGCAACAGGAGATTTCTCTATAATATATAATAGTGTTTACCACCGTTATATAGCTGTTTATAATGGAAGTAATTGGAGTGACGTAGGTGGAGCAGCCCCTACTGCTATGGAATTTAACAATGGTCCTTTTTGGAAAGTATTTAAGCATACCATAACAGGCGATATTTATGCAGTAGGAGGCGTGCGTAATAGTGCAGCCCGTTATTGTGTTGCACATTATAGCAGCAGTTGGAATGAATTGGGCGGATTTAATGCATTGCATGCCAATGGAAGTATGACAACCGCTTGCCA
>Ga0116193_1003008_pt1 | contig 12375 bp, 9 predicted proteins | sample AD_UKC115_MetaG_FD_89892 | JGI IMG/M metagenome (GOLD analysis project Ga0116193, IMG submission 89892) | Active sludge microbial communities of municipal wastewater-treating anaerobic digesters from Hong Kong - AD_UKC115_MetaG | ecosystem: Engineered > Bioreactor > Anaerobic > Digestate | place... | reverse complement strand
GTATTCCGGCGCTGGGACTCTTACAGAAACATACGTGGCCGGGAAATATTCGTGAATTAAGAAACGTGGTTAAGAGAATAATGATTTTAATATCGCGGGCGTCTGAGCAAATATTTGTAGAACATTTGCCTTTTAAGCTTATTTCAGAGATTGACGGCGCGTCTTCCGAAATGGATGCTGTTTTAATTGAATCGCCAAAAACTGAAAAACTTTGTGATTTTTATTTATTATTTTCTGAAATGGTCCAGAAGATGAACGAAGATTCATTAGTTCCGCTTCAGGAACTGGAAAAAAATTATATAGAGCAATTGCTGAAAAAATATAGCGGCAATAAAACCCGTACAGCTAACAAGCTCGGTGTTGACAGGACCACTTTATATGATAAGATAAAAAAATATAAGATATGAGTAATGCCACTCTGGATATTGCCGGTTTTAGTGATATTAGTATATAATGATTTGCTAATTTTGCTGTGCTTTTGAGATTATAGGCGAGGCTCAATGAAAATATTTTTTTATAATCGATTCGTGTGTGAAAATTATTACCGGTCATTATTTTAACGCTTATTCGCGGCGCTGACGATCAGTGCACCAGAAAATTATCAAGAAAACTTTGAGCGGCAAGCCTTATAGTTTCATCCGGATCATTTGTAAGTTCTTTTATTTTTGAAAGCGCATTTTTTTCATTCAGTTTTGTAAGCGAGGTTATCGCGTTCCACTTGATGACGACGTTTTGATCATCCAGCATATTTATAAGTATAGGCGATATGCGTGTATCTTCAAAATTTCCGAGCGCGGCTGCTGTATTTTGACGGACCTGTAAAGAGTCATCATTAACCGCTTCTATCAGAGCGTCAATTGATTCAGGATTGGCCAGATAACCAAGTGTCTCTATCGCTATAGATCTCACTGTTTCACATTTATCTTTTAATAAGGCCATTAATGCGTAAGTGACCCTGTTTTTATCTGTTATATCGGAAATCCAGAAAGCCAGAGTTCTTATCGATGTGCAAACCGCTATTCTTACTTTTTCCGACTGGTCATCCGTAATTTCTATAAGCGCCGGCATCACGCTTACCAATTTGAACGTGCCGAGGGCGGTCGCTGCGTTTGCGCGCACAGTTTCGTCACAGTCTTTGAGGCATTCTATAATTTCACCCGAATACTGCGAAACGTTAAGCCGGCTGAAAGCGTCTATCGTTGCGGCCCTTATTAATGGGTCTGAATTCTTTAAAAACGGCGATATGTAACTTGCAGCGGATTCATTACCGGTTTGCGCCAGCGCATCTATGCACATTAAAATAATTTCAGGAGTTTTGTTATCTACCAGGAGTTTAAAGACCGGCTCTATAAACTTGTCGCTGGGGTGCTCTATGGCTATTTTTAACGCTTCTTTTTTTATTTCGTCGGAATTATGAGTCAACGCTTTTTTTATAAAGTCATAACCTTCTTTGAAGTTAAATTTGCACATAAGCCCGCAGGCCGCGAATTTTACCTTTTGTGATAACGGCTTGCACGCTTCTATTAGATTTGCCGCGCAATTTTTGTCGTTAATTTTTGAAAGCGCGTCGATTATGAATAAATGCAGTTGTTCATCGTCGAATTTCAGCGCTTCTATAAGTGCTGAAACCGGTCCTCTGAATTTCATTTCGCCTATAGCGAAAGCAGCCGCTCTTTTTATTTCAAAATCTTCAGATTCAAGCAGGAATTTCCTTAATATAGGCAAAACCTTCGCTTCGCGCGTAAAACCAAGTGCGATGATTATGTCTATTTTTAATTCGTCGTCAACTTTTTTTAAAGCTTTGACTAATCCCGTAATTACTTTTTTATCGAGATGTTCGCGGAGATTGTATGAAATTTGTTTCAGTTTCATTACGGCATGTGCGCGCACTTCGTCGAGCGGCGCTTTTAAATCTTCTAAAAGATTTATTGAAACTTCGACTTGATAATTTATAGTGTCTGGCGAGATATCAAGAACCATTCCCGCTATAAACCTGTCAAGCATGAAATTCACTCTCCGTTTAATCTACATGTTTAAGTTTATCTTGTAATTTCATAAATTATATGCTTTAACTGCGGCGCTATAATTTTTTCATAAGCTAATTTAACCGCATTTTTAGAGCCTGGCAATGAAATTATCAACTTGTCGCTTATAACTCCGGCCGCCGCACGGCTCATCATTGCTCTTACTCCGATTTCTTCGTAGCTTAACAATCTGAAAATTTCGCCGAATCCGCTGAGAGTTTTGGTATATTTACGTGAAATCGTGTCGATTGTAATATCTTTCGACGAAAGTCCGGTGCCGCCCGATGTAATTAATACGATGCTTTCGCTTTTTAAAAAATTATCTAATACCCTGTTTATTTCATTTTCGTCGTTTTTTATGAGCGTATAGTCTGACTTAACAAAACTGTCGGTCTGGCTGATTTTTTCGATCAGCATTTGCCCGGTTTCGTCGGTAGCGTAAGTCCGTGAGTCGCTTATTATACAGACGGCAATTTTTACTTCTTTTATTAAGTCCGCTTTTTCTTCATGTTCGTGCTTATGACAGCCGGTGCAATGTTTATGAGCTGTATGTTCATGATCGTTTATATGAGAATGGCTATGGCTGTCCTGTTTATTTTTTTGAAGATTCATTATTTGCTCCGGTTGCTATGATTTTAATTTGGTATTATTATTTTTACGGCTTTTTCTATTACCTTGATCTTAAGGGGCGGTTCATGGTAGTTTTCACCGTCAATTTGCGAATATGCTTTGTAGCAATTTCCGGTCGAATCCGGATGTAATTTCAGGACGGTACTGTCATGTTTTTCGCCGGCATTATCAAAATAATTAATTTCACAGGATTTTATTTTATGGCGTATTACATCGATGCCGTTGAAATTATAATTTTGAGTCAAGATATGATAAAAAAACTTGAAATAATCGGTTATCCCTTTTGAATTTAGCATTAATAAACTCAAATAACCGTCGTCTATTTCGGTATCGGGATTAAATACATATCTGCCGCCGTAAAATTTTGAATTATTTATAAGGGCGAAATCGCACGTGAATTTTTTTTTGCCAAAGGCAGAAACTGCATTTACAGATAATTTCCTGAATTTATATTTTAAAAAAGATTTAAGCCCGATTATAACGTATGCCGTCTGGCCTAAAAATTTTTTGAAGCACGATTTTTTAGCGATCATTTGTTCCATTTGCTCGACAATAAAACCGTCAATACCTATGCTTAACATCATTATAAAAAACCTGTCGTTGCATGCGCCTATATCGATAAATTTTTCATAAGCCGTATCTTGAAGAGTCTGGCATAGCGCTTCGGAAGGATTTTGGCTGTAGCCGGTTTCTTTTGAGAAAACATTGACAGTTCCCAGCGGAATAGGGCATAATACCGGTGTTTTTAAGGGTTGACCGTTTTTTTTCGTTTGCATAATACCGCTTAAAACTTCGTTTAACGTACCGTCGCCGCCGGCTGCGTATATCCTGTCAGCCCCGTTTTCAATGGCTGCTGAGGCAAGAGATATGCCGTCGCCTTTAGCTTTTGTAATATAAATTCGCAGGTTGATATCGCTGTGATGTATTTTAAAAAAATTACTAATCTCGTCGGCCGTTAATTTTTTTGAGTTTCTTGCGTTTGGATTGTATATTACAGCACAATTCATGTCTGCGCCTTCTTCTTCAGACAATTTTACATTTATGATTTAATTATAACAAAATATAAATAATTTTGCTATTTTTAATAAAAATATGCCAAAAAAAATTTAATACAGCAAACAAGCTGAAAAAATAATTTTGACATATTATAAACATTAATCGCGCTTTGGTTAAATTGTGTTATTTATTTCTAAATTTCCAATCTGACGGCGGGACTGAATAAAGGTTATTTTCCGGTTCAGGTTTTTTTTCATTTATTATGTAGTCATAACCGTGATTAAATACGCCTTTATTCAGAAGGTCCTCATGGTTGCCGTAATTTAATTCTGCAATTATTTCCGGACTGGCAGTTCTTTCTATGAACTCGGTACGCGTTACACTGGAATTGCGTCTTTCGCCGAATTCGGTGCCGATCGACGGCGTCCTTTCGGCTGCGGAATTAAGGTTGAAGCTTTGCGATTTATTGGCCGATTCCTTCGAAACTCCTTTTGTTTCATCATATTTTCTTCCGCCGTAATAAAGTGGCGGTTCAGGCGAATAAATATAATCATCCTGCCTTTCCTTGAAAAATGCGAAACCTAATTTGCCTATATTTTGAGGTTGATCGAGCTTCATCGCATAAGCTTCTTCGATTGGGCCGAACCTGAATGTGGCGACTTCGTTATCGGATATTCTGAATCCCTTTATGTTCACATATGAATAAGCCGGTATTACATAGCCGGATTTATCGTATGAAGCTGTTTTTCCGTCTATCACATCGAGGCCGTCAACTGAACATACGGCTTTTATCCTGCCGTTTGTTAAATTTGTTATTAGCAACGAATAACGGCAGCCGCTGGTGCCTTCGATATAAAAATTACCGTTTTTATTATAAATACGCGCCGGATTGCCGTCTATTAAAACTTTAATTGCGGCTAAATTACCGGCTTTTAATGAGTATTTATCCGAAGTTGTATTGTTTTGGATATAGTTGCCCGGATAAATTACAACATGTTTTTCGTGGTTTGTTTCCAGGCCGCGGTTTGAAGTGCCATCTGGTTTGGCTTCGAATGCATATGCGGCCGGGCCGGCTGAAATTATGCATGCTATTAAGGTAATGGCGGATAAAGTTTTAATTTTACCGTAAATAAAATTTCTAATGTTTTTCATTTTATAAACTCCTTTTTATAAATTAGGCATGAAATTAATACTTTTTCAAAAAATGTCTTATCCGGGAATCTATTTTAGAGAAATGGTAGAATTCCCGAATTTTTTAATTATAAAACCTATTTATATGGTTTTTCAGATGCAGAATTTTTCTATTTTTTATACTTATCCATAGGTCTTATGTTATTTTCTAATAAATACACTAACTCTTTTAATCTCTTTTCCCTGGTTTCCTCTTTCTTAGGTTCGTTATATAAGCCGACAAATTGTTTCTTTATTGATTGCGGCATTTTATTAAAATTCTCATAAGCTTTATTATTTTCACATATTTTAGATTCGAATATTTTATATTTATCTTCGCATATGTTTTTGCGATCTTCAAGTTCCCACGAACCGTCTTCTTTTGCTCTTTGGATTACCAGTAAGCCGTTTTTTGTTATTTTTTCATTTTTTATCAGTACTTCGATGATTTTTTTATTTTTTTCTGACCATCTGCTTCCTTTTTTTCTTGGGCAAAAATACTTTTTATAGGTTTCATCATCGATTTTTTTTATTAATCCGTCTATCCAGCCAAATGATAACGCCTCTTCTAATGCATCGTTCGCGGTAAGCTCGTTTTTCTTATTTTTTGAAAAAATAATCCATATACCTTTTGAATTAAGATCCATGGTGGATAACCATTTTCGAAATTCCTGCCGATTTTTGAAATTTATATTTTCGCACATAATGTTCTCTTTCGCCTCCGGAGGCCTCAGCGTAGGCAGCTTATATAATTAAAAATAAAAAAGCAATCATATTATAAAAATAATGACTGCTTTTTTATTTTATTTTAATTGGTTATTTTTATCATAAATGAACCTTTTTAATTAATTTTAAAGCTTATACTTTGGTTGTAAAAAATAAAGGTTCCGCCGGGCAATTTAATTAATAATCGCTTTATGCCTTTGCGCTTTTTGCTTTAGCGCCGTCAACTTTAATTTTATTTAGAGCATGATCTAAATCGTCGATTATATCCTGTACATCCTCGCAGCCGACCGAGAATCTTATTAATCCGTCGGTAATTCCTGATTCTTCGCGTGTTTTCTTGGGAACTGCGGCGTGAGTCATTGAGGCAGGGTGCTGAATCAATGTTTCGATGCCGCCGAGCGATACCGCGAGTGTTGATAATTCAACGTTATTTAATAATGTTTTTCCGCCTTCGACTCCGCCTTTTACCTCGAAGCAAATCATGGCGCCGAAGCCTTTCATCTGCTTTTTAGCTAATTCGTATTGAGGATGCGACTTTAAGCCTGGGTATGATACGGATTCTACCATAGGGTGTTTTTCGAGAAACTTTGCGATTGCTATAGCGTTTTGCTCGCTTCTTTCAACGCGTAGCGGCATAGTTTTAATTCCGCGCAAAACGAGCCATGCCTGTGTAGGATCTATAGTTCCGCCCATGTAATAATGGAGCGACTGGATTTGTTTGTATAATTCTTTGTTTTTAGTGACAATCATGCCGGCGACAACGTCTGAATGGCCGTTTAAGGATTTAGTCATTGAATGAACGACGATATCGGCTCCGAGCTCGATAGGGCGCTGCAGGTAAGGACCCATGAAGGTATTGTCGACGACAAGGACGAGATTGTGTTCTTTTGCTATTTTAGCGCACTCCGCGATGTCGGCGATTGCAAGTGTAGGGTTTGCCGGTGTTTCGATGTATAACATTTTTGTGTTTGGTTTTATAGCTTTTCTAATGTTATCCAGAACTGACGTATCGACATAGCTTGATTCTACGCCGAATCTTGAAAAATGCTTTTCGATTACGAGGCGCGACGGGCCGTAAACTGAATCGGTCGATACGATGTGTGAACCCTGGCCGAGAAATGTCATATAAACTGTCGTTATGGCTGACATACCTGATGATGTAGCGAGGCCGCCGTAGCCGTTTTCTAATATAGCTACTGAATCCTCCAGCGCTTTTACCGTTGGATTGCCGAGACGCGTGTATTTATAGCCTTTTACTTCGCCGGCAAATTTTGCTGCGCCGTCTTCGGCTGATAAAAATGCGAATGTCGATGTCTGGTATATAGGTACCGAAACCGCCCCGTATAAAGGATCGACCATCTGGCCGCCGTGGATCGCTTTGGTATTTGGACCTGATTTTCTTAAACAATGCATAAATTAACCTACCCTTCAAAACGTAAAAATTATTTATTATATTTGAGGCCATAAAAGCCTTTTAGCACATTGAATACTCCGTCACTGTTCTGATGATTATAACAATTTGAATTAAATATGTCAATGTTTTTTGATGTCTGTTTTTGGTGCCGGCGGCGGCGGCGGGACGTCTTTAAAGCCGAGGTCTTTTCTTATCGCGCCTGTCCGGTCTATATATTCCCATTTACCGTTGAATTTTACCGAGGCGTATTTACCTTTGGAAAATCCGAAAGGGTGTGCGTAATCAAATTTATTTTCAATCGCTAATTTTCCGTTTTTGTCGTAATAACCCCATTTCCCGCCAATTTTTACGGGGGCAAGGCCGTATTTATAATTTCGTGCTTCTTCCATTGTACCCTGAAAAAAATATTTTCCCGCCGCGTCTATAAAGCCGCACTTTCCATTTTCATATACAACGGCCATTCCTTCTGAAAAATCCTGCGCGTTATCGAATTTAAATTCAATAATCGCTTTTTCCTTTTTATCGATATAACCCCATTTTTTATTTAATTTGACGCGTGCTATTCCGTTTATGAACGCGCCGCATTCTTCATATTTAGGCGCTATTACGAATTTTCCTGTCAGATCTATATAGCCCCATTTTTTTTGCCATACGCTTTGCGCGAGTTCTTCGCTGAAAATACATGAGTTTTCATATCTGGGCTGCTTTATATTTTTGCCGCCGGGGCCCGGCACCCAGATGTCATCGATCTTTTTCACGGTTTGCGCGAATAATTCGCCGTATAAAAGAAAAAATAAAATGATTATTGTCAGAGTAAAAAAAGTTTTTTTCATTTCATAGCTCCTGTTTTCTGTTAGATTTTTTTGTATTATATCATACCGCGATTTGGCGGCAAATATATTTGTGGTTTTATTTTGAATGAATTTTATGTTATAATGAATTTTATCTTACTCCAGTTAAAAAGAATTCGAAAAGGTGATATAAACATGTTTAATGTCGTAAGTATAAGACGCAGGGCGGTTTATTTTAATTATATCCGCCTGGCGCTTTTGGCTGTAATGATTTTATTATTTTTTAACAGTGTTGTATTTGCCCAGATAGAAATCAAGGAAATATCATCGCAGGTTACCATTCTTGGCGATGCCTCTATAAAAGTCAGATATGAATTAAAATTTTTGGAGCTTGAAACGCGTAAAAAAATCAGGACTATTGGGCCGTTTGATAAATACCACAAAATAGAGTCCGTCGTTTTTAAAGGTCCGGACGGTAATGAAATCAACGCCTTTCTTGATAATCCCGAATCTAATATCGCGAACGCTTACAGTTTAAAAATGGCGAAAGCGACTGTCAGCGGAAATGTTTATGACTTGCGGATAGATTACAATGTCGATAACGTGGTCGGGTTTCTGACTGAAATCAACGGCAAAAAATATGTCGGTTTCGAATGGCATCCGCCTACCTGGGCAAGGCTTATCGAAAAGCAGGTAATAACTTTTATAACGCCGGTTGAATTGCCTCTAAATATAAAAAATCCAGAAGATGTGACCGACGCGCTTGTCGACACTGTGGGGATAATGCTTCCGGCCGCCGAAAAAACTAAATTTGACAGGGTTGTTTATTATCCGACGCCGGATGAAACGACAGGTAAAAAATGGCTGTCCTTATATTTCGAGTCGAAAAACATCCCGGCTAACGAGAATTTCGGAACTAAATTTTACGTTCCTCAAAATTATTTCGACATAAGCACGCAGTCGATAGAAATAAAAAAGAGTATAAACGAAGGGGAATTTACTACTGGTGAACTAATATTCATTTTTTTCTTTTTCGGCATTATCGGTTTTTTCGTGCTGCGTTTTTTAGTGCGAAAGATTTTTCCGCCGCTTCCGTCGCTGGACGACGGCAATAACTACACGGCGCCGGAAATCGAGGTCGAAAATTTTACGATATCCGGAAAAATTCCTGACCTTGACCAGATAGAATGCGCGCTTTATATCGGAAATATTTCCAAGGTCGTGACGCTTATAATTTTAAGGCTTGAGCATAACGGCGCTTTAGCCATAATAAATCACGATCCTTTGCAGATACAAATAAATGACGCTTCGCGCGCCGTCGAGGATTACGAAAAAGCTCTTTTGAAAGCGATACTGCCTGACGGTACGATAGATAAAAATATGATACAGGCAGTTTTAGAAAAAATAAGCCGCCGGGTCCAGTCTAAAACATGGAATTGCGATTATCAGGAAGCTAATCGTTATTACCGTGACAGGATAAGGCAGCGGTATGACGATACCAGGAGGCGCGGCCGGCTTGATAATACCGATGACCTTTACTGGATATTGCTTGACGATGAATATGAACGTCAAAGTTACAGAAGAAGATACTATGAAGAAACCGGAAATAGGATGCCTGATGGAAACGATGACGGCATAATAGATGCCGTTAGAAATTCTGACATAGTGCGCGGCGCGGAAAAAATGGCCGGAAATATAGAAAAATATGCCGGCGGTATTGCAAAAAGCGTCGAGGAAAAAACAAGCAAAGTGAGTAATTATGTTACCGGGAAAGTTGCGGCGATCGGTATGGCGCTGGGTTATTCAGCCTGCCATTCGGCATGTCACTCTGCCTGTCATTCGGCCTGCGTCCACTCTGCCTGCCATTCTGCCTGTGTTCATTCTAATTGCCATTCGGCCTGCCACTCCGCGTGCGACTGCCATTCCGCCTGTCATTCCGCTTGTCATTCGGCGTGTGTAAGCGATTTTTAAATATGTTTTAGAGGTCATAGTATATGGATAAAATCAATAAATTAAAAAAAGAAGCGGACCGCATAGTGTTTTCGACGCTTGAACAGGTTTACTTAAGGGACGAAGATAAACTTTTGATATTAAGGCCTAATAAGCTTTATTTTGCCAATGCTACTGCGCTGTATCTTTTAAAAAAACTTTATTCGCCCGATTACCATATTGATAAAATCAATGAATATATGCCTTTTGTCGGAAATTTCATAAGCGATAAATATTTGTCGAATGCGTCAAATGCAGCTGGCAATAACGGCGGCGCTGAAAATTTAAAAACGGAAAGCTTAAAAGATAAAGACCGGAAAAGCTCGGATTTTGAAATAAACGGAATTCAAAAGAATAATGAGCCCAGGTCCGTTGATATCGAGCGTATTATAAGCGAGGCTGCAGCGTTTTATAAAATAAGCGAAGACAGAATAACTGATGATCTTTTGAAACTGATGCAGACCTTATCGTCGCTTTTGGCTTCGCAAAGTAGCGTTGCTTATGTGGATAATAAACCGACGCCGAGCCTTAAAATGACTGATTTTTTAAGTCATGAGCTTTATTATCCGGTACTTTCCGAAATCGCTCTGACATACAGGTGCCAGCTGAAATGCAAATTTTGCTATGCCGGAGTCGGCGGGTATGACGCTGATGAGTTAATGCACGCTGAGATGAATATCGGGCAGATAAAAAGTGTTATAACAAAGATAAGCGATGAAGCGAAGTGTCCGACTATATCTTTTACCGGCGGCGAGCCGACTATTAGGTTTGACGAATTATGCGAGGCTGTTTCATTTGCCAAAGCCAGAGGCATGCGCACCAATCTTATAACAAACGGCATTATCCTTTCAGATAAAACTAGGTGCCAAAGGCTTAAAAACGCAGGGCTTGATTCTGCGCAGGTCAGTATCGAAGGCGCCGGACCTGAAATTCATGATGGAATTACCTGCCTTAAAGGCGCGTTTGAAAAATCGATATGCGCCGTTAAAAATTTGAAGGAAATCGGGATACATGTTCATACCAATTCCACCATTACGACCGAAAATGTCGAAAGCGTTTATAAATTACCGCCGATTCTTGCTGATATCGGGCTTAAGTATTTTTCTGTTAATATGGTTATAAAAACCGGTAATGCCAATATTAACGAGGAACTTTTGATAAATTACAGCGCGATCGGCGAAAAAATAAAGCGGCTTGCCGGCATTGCCGAGGCGAATGGAATAAAATTGGTCTGGTATTCGCCGACGCCATACTGCCTGTTTAATCCTGTCGAAGCCGGCCTCGGCTCCAAATCTTGCGCTGCGGCGTCCGGCTTGCTTTCAGTATCGCCTTCGGGCGAAGTGTTGCCGTGCTCCTCTTTTAAAAACAGCCTCGGCAATTTGCTTACATCGAGCTTCAAAAATATATGGGATTCGAAGGCCGCGAAATATTTCAGGAATAAGAAATTCATTCCGCCGACTTGCGGGAAATGCGACATAAAAGATATTTGTCAGGGCGGGTGCCCTTTATACTGGGATGCCGTAAAAGATTTTAAAGAAATCGAAAAATGCCCGCAAAGTTTAGGCAAAACGCCCGTTAAAAATATGTTGTTTAAATTGAAAAGGAAACTGAACGCGCCGAAATACGGAATATGATTTTTGATGTTTTTATAAATATAAAAAAAACGGTGATTTTATGAGAAAATATGAATTAAATGAATTTATAGAAAAATTGAATGTCCTTTTTGGCGATATATGTAATGCGCTTAAAGAGGCTAATGAAATGCAAAGTTCATTTAACAATGAATATGTTAATAATTTTGAAAAGAATTATGACAGCGCTGAAGCATTGTTAATAGGTGATATAATTAAAATTTACAAGAAAAAATCCAGCGGAGCGCTGATTGAAGCTATAAATCGTGAAATTGAAGTTAAAAAGCCTTTGCTGACTGCTAGAATCGATGAATTTAAAAAAGAACTGGCCGCTATCGAGGATGATTTTCAAAAAATAAAAACCGAAAAAGCGGATTTCTTAAAAGGCTATATGAAGGTAAATCCTGAATTGAACGCAGAGGAAGAAAGGCTAAAAAATTTAATCGCTGTCCGGGAAAAAGAATTAAATGCGCTTAAAGAAAAAATCGAAAGTAAGGGCAATGGCGTGTTTTCATCGTTAGTTAATTTTTTAGGATTGTTTTTCCAACGCCGCGAGTTTTATAAAGGATATAAGGAACTTACGGCTGAAAAAGCGAAACTGCTTGAAACAAGGCAAATATTTTTGAAATCGAAGACGAAAAAAGACGATTTTGAAAAAAATGTCGGAAGACGTTATAATGATGACTTAAAAAAGGCGGCTTATCTTCGCCAGAGCCTGTTTAAACTCGAAAATGATTTTGAAAATACTGTTCTTGAAGAAGCCGTAAGTTCGGTAATTTTGACTGTCGGCGATAAAAAATTGCTTGAACTCGAGCAGCAAATAAAAAACGTCGAAAATTTTATCGAACTATACGCAATGAAAAAAGAATATGAAATCAGTTTAAAAAATGTTTCGGAAGAAATAGGTTTTCTGACAGGTATTAAATCGGGTGTGGAAAATATTTTAAAAACGTTGAAATCGCTGTCGGAACAATACAGGCAGTATAGCAGTTATCTTAAGCCGC
>Ga0116193_1003005_pt1 | contig 12381 bp, 8 predicted proteins | sample AD_UKC115_MetaG_FD_89892 | JGI IMG/M metagenome (GOLD analysis project Ga0116193, IMG submission 89892) | Active sludge microbial communities of municipal wastewater-treating anaerobic digesters from Hong Kong - AD_UKC115_MetaG | ecosystem: Engineered > Bioreactor > Anaerobic > Digestate | place... | reverse complement strand
TGCTGGTGCCGCGTCCCGGTGAGTGCGTCGAGGAGCACCGGCCACTCCGTGCGCACCGCCGCCCGCAGGTAGCCCTCGTCCAGCCCGGTGAACGTGTCGCAGCGCCGGATGGCGATATTGCGCTCCGCCAACCGACGGCGGGTTCCGTCGGCGTCGTCCACGGCGAACAGGACGAACGGCGCGACACCGTCGACGACGGCCAGGCCTGCACCCCGCATCACCGCCACCATCTGTGCCCGGCACCGGGCCAGGTCCTCGGCCTCGCGCCGCGCCTCGGCAACCCGGGCCGGGGAGCAGCAGGCGGCCACGGCGATCATCGGCAAGGTGCCCACCGGCCAGTGCGGACGGCGCGCGCTCAACCGGGCCAGCACCTCCGGCGCGCCCAGGGCGTACCCGACCCGGAGCCCGGCCAGCGCCCAGGTCTTGGTGAGGCTGCGCAGCACCACCACATCGGCGAGCCGCTCGCCGGCCAGTGACTCCGGCTCGCCGGGAATCGCGTCGGTGAAGGCCTCGTCCACCACCAGGATCCGGCCCGGGCGGCGCAGGGCGAGGATCTCCTCCCGTCGGTGCAGCACCGAGGTCGGATTGGTGGGATTGCCGATGACCACCAGATCCGCGTCGTCGGGCACCCGCCCGTCGGCGAGCCGGAACGGCGGCGGCAGGACCACGTGCCGGTAGTCGATGCCCCACGCCGCGAACACCGCGGCGGGTTCGGTGAACGACGGTGCGATCAGCGCGACACGGCGCGGCGCCAGGTTGGGCAGCAGCGCGAAACCCTCTGCGCCACCGGCCAACAGCAGTACCTCGTCGGCGGGCCGGCCGTGACGGTCGGCTGCCGCCTCCACCGCCCGTCGTTCGACGAGGCCACCGGGATATCGACCGAGATCGGTGAGGCCACCGGCCAATTCGTCACGTAGCCACTGCGGCGGCGCATCACCGCGCACGTTGACGGCGAAGTCGAGCATCCCGGGGAGTGCCGCCTGGTCGCCGTGATAGTGATGGTCGATTCCCATGTGCGACATCACAATACGGGCAGCGCCCGACGCAGGAGCGCGGCCGAGATCGCCGCCACCCCGTGGCCGAATGCCGCGAAGTCGAGGTGGGCGTCGCGGCCGGCGAGGTCCGACAGTGCGCGAATCACCAACCAGGGCAACCCGAAGCTCTCGCAGACCTGCGCGACCGCGCCGCCCTCCATCTCGATGGCCGCGGCGGCGAACTCGGCATGCAGCCTGGTCCGCGTCGGCTCGCAGTGCAGGTACTGATCCCCGGTCAGGATCGTCCCGTACACCACGTGCGGCGGCCGGTCCTGGCCCCCGGCGGCCCGATCGAGGACCGGCAGTTCGAAGTCCGCCAGGCGGTCGCGCACCCGGGCCGCCAGCGAGGCATCGACGGGGTGGCCGAGTCGATCGGTCGGGTTGAAGAACCGGACATGGCCGGCCTGGTACACCTCGAGCCGTTCGTCGTGGATCATCCCCGCGTCGCACTGCACGATCCGGTCGGCGATCACCACGTCGCCGACCGACAGCGCGGGATCCAGCCCGCCGGCGATCCCGGAGAAGGCGATCGACCGGCAGCCGAAGCGGTCGATCAGCAGCGTGGTGACCAGCGCGGCATTCACCTTGCCCATGCCCGACCCGACCAGCACCACGTCGTGCCCGTCCAGGGTGCCCGTCGCGAACTCCGCGTGCCCGACGGTCACGGTCGCGACGCCGTCCAGGTTCGCGCGCAGGTGGGTCAGTTCCTCCGGGATCGCGCAGATCAGACCGACGGTCACGCCTCAGCCCACATCGACCCAGTCCAGGGTGCGCTCGACCGCCTTGCGCCAGCCCGCGTACCCGGCCTCACGCTGTTCGGCCGTCCACCGCGGCGTCCACCGCCGATCCTCCTGCCAGTTGGCGCGCAGTTCGTCCTCGGTCTCCCAGAAGCCGACCGCCAGCCCGGCGGCGTAGGCCGCACCCAGCGCGGTGGTCTCGGCGACGACCGGGCGGACGACGTCGACGCCGAGGACATCGGACTGGATCTGCATGCACAGATCGTTGGCGGTGATCCCGCCGTCCACCTTGAGCACCTCCAGATGCACACCCGAGTCGGCCCGCATCGCATCCATCACGTCGCGGCTCTGGTAACAGATCGCCTCGAGCGTGGCGCGGGCCAGGTGGGCGTTGGTGTTGAACCGGGACAGGCCCACGATCGCGCCGCGCGCATCCGACCGCCAGTACGGCGCGAACAGGCCGGAGAACGCCGGGACGAAGTACACCCCGCCGTTGTCCTCTACCTGGCGCGCGAGGGCCTCGCTCTGGGCGGCGCCGCTGATGATGCCCAGCTGATCACGCAGCCACTGCACCGCCGATCCGGTGACGGCGATCGACCCCTCGAGCGCGTACACCGGCTTGGCGTCCCCGAACCGATAGCAGACCGTGGTGAGCAGTCCGTTCTCGGAGCGGACGATCGTCTCTCCGGTGTTCAGCAGCAGGAAATTGCCGGTGCCGTAGGTGTTCTTGGCCTCGCCGGCGGACAGACACACCTGCCCCACCATGGCGGCCTGCTGATCGCCGAGGATGCCGGTGACCGCGACCTCCCCCTCCAGCGGCCCCGCCGCATGCGTCACCCCGTAGGGCTCGGGCGACGACGACGAGGCGATGCGCGGCAGCATCCGGCGCGGAATCCCGAAGAAGGACAACAGTTCATCGTCCCAGTCCAGGGTCTCCAGATTCATCAGCATGGTGCGGCTGGCATTGGTGACGTCGGTGACGTGCACGCCGCCGCGGGGCCCGCCGGTCAGGTTCCACACCACCCAGGTGTCGCAGGTACCGAACAGCGCGTCGCCACGCTCGGCGGCCTCGCGGACCCCGTCGACGTTGTCCAGGATCCACTGGACCTTGCCGCCGGAGAAGTAGGTGGCCGGGGGAAGCCCGGCCTTGTGCCGGATGACGTCCCCGCGGCCGTCGCGGTCCAGCGCGGTGGCGATCCGGTCGGTCCGGGTGTCCTGCCACACGATGGCGTTGTAGAACGGCCGGCCGGTCCGCCGGTCCCAGACGACCGTGGTCTCCCGCTGGTTGGTGATGCCGAGGGCCGCGATGTCCCCGCCCGTCAGGTTCGTGCTGTTCAGCGCCGACTGCAGCACCGAACCGACGCGCTCCCAGATCTCGACGGGGTTGTGCTCGACCCAGCCGGCGTCCGGCAGGATCTGCTCATGCTCGAGCTGGTGGCGACCCACCTCCCGCCCCGAGTGATCGAAGATCATCGCCCGGGTGCTGGTGGTGCCCTGATCGATGGCCGCGACGAAGTCGGTCATTGCATCGCTCCTCATCCCGAACGCCGGTGGTGACCCTGCTCGTCACGAACCTATCGGCAATGTGGTGGCAGTTGCGGTGCGACCCGACCACTCAGCGGTAGTCGATCACCACCCGGCCGTCGATCTCACCGCGCTCCATCCGGCCGAACACCTCGTTGATGTCGTCCAGGGCCGCCGTCTGGACGGTCGGGTGGATCAGGCCGCGGGCGTAGAAGTCCAGCGCCTCGACCATGTCCTGTCGGGTGCCGACGATCGAGCCGCGGATGGTCAGACCCTTGAGCACGATGTCGAAGATCGGCGCCGGGAAATCGCCGGGCGGCAGGCCGTTGAACACGATGGTGCCGCCGCGCCGGGTCAGGCCGATGGCCTGGCCGAACGCCTGCGGGTGCACCGCGGTGACCAGCACGCCGTGCACCCCGCCGGTGGCCTTCTGCACCTCGGCGATGACGTCGGCGGTCTTGCCGTTCACGGTGACCTCGGCACCGAGCCGCTGGGCCAGCGCCAGCTTGGCGTCGTCGATGTCGATGGCCACCACCCGCAGGCCCATGGCCCGGGCGTACTGCACGGCGATGTGGCCCAGGCCGCCGACGCCGGAGATCGCCACCCACTGGCCGGGCCGGGTGTCGGTGACCTTCAGGCCCTTGTATACGGTCACCCCGGCGCACAGGATCGGGGCCACCTCGACCGGATCGCAGCCGTCCGGGATGCGGGCCGCGTAGGCGGCGTTGACCAGCATGTAGCTGCCGAAGCTGCCGTTGACGGTGTAGCCGCCGTTCTGCTGCTTCTCGCACAGCGTCTCCCAGCCGGTGCGGCAGTATTCGCAGCTGCCGCAGGCCGACCACAGCCACGCGTTGCCGACCTTGTCGCCGACCGCCAGGTCATCCACACCCGGGCCCAGGGCGACGACGGTGCCGTAGCCCTCGTGGCCGGGGATGAACGGCGGGCTGGGCTTGACCGGCCAGTCGCCGTGCGCGGCGTGCAGGTCGGTGTGACAGACGCCGGATGTCTCCAACTTGACCAATGCCTCCCCGGGTCCGGGCGTGGGCAGCTCGAGATCGGAAACCTCCAGTGGCGCACCGAACTTGGCGACGACGGCGGCGCGCATCACTTCGGTCGCGGTGCCGGATTGGGCGTTCAGGGTTTGGGTCATGATCTTTCCAATCGTGAATGTTGTTTGCTGACAGTAATTTTCAGTTGGGTGATCCGGGCAGCAGCCATCAACGCCCGTACCGTGCGGGACTTTCCTGTGCTAGCGCGGGTCGATCAGAAGAAGCCCTGCGCCTTGTTGGAGTAGCTGACCAACAGGTTCTTGGTCTGCTGGTAGTGGTCGAGCATCATCAGGTGGTTCTCCCGGCCGATGCCCGACTGCTTGTAGCCACCGAACGCCGCGTGCGCGGGGTACTGGTGATAGCAGTTGGTCCAGACCCGGCCGGCCTTGATGTCACGACCGGCCCGGTAGGCAGTGTTGCCGTCGCGGCTCCAGACGCCGGCACCCAGGCCGTAGAGGGTGTCGTTGGCGATGTCGATGGCCTCGGCGTAGTCCTTGAACGACGTCACCGCCACCACCGGGCCGAAGATCTCCTCCTGGAACACCCGCATCTTGTTGTTGCCGGTGAAGATGGTGGGTGCGACGTAGTAGCCGCCGTTGAGGTCACCGCCCAGCTCGGCCCGCTCGCCGCCGGTCACCACCTGCGCGCCCTCGCTCTTGCCGATCTCGATGTAGGACAGGATCTTCTCGAGCTGGTCGTTGGAGGCCTGCGCGCCGATCATGGTCTCGGTGTCCAACGGGTTGCCCTGCCGGACGGCCTTGGTGCGGATGGCGGCCATCGCCAGGAACTCGTCGTAGATGTCCTGCTGGATCAGGCTGCGCGACGGGCAGGTGCACACCTCGCCCTGGTTCAGCGCGAACATCGTGAAGCCCTCGAGTGCCTTGTCCTGATAGTCGTCGTTGGCGGCCATCACGTCGGAGAAGAAAATGTTCGGGCTCTTGCCGCCGAGTTCCAGGGTGACGGGAATCAGGTTCTGGCTGGCGTACTGCATGATCAGCCGCCCGGTGGTGGTCTCACCGGTGAACGCGATCTTGGCGATCCGGTTGCTCGAGGCCAGCGGCTTGCCCGCCTCCACGCCGAAGCCGTTGACGATGTTCACCACGCCCGGCGGCAACAGGTCCCCGATGAGCGAGAACAGATAGAGCACCGAGACGGGGGTCTGCTCGGCGGGCTTGAGGACGATCGCGTTGCCCGCGGCCAGCGCGGGAGCCAGCTTCCAGACGGCCATCAGGATCGGGAAGTTCCACGGAATGATCTGCCCGACGACGCCGAGTGGCTCGTGGAAGTGGTAGGCGACCGTCTCCTCGTCGATCTCGCTGAGCGAGCCCTCCTGGGCGCGAATGGCACCCGCGTAGTACCGGAAGTGGTCGACGGCCAGCGGGATGTCGGCGTTCAGCGTCTCGCGGATGGGTTTGCCGTTGTCCCACGACTCGGCGAGCGCGATGGCCTCGAGGTTCTGCTCGATGCGATCGGCGATCTTGTTGAGGATGACGGCGCGTTCGGCCGCGGTGGTCCTGCCCCAGGCCGGCGCGGCGGCGTGCGCGGCGTCGAGGGCCTTCTCGATGTCGGCCTCGTCGGAACGGGCCACCTCGCAGAACACCTCGCCGGTGATCGGCGTCCTGTTCTCGAAATAGCGGCCCGCCGCGGGTGCGACCCAGCCGCCGCCGATGTAGTTGTCGTAGCGGGACTCGAAAGTCATGAGGGCATCAGCGCTGCCCGGGCGTGTGTAAACAGTCATGGGTGATGCCTCTCGTGTGTCGGTCATCACTCACACTAGGGACGAGAGGGTTGCACCACAGTTGCACCTAGCCCAGTTCGAAATCCAGTCCCGCCAGGTGCCCGTCGGCCCGGGCCCGCGCGGCCGAATCGGGGGCCCGCCGGTGCAGCACCTCCCAGCCGTCCCTGTCGTCGCGACCCTCCGGTAGTTCGAGCCACCGGCGCAGCAGCGCGGGCCGCTGCGCGGACCCGGCCACGACGGCCGCCCGCAACGTCGCCGACAGCTGGGTGCGCAACCGGGCGATCGCCGGCGACACCGACTGCGGGAGCAGCGCACCCTGGTAACGGCTCAGCGCCGTGTCGATGTCGTCGGCGTCCAGCGCGTCGAACACCTCGCCGACATCGGTGGTGATGGCCGCCAGCAGCCGGTAGGGCCGGGACGAAAGATGTTCGGGTCCGATCACCCGGCGCAGCCGCGACATCTCGGCCCGCACCGTCACCACGTCGAGGTCCTTGTCGTCCAGCAGTACCGCCAGGTGGTCCGCACTCAGTCCCTCGGGGTGGCGGCTGAGCAGCACCAGGATGTCGGCGTGCCGGCCGGTCAGCTGCGCGGCCCGCAGGCGGCCGTACTCATCGGTGGTCACCCAGCGCGGGCGTCCGGCGCCCAGCACCACCAGATGTGGTCGCGGCGCCGCGGGCTCGGGTACCGACCCCGTCAGCCGCAGCAGCGCCAGATGGTTCTCGACGGCGACGGCCGTGGCGCGGACCAGGGCCAGCGTCTGCGCCGAGGCCACCGGCGCCCCGCCGGTCAGGTCGATGGCGCCCAACAGCGCGCCGCTGGACGGGTCGTGAACGGGTGCCGCGGTGCAACTCCACGGCTGCACGATCCGGGAGAAATGCTCGGAGCCACGGATCTGGATCTCTCGGTCGAGCGCCAGCGCCGTCCCGGGCGCGTTGGTCCCGGCGCCGCGCTCGCTCCAGTCGGCTCCCGGGGCGAAGTTCATCTTCTCGGCCTTCGCCCGGGCCACCGGGTCGCCCTCGACCCAGAGCAGCGTGCCGTCGGCCGCCGTCACCGCCACCACCACGCCGGACTCCACGGCGTCGTCCACCAGGAGCCTGCGGATGATCGGCAGCGCGGGTGCCAGCGGATGACTGTCCCGCAGCCCGGCGACGTCCTGCACGGCGGGGCGGGCGCTGCCGAGATCGGGATCCACCCCCGTGGCCAGGCTCCGCCGCCAGCTCTGGGCGACGACGGGGCGCACGGCACTGGAGTCCAGCGCGGCGGGATCGACCTCGCCGGACACGAACCGCCCATGGATGTCATGGACATCGCTGATGTTGTGGGGCGGATCTGCGGTCACGACGCACACACTTTCTGACGGCATGGCCACCATACGCCCGGACGGGCGCGCAGTGCGGTCCCGCGGGGCCTCTCCCCCCGCAGGACCGCACACGTTCTCCGGCGCTACCGCCAGGCGTTGGCGGCGCGCCGGTCGGTGTCGGCGACATCGCCGGCGCCGTCGCGCACGGCGTTGCCGAGGCGCACCAGGATGTCGTTGAGCGCGGCCGCGGACTGGTGCCAGCGGTCCTGTTCGAGCCGATAGGCGGCCGCGGATTCCCGGGTCCACAACTGCTGCAGCGGTGCGATCCGCGACCGCAGGTCCTCGAGCGCGCCGTTGAGCCGGGCCGCGGTGGTCTGGATCTCCTGGCGCACCGAGAATTCGATCTCGGCGAAATCGTAGGACAGGACGGGGTCCATGCTCAGACCCCCGCGATGTCGCCGCCGACGGCCACGATGCGGCCCTCGTGTGCCAGCGCGGCATCGTGCAGCAGCCGCTCGTTGGTGCGGATCGTGGCGGCGATGTCGTCGAGCGCCTGGCACAGCCGCGCGGATTCCGCGTTCCACCGGTCGACGACGTCGCGGAACCGCGCCGCCGCCGGACCGCTCCACACCGTCGCCGGAACCGCACCGACCCGGGCGATGAAGGCGCCCAGCATCGCGCGGATCTCCGCGGAGCGGCTGTCGGTTGCCGCTGCGACGTCGCGCATGAGCGCGAAATCGGTTGTCAGCCGGCCTTGTCCAGTGTCCATGGTTTTCCTCCCACGTATTCGGTTACCTGTTTAGACGGTTCGCCGGCCTGCGCGGTTCCCTTGCCGATCAACCAATTTCGCGCGCCGACGCGATCGCCTCGGCACAGGCGCCCGGAGCGCGCTGACATCCGATCGCGATCCGGACCCGGCCGCTGAGCAACACGGTCCAGGCGATCTCCCGGCCGGGACGGATCTCCCGGTAGGTCACCGCGGGGCGACCGGATCGCTGATCCGCGGGGTTGAAGTCGACGAACACATCGGGCGGCTCGGCGTCCAGGGCGGCCCGCAACGCGGCCGCGGCGGCGGCCGGATCCGGATCCGGGACGACCGACTGGGTGAGGTAGAGGACGGCGCCGGGATCATCCGGCGCTGCGACCTCGACGCGGGCCGAGCCCGGGCCGTCGGTCACGCGGTGCACCGCCCAGTGGGCCGGAACCCGCATCGTCACCCGGCCGTCGACGAGATCAGTTGTCGCCGACGGCTTTTCATGAACAACCGCCATCCCGGCAACAATGGCGAGTGCGGCCACGGCCGCCAGCACCCGCACCGCGACGGGCGGGAGCCGCCGTTTCGGCACCACGGGCTGCGGCGCTTCGCGGGCCGCGAGCCGCAGGTGACGATCGGTCAGCACCCGGACCGGCCGGCCGTCCACCCGCAGCTGCCGGGCCAGCCGGGCGGCCAGCGCATCGGCACCCGGCACACCGGCCGGCGCATCGATGTGGACCAGGCCGGCGGCCAGCCGTCCGGCCGCCCGGTCGACCACCACTACCGGCTCGGCACAACGCGTTTCGGCTCCCGTAATGCCCTCGCCGTCGCCGATGACGACAAATTCCGGCCCGATCTCGACGAACACCTCGTTGGGGTGCAACAACTCCCCGCGCGCGACGGTGCGGACCCGTGCGGCGAGGCCCCCGGCCGCGCCGGCCACCAGCGCCACCCGGTCGGCCGTCCACCATGAGGGGTGGACCAGCAGGACATCGGACGCCCCGGCCAGCAGCGGTTGGAGTGCCGACCGCCATCCATCGGCCGTGGTCTCCTCGGACGGGATGGGAAATGCTGCGGCACAATCTGTTCCGGGGTCCAGGAGCCGAACCGTTCCCGGACCGACCTCGCACACCGTCGTCACGCGGGCTCGGTCCACGCGACCTGGATGGTCCGTTCGTCGCCGCCGCGCCCGACCAGCACGCCGCGCCCGGGCGGTAGCCGCCGCGGCCGAGCGGTGCCCACCAGCGGACCCTCGTCGGGCGCGGCGCTCAGCTGCAATCCCATCGGCCCGGATTCCCGCAGCGCGCTCAGCACCGGGTCGTACAGCGCCCGGGCGGCTCCCCCGCTACCGCGGGCCATCACCACCCGCAGACCGATGTCGCGGGCATGCGGGAGCAGCTCGGCCAGCGGTGTCAGCGCCGTCGCGGCCAGTGCGTAGTCGTCGACCATGAGGTAGACCGTTGCTGCGCCGTCCTTCTCGCCGTCGAGCCGCCGGCGCAATCGGGCGAGGACCGCCGCAACGGGTTGCAGCCCGGCGCCGCGCGGATCGAGCAGCACCACCTCCGCGCCCGGCTCGGTGCGGGCGATCTCGCGGCACAGCAGCCGCACCACGGCCGTCTTCCCGGACCCCGGCTCACCGAGGACCAGCAGGTGTGCGGCCGCCAGATCGAGCGCGACCGGTTCGAGGCGTTCCTCGTCCACGCCGAGCACGGGCACGCTGCTCGCTGCGCGCGCGAGCAGGTCGCCGTGGTCCAGGACGGTGGGCAACAGCCGGACCGGCGGGACCCGCCAGCCGTCCGCCTCGCGCAGGTGCGGGCCGCCGGGCCGGGCGATCACGATGGGCAGGCCATCGGGACCCAGCCCGTGGCCCGGCCGGTTCCGCGGCACCGCGGCCGCCCGTGCCCGGTCGATCTCGGAGTCGGCGGGATCCCCCAACCGCAGTTCGATCCGGGTACCGAGCTGATCGCGCAGGGCGGGCCGGATGTCGGCCCAGCGCCCGGCCGTCACCACCAGGTGCACGCCGTGGGCCAGGCCCGCACCGGCGAGGATCCCCAGGGCCGACTCCAGGTCGTCATACTCCCGCCGGGCCGAGCCCCAGCCGTCGACCACGAGGAACACGGCGGCTCCGGCCGCGTCCCCGCCGGCTTCGCGACTGCGCAGGATGCCCAGGACGTCGGCGACCGTGCGGCGGACCAGATCCGGATTGTTCCCCGGCGCCACCACCCCGACGTGCGGCAGCTCCGCCAGCCCGGCCAGCCCGCCGCCGAAGTCCAGGCAGTACACCTGCGCGCGGCGCGGCCGGCGCGTGGCCGCCAGTGCGGTCACCAGGGTCCGCACCGTGGTCGTCTTCCCCGAGCGCGGGCCGCCGACGACCGCCACATTGCCGGCGGCTCCCGCCAGGTCGGCGAACAGCGGGTCCCGCCGGTGCTCGTACACCCGGTCCACCACGCCGATCGGCACCCCCTCGGGGTGCTCGGACAGCAGTACCGCCAGGTCCGGCGTCCCGGTCAGGGGCGCCAGCCACACCGGGTGCGGCGCCGGGCCAAGCCCGGCCACGGCGTCGAGCACGGTGTCCAGCAGCGTCGGGCCGCACGCGGGGTCCGGGGCCTCGGAACCGGTGAACAGCCGCGGCGCCGGCGAGGTGCGCGGCCGCACCGGCCGGCGCCCCGACACGTATCCGGCCTGGAACGGAACAGGTTCGGCCGCTGCGGCTTTCAGATATGCCGCGCCCGGCTGCGCCGGCAGGTGGTGCGCGTCGGGCACCCCGATCACCATCCGCGATTCGGTCTCCGACAGGGTCTTCAGGCAGATCCGGTAGGACAGGTGCGATTCGAGCCCGCGCAGCCGGCCCTCCTCGAGGCGCTGACTGGCCAGCAGCAGATGGATGCCCAGTGATCGGCCCAGCCGGCCGACCGCCACGAAGACGTCCGCGAATTCGGGGTGCCGGCTGAGCAGTTCGGAGAATTCGTCGACGATGAGGAACAACGTCGGCAGCTCCGGCAGGGCGTTGGCGCTCGCCAGATTTCCGGCAGCACGCAGCAGGCGTTGGCGCCGGTCGATCTCCCCGGTCAGCGCCTCCCGCATGCGATCGACCAGGTGGGCCTCCTCGTCGAGATTGGTGACGACGGCGGTGGTGTGCGGCGCACGGGCCAGGTCCAGGAACGTCGCACCACCCTTGAAGTCGATCAGGATCAGGTTGACGGTCGCCGGTGAGTGCCGGGCGATCATCCCGAGTGCGATGGTGCGCAAGAGTTCCGATTTCCCCGAGCCCGTCGCTCCGACGCACAGGCCGTGTGGGCCGATGCCGCCGAGTGCCGCCTCCCGGATGTCCAGCTCCAGCGGTTCGCCGGCGACGGTGGTGCCGATCGGGATGCCCTGCAGGCCGGACTCGTTGTCCCACCGCACTTCCGGGCCCGAGCCGATGCCCGGTTCGGGTGCGTGGTGGCCGGCGAGCCGGCGGGCCAGCGCCGTCGCGCCGATCGCCGAGAGGCCGTCGGGTCGGCCCGTCGGCATCGCGGTGCCGTCGATCTCGACGCCGAGTTCGCCTCGTTCGCCGTCCCAGGGCACGATCCGGATCCTCACGTGGCACGCCGATCCATCCCGGATCCGTTGATGCGGAAGCCATTTGAGCCAGCCCCAGTCGGCGCCACAGGAATCGACGACGCTGATCGCCAGATCGGCCGGGTCGTGTGCGACGGCCAGCTGGCAGATCAGTGCCCGCGCCAGTGCGCGGGCACCCCCGGCCGGACCACGGACGGCGATCTCCGAGGCGGCGGCCAGATCGACGGTCACCGGGGTGTCCGGCACGAACTCGTGGGCCCGTAACAATTGGTCCAGCGCGGCCGCCGTCACCGGGTCGGACTCCGCGGCACCGGCGGCGTCCGGTCCGAGCGCCCGCGCCTCGGGGACGACGGACCCCAGACCGACCCGCGCGGAGCCGAAGTCCGCCGCCGTACGGGTCCGGTCCCACAGTCGCTCCGCCGGCAGTGCCCACAGATCCTCTGGCGCCGGGTGTCGCGACCATAGTCGATCACGTTGTGCGGCAGCCTCATCGGCCAGCCGCTGCGACACGGAGTCGAGGTAGCGCAGATAACGCCGGCGGTCCGCGTTGAGTTCCGCGCGCCATCTGCCGGCCCCACCGGTCAGCACCGCCGCACCCGCCGACAGCAGCATCATGAGGGGAAGGACCAGCAGGGCCGGACTGTGCGCGGAGCCGTGTCGCGACGTCAGCAGGAACACCGCGAC
>Ga0116193_1003003_pt1 | contig 12384 bp, 19 predicted proteins | sample AD_UKC115_MetaG_FD_89892 | JGI IMG/M metagenome (GOLD analysis project Ga0116193, IMG submission 89892) | Active sludge microbial communities of municipal wastewater-treating anaerobic digesters from Hong Kong - AD_UKC115_MetaG | ecosystem: Engineered > Bioreactor > Anaerobic > Digestate... | reverse complement strand
CACCAGTGACGCTATGCGAAATGCTCCATGTTCGGCGGTGCGCAGTTGACTGGCGCCCGAAACCGGAGCCAATCGCTTGCGTTTCCGTGGGGCTTTGCACCGTTTCCGGTGACAGCCTCCGGCGACCGTTTGCAGACTAAACGGAGCCATTTCGTCCGGTTATTGACTAATGCCCGGCTTCCGTGCTATAATCTGTGTTGTCAGTATTCTACACTTTGCTAAAGCGGACCTTACTTACCCGAATACGTAGTAGGGTAGGAGGCAACCGGACTAGGAGAATCTTTTACCCAAACGCAATTTGCAGGCACAGGACAGGAGGATTATGTCATGGCTAAGTTGACCCCTCAGGAATTCCGGGAGAAACAGGCTCGCAGACTGAAAGGCGCGATTGAGGATATCCGGGCCGGTATCGAACGTGTATCTACAGCGCCCACGGCGCAGGCTGCAGCCAAGCAAGAGAAGATGGTGGCGAACCTGACGCAGGCCGTCCAGTCTGGCAAGTGGGCGGCACGTCTCAAGAAAGTGACCCTTGAGGATTGGAAGGCGGCTACGGCAACCAAGGGCCTCCCTCGCATCGCATCGGGCATTGACGGTGCAGCGGCTAAGGTCGAGGATTTTGCCACGCAACTTCTGTCTTACGAGGACCAGGTGCTCGCGCAGATTAAGTCTATGCCAGACCTGACCCTTGAGGACTCTATCAACCGGGCTACGACCTGGATTCGCCAGATGTCGAAATTCAGCAAGAAGTGACCCGGATATAGACGGCAGAAAGGGAGGGTTAATCAATGTTGCATCGGCTTACCTATCTGGAAAACCGTAGAACCCTGCCAGACGCGGGCACATTGGTAACGGATATCAACGTCAGAGACCCGATGACGGCCCTTTGGGTTGAGATGCGTGTTACCAACGGTGCTACGTCCAACCAGGCTAACCTGGTGGCGGATTGCCTGACCAAGGTGGAAGTCATCGACGGCGGGCGCACCATCATTTCCCTTTCCGGTTACGAGGCGTTCGCTTTGGCAGGTTATCTTAATGGCCGGCTCCCTTCGTGCATCTTTGACGAAACGGGGGGCAACGTCCAGTCTATCGCATTTCCGCTCATGTTCGGCCGTTGGATTGGTGATCCGTCCTTCGCCTTTGACCCAACGAAATACACCATGCCACAGGTCCGAGTACAGTGGAATATCGCAGCGGTCCGGGCCGTGGACGTGACGGCTTTCGCCACAGGCACGACACAGCTGACCCTCCTGGCTGAGCTTCTTGAGGGCGGCGCGGCTCCCGTCGGCGTGCTCAACGCGAAGGAATTCTACAGTTTCACGACTGGAGCGTCTGGCGTTGAGTACATCGACATGCCTCGTGATTTCAACCTGGTTGGCTTCCTGCTCAGGGCCTACGAGCCTGGAATCGCTTGGAATGCCACGGTTGGCAACGTCAAGCTTAACGCGGACCAGGGCAAGTATGTTCCCTTCGACATGCGGGCAACTGACTTCCTGCGCGCCATGATGAAGGACGGAAACCGCTTCGTGTACTCTCACGTCTTTCAGGCGAGTGACCAGGACACGCTCTATCCTATACTGAAATACGACGAGTCGGTTATGCTCAACGACACGGACTCTCTGATTATCGCAGGCTACACCGGCGCAGGCGTTGGACAGGGTACGGTTGGCGTCACTCGCGGCGGTACAAGCTACACGACAGATACCACGATGCGCGCCATTGTTGAGGGGGCGCTGCCGTTTGGTTGCACCTGGACCCCCCTAGGCGACCTGTCGGACCCGAACGATTGGTTTCCGGCTCCCTCGTTCCGCAGCGTGCGACTTGAGCTTACACAGGCAAACGCGGGCGGCGCTGTCGCGTTGGTGACCCGGCAGGCAGAGACCTACTAGCCTAACCCGGACCACGTACTTTTGAATAGGCTCCCATAATAAAGGGGGGCCTTTTACTATATGTGGAGGTTGGATATGCCAAAGGTTCCGTTTGCGGGCAGGTTTGTGGTGATCGGCACAGACGCGACGGCCCAGGACGTTGACGGCGACGTAGCACAGCCTGACGCTATCCGGTGCTTTGATCGGCTTGTCGCCGTGGAAAGCAACCGAGCGAATGTTGTGGTAAGACTCGGCTTTAAGCAGGGTTCCTCTATCATCTGGTATGACGGCGGGGCACCGACAACGGCTGGCGTCCCAACGGCAGGTTATGGTAAAGTCTGGCTCCCTGGCGACTGGCGACCCTTTGCCCGTTTCTACGGCATTACCCCAGGGGACTCTCTGGAGCTTTATACATTCGGGTACACGATGGAACGCATGGAATAAGCGGGGGTACAGGGCCGTGATATACCAGACGGAGCTTGTCATACCTCCAAATACACCCGTCTATGCTCCAGTAGAGGGGACCCTAGGCGTGACCGTGGGTGTTGTGACTCGCGTTTGGGTGCGTTGGCGTTGGGGCGCGGGGAGCCTGTGTGGAGTAAAGATATTCCGCGAAGCTTTGCAGGTTTGGCCTACGAGCCTGGGGCTTTGGTTTCCTTCAACGACTCATGACACGACCTGGGAGGAAAATTATCACGTGGCCGACGTCCCTTTGGAGTTTGTCATACGGGCCTATAACCTCGATGACACTTTTAGCCATAAGGTCTACATTGCCGTCAACGTCCAGCGTCCTAGCGTCAATCAGAACGTCCAGGATTTTCTAGACTTCCTCGCGCATGGGGGGACAAATGGGTGACCTGATGCGTGCCGTGCTCGGCAAAGTCCTGACCCTCGTGGGATCTGACGGTACACACTTTTACTCTGCCTATATCGACAGCAATGGACATTTGCGCGTCAATATCGCAGCCTCAAGCATGCCTGGGGGTATTGCTCGGGAGACCACGCTTGAGGAAATAATGGACCGGATAGGGGAAAGAAATGACACGGTAGATGGCTCTCTTAATTACAAGCTTGCCCAGCTTTTAACGGCCTTGACCGTCAAGAACGCCTCAGTATACAAGTCGCAGTATACCTTTAGCGGGGAAACCACGGGTTCGTCTGGCAATTTGACAGTGGACTCAACCGCTGTGGCGACGGGGCACTTGGCAGAAATTCAGGTATGTACGGCTTGGCTTTCCGCAGGTTCAGCCACGGTATTGCAGATATCTCTGATAACCTCGGGGGGTGTATTTCCCCTCTTACGGCAAGCGTCCCCAGGCGTGGATAACGGCCAGACCGTTTATGGTCCCTTTACCTTGAAACAGGGCGACTTTATCCGGGCCACGGCGGTTAGTGTTGGGGCTTCCACAAAGGTTAAGCTTGCCGTCGTGGGCAAGAATTATGCAGCGAGCTAAGCTTGCTGGGGAGAGAGATAAATGCCTCGGGGTGCGCCAGATGACTCCAACGTGGTCAAACAGGGTGCAGTCTACCGTCTAGACGACATGGCAGAGCTTGCGGCACGCTTGGGCAGTGTCGTTAATTATCACCGGTTCGGGGACGTGGTTTACACAGATACTTTCGAATCGGGGCTAAACGGTTACCAGTTTCTCGGTAACGGCTCGGGTGGGTATGTTCGGGTAACGAACGATTATGCAGTGGGGGGTAACATTGCCATAGTCCTGAATACGGGCACAGGTACTAACCCTTACATTGCAATGTGGCGCGGTATACCGGTTCCGGCCAGTTACTACCTTGGTTTTAGCTTTTACTTTATGATTACCCCTGGGGCGGGTACCGTCCAGTGTCAGTTAAGTCATTTTACCGGTTCTCAACACTGGCTTTTCGTGGCGCAATACGACCATAGAACAGGGGAGGTAAGCGTCAGGGCTACGGACGGGGCTTGGCACGTGTTAGGGACCATTAGCAAGTTGGTCGAGGGACAGGGGATTTTCAATATCATCAAGGTGACCGTAAACATTGACGCGTGCACCTTCGACAAGGTCTACCTAAACGAAAAGGTATTCGACGCTAGACCATACGGCCCCGTGATCACTTTCGACACCAGTGCGCCATTTTTCCGGGGGTATGCACGCTTTACCGCAGACGGTGCGGGTTCGACAAAATTTTACCTGGACAATTGGGTGATGACGGAAAACGAGCTACAGGAGTAACACAGGTGGACAAAAGCATAGGGCAGCAGATTCTGGAGTTGTTCCGTGAGTCGGTGATCGTTTCAGGCTTCATCGCTATGGGCTGTGTAGGGGCCGTTTTGTATCTATCCATCACGGGCAAACCGGTTCCTGATATCCTGAGTAACGTGTGTATGATCGTTGTGGGGTTCTTTTTCGGGGGCAAGGTGCAGCAGGCTAATGCTAACCTGCTCAACAGGATAGGAAGGTAAGTCATGGCGACCAAAGACGGGCAAGAAGTTACCACGGTCCGGCTCATTATCCGGGTAGCGATTCCACAAGCGGACCTGAATGATGTGCCAGACCTGCAGAGGCAGATTCAGAACGTTGTGAAGAACCAAACAGGGGCGGAAGTAGAGGTATCAATCCTTCCTACCGTGCCGGTACGGTAGGGTTAGAGCCTGTGGGGTAACCGCCAGTAATACCCCCTATTGGCGGTTACCTCCAGGCAAAGGGGTAAAGGGGCTATGGCAATACCTACGCCAGACTACGGACCTGATAGCATTTTCTGGCAAATCAGCTACTACTTCGACTATGCGGCAGACGGTATACAGGGCGCAGGCGAGTGGCTAAACCGGATTCCCATTATCGGCTCGGGAATCGGGATTTACTTCTACAACGCAAGTTATTTCCTCAGGCGTGTCCGAGACGGGTTGCGGACCGTAGGTAACATCTTCTACGAAATACAGCTTTTCACCCGAGGGCTGCAGATTTACAACGGTATCATACAGCTTATCAACAACGTGTGGTATCAGTTTAACGAGATACGGCATGATGCTGTAGCTTGGCTACGCAACCGGATTTACGAGCTAAGCAGCGACCTATGGCGGATTTACACGGACCCTATCGGCTTTGTACGGGACAGGGCACGTGACGCCGACGCGGACTTGAGGGCCATTGTCAATACGGGTTCCGGCTGGATTCGGGATAAATTGGGCATACATTTTCCGGAGCTTCCAAAGCTAAACGCGCACCCGATTGGCTACATTGTCAATACGGTGCGGGACCACCTGCCCGGTGTGGGGTTCCTCTTTATCGACCACAGGCAATGGTTGAAAGAGACGACCGCTAACGTGCTCGGGGTTCCGCTTTGGTTCTTTGACGACCCCTGGGGTTATATTTTCCAGAAAGTGCTTGACCTGCTGGAGATGTCCTTTGACCGGTACCGGGCACAGATTTACCGCATGGGTGAGGCTATCCTGAGACGACTATGGGAGGGGGTTTAACAGGGTTCCCGTCAACGGTCCACAAATACGGGGAGGATAACGGGGTATGGCTATCCATATAGATATCGGCTCGGGGCAGCAGGCTACAATAAACGAACCCCAACGGCACATGTTTGCCGCTAACCTCGGGGGAGCCATTGAATACTCTTTCGCCCATCTCATTTACAAGGTGCTTGATATCATGGGCGGGGGGATTGGCTCATTCTTGGGGGGAATCGCGGTGCAGTTTATGGAACGGGTAGAGCCTCACCTAGTTGAGTATGCTAAACCGCTCCTGGACGTTCTGCTAGAGGCTCCTGACCTGGACCCCCATTTAAGAGAGTTTCTGTCAAAGTTGAAAGCCCCTGACCACGAAGCGGCGGCGGCCATTCTCAGCGGGTTAGCGTCCACGGCGGGTGGCTCCGTTATCAATAACGCTTTGGGTGTTCTCACCTGGCCGGTTACGGCTTGGCTTAACCATCGGATTAACCCGGCGCGCCCCTCCCCGGCTGACGCCTGGGCTATGTTTTACCGGGGTTTGATCGACGCGAAAACGCGGGTTGACTGGCTCAATGACCAGGGGTGGTTCCCCACAGCACAGAACGCATACGGGGAGCTTGCGCGACCAAGGCCAGATGTGGGGACTATGGCGAGTGCGGTCATCCAGGGGAAAATGACCCAGGAGTCTTACCTGGCAGAGACCCGGAAACGGGGTATTCTGGATAGTGACGCCTTGCTCTTTGTCGAAATGAGCAAACGATATCTGGCCGTGGGGGATATCGTCAACGCCTACCTACGTAACGAGATATCCGCTGTCAAGGCAAAGGCAGACTTGCAAGCAAGCGGCTTTAGGGCAGAGGATGCACAGACCATTCTAAACCTCGGACAGCAAATCCCAGCCGTACCAGACCTGATTCGCATGTCGGTGCGGGAGGCTTTTTCGGAGGATGTGGCACGACAGTTCGGCTATGACGCGGATTTTCCAGCCGACGTCGTACCCTACGCAGCGAAGCAGGGTTTGTCTGCAGACTGGGTGCGCAGGTACTGGCGCGCGCACTGGGAGCTACCGAGTGTACAGCTTGGCTATGAAATGTTTCACCGGGGAGTGATCGACCGGGAGACGCTAGAGACCCTACTGCGCACGGCGGATTATCCACCTTTCTGGCGAGATAAGCTTATTGCCGTGGCCTACCAGCCGTTCACGCGTGTTGACGCAAGGCGCATGTATGGCACCGGGGTTTTGACCCGTGACCAGGTTAAACAGGCTTACCGGGACTTGGGGTATGACGACGCAAAAGCCGAAGCGTTAGCAGAGTTTACTGTCAGATACGAGGATGAAAACGGTCTCAGTAAGAAACAACAGTACAAAGACCTATCACAATCGACCATCCTTAACGCTTTCAAGAAGGGGGTTCTGAGCCGGGTAGAGGCTTTCGACCATCTAAAGGGGCTCCAGTACCAACCCGAAGACGCAGAGCTTTTACTAAACCTTGCAGAGGCTGAAAAGGCAGTCAGTCGGGTTCCGGATTGGGAGCCTGAATACCTACGCGACATGATAAGCATCGTTGAGCAGAGCTTTATCAAGGCTTTGATCGGGACCGAAACGGCACGAGATATGCTTAAATCCCTCGGGTTGGGAGATGCGGAGATACAATACCGGCTGGACAGCCTACAGCATGCGAAGGCAAGCAAAGACCTGGACACGACCCTGAACATGATTGGTGACGCATACGTTAACAGGTCCATAACACACCTGGAAGCGGTTAACCTTCTCGGCTTGCAAGGTATACCCGCGACGATGCAGAATGAACTGTTTTCAACCTGGGATAGGGCACGTGATATCCGCTCGCGCAAGCTTACAGAGGCGCAGTATACTGACCTGTGGGAAATGGGTGTGATCGACGACGCGGAATATCTGGATAACCTGCGAGGGCTTGGGTTTGCGGAAAGAGACGTCAACCTGCTCTATACCCTGCGGAAATTACAGGCAGAGGGGACCACGACGACGGCACCGAAGCAAAAGCTATTGTCGGTCAAACAGTACACCGATGCGCTCAAGGCGGGGGTGATAACCAAAGAGCAGTTTGTGCAGCAGCTTTCACAATTGGGGTATGAACAGGCGGATATCAACATCCTGATGTACTTTGCGCTCAACAGTGAGTAAGGAGGAGATTAGCTATGCCAGACCCGAAGCATACCTTAGACAGACTGGTAAGCAGCTACGTCACTTTTAGCACCGTCGGCAATGCGCCATTGGCAAAGCCGAAGGCTAAGCCGGAGGATAAAGAGAATGAGCAGCACGGAAAGACAGCAGCCTCGGGGGGCACAGAACCCGCTCAGGATAAGAGACAAGGTTAAGCGGCGGTTGGAATTTAACCGGCTTATGCGTGACCTGGCTCAGGAGCTACGACAGGAAAAGCGGAAACGGCGGGAAACCCCCAAACCCTGAGAATTTAAGGATAGAGGGGAAATACGGGTATTGACACCTACGTAAATACGTGGTAGAATAGGCTAGTTCTGACGGACAGAACAACAGCCCATAATAAGGGGGGCAGACATGGAAGGCGAAAAAGAAACCCGCTATCTCCTCCGCTATACGGACCCTCGGACCGGCATGACCTACGACCAATGTTCGTGGGAAAGAGAGGCAGAATTCTATGATCGGGTTTTCCAGGATTGCTGTATGGCTCCGCTCCTGAAAGAGCTTGGCTGCAGGGCGCAGGAAGTGCGGGTGTTGCCCGAATACTGGGCCGTGGTCGTCACTTTCAGCAAGGCTCACTTTGAAGAAGTGCCGGAGACCTAAGCCAAGCTGTACCCTTCATTTGGGATAGAGGGGAGTTGGATAACCGGTGTAAATAGCCCCCTATTTAACCTATTGCCGACTCCCCTTATCCATACCTCGCATGACAGGCAGATGACGTGTGGATGTCGGGGGGATAACGAAAGGGGGTGAGATATGCGCTTTGTGAAGGATTCCCTGACCGTTTGGTTTTACTGCCTGTCGGGGCAGTTCTTCGCTAGGCTTATCCTCCTGGCTGTAGGGTGATTCTTCGTGCTCGTGATAGCCTGTGCGCAGGCTCTGCTAGGCGGTATACAGCCGACATGGTTTTACAAGCTTCTTTCCTGGACCCGACCTTAACGGAGATCGGGAGTCACGACCGGTTCTTACCGGCAACCAAGAGGGGGTTAGACATGCCACGCTTGACGAATTATGGGACGCTGGACCGGGATAACTCCACAGAGGCGCTTGACGACGTTGTGGGGCTGGAGCTTGAGATTAGCTCCGTGGAGGTGCGGAACGGCAATTTTGGGGAGTATGTGCGGTTTCAGGCGACAGACGGCCGGGGCCGTGAACACACCGTTTCAACCGGCGCTTTCCTTGTGGTGGACGCGTTGAAAGACGCGGCAGAGAAGGGGGCGCTTCCGCTCAATGCCCGGTTCTTCAAGAAAGGCCGCACCTATCGTTTCGAATAGGCCGGGGCAACAGGTCACAGAGGGTAGGTTCTCCGGAGGGGCCTACCCTCTTTTACTCTCCGGGCTCTGGGAGGTAAATACCATGTGGTGTGCGAACTGCGGTAATATCGGCGTAGCGACGCGTTATGTGTCCCCTAAAGTCAAGCAAGGTAGGGGTTCCGTGCGTTGTCTGGTATGCTCTTTGGTGATCGGAGATTGGGAAATCCGGGGTGGGAAAGTGGTAACACATAGCTACTACAGCCAGAAAGATTGGGACCTGGAGCAGAGACTGCGGGGACATTGTCACACAGTACGGGGGGATAGGTGAGACATGGATACAGATGAACACTATGTACAGACGCGGTCCTGTAGCCTGACCATGATTCTACTAACATTCCTGGCGGCTTTGGCGCTTATGGGCACCGCGCTTGTTGTGTCCATCGAATCGGACATACCGGTTTACCAGACTGAGACCGCGCAAGCCGGGCAGGGGCAATAACCCGGCTCAGAGGCAGACTGAAAGGGGGATATACAATCATGCCAAAGACGAAACGAGACGTACTGAAAAGGCAGTTAGCGCAGGCGCACCATGCCCTGAATACGGCAGCGGAAAACCTGATTCCGCTTGAGCAGCAATTCAGGGGGCCTCACGCGGACCTGGCGAATATTCTGACTTTAGCCCTTGTCGGGCTGGATAACCTATTACAGCTTATCGACGGATTCGCTGATAGAGCCTGGGGGTATCATCCAGACGACTACGACACGTGGCGCAACCCGCGTAAGACCAAACCCGGCCAAACGGACGACTCAGACGACGACGAGGAAAACGTGTAACCTCGCCTTACATGTAACTGCACGCATTAAGGGACACCTACCACGTAGAGGGGTAATGCATGGCAGAACGGTATACGACCTCACAGGCTGTAGCGTGGGAATTTGTGCTTAATGCGTCCAGTCGTGGTATGACGGCAACGTCGGCGTTGCAAGAATACCGTGCAGGTGGTGGACACATTCGTACCCAGGATTGGTATTTTCTGTTCCGGGCCACAAAGGACGCAGCCTACGCCAGAGAACTTTCTAGCCGTTTACCAGATTACTTGACTCTCAGCAGGGACGCCTACCAGTGGACGCCGGTGAGGTTTGAAATGCCCTACGTTGCCAAGGTCAAGGTCACTGCGCGAGACTCGGACGGCAACGTCTACGCGTCATTCTGGCGCACCATAGAAAGGACGTCCAACACGACACGGGCTGGTTGGGAACAGCTGGCAATAGCCTACCTCCAACAGGACAAAACCATACCGGATATTCAGGAGGTAGACATAGAGGAACTACAGTTCTTCACAACAGAGGCATGGGGTGTTGGGGCACCGGGGGGCTAACACATGTCCAGGAGCTTTAACCATTCCCTGACGGTTAACCACAAGAACGAACGACCGTCAAGAGTGATCTTCTACGACGTAGAGTCAAAGTATCCGGCAGAGGTAAAGGGGGTGCAGCCTTTCAGACCCTTTCTGTGGACCGCCATTTATCGCAGGTACAGAACGGACGGTAAGCCGGGGGAGCGTATAGAGACATGGGGCGAGAAACCCTGTCATCTGTGGGATTTTGTAGACGAACATACCTACAGCCGCTGCAAGCTTTACATGATGTCACATCACCTGGAGCCTGACTTTTTCCCCATGAATGGTATATCGGAATTGCAGGAAAGGGGGTGGACGCTACAGAAATTCATACAGAATAACCGCGTTGTGGTCATGATGTGGAAACGAGGGGACAGGAGCCTGATTATCATGAATAGTGGCAATCTGTTCCCCGGCAGTATCGAAATGTGGGGAAAGCTATTCGGGTTCCCCAAGTTACAGCAACCGCCACAGGACGCCCCTCTTGACGTATGGCTCCCGTACTGCGCCAGAGACACACAGATATTGGAGCGCATGTTTGACACACTCCTGGGGTTTATGGATACCCACGACCTGGGAAACTTCAAGCTCACCGTGTCGGGTATTGCCAAGACCGCCTTTCAGCATCGTTTCATGACCTCGGAGATATGTATACACGACGACAAAGCAACCATAGACCTGGAAAGAGCCGCCTACAGAGGGGGGCGTTGTCAAGCTCTGCAACCGGGGGACCATAGCGGGACACTCATTTACCAGTTAGACGCCAACGGCATGTACTCGTCAATCGAGATGGAGCAAGAGCTACCACACCGTCTTCGCGGATACCTGGAGAAACCGCCGGCAAAGCAGATAGCGCACCTGTTGAAAAGCTACGCGGTCATCGCAGAGATCGAGATAGACCTACCCGAACCCGTCTTTATGAGCACCTACCGTCACAAAGCCGTTTTCAGGACGGGGCCACAGACCCTGGCGCTTTGCTCCCCGGAGCTTGAGTATGTGATAGCACACGGTTGGCCGTTCACCGTGACACGGGCCGCGTACTATGATCGGGCACCGATTTTCAAAAAATACGCGCAGTTCTTCTACAGGCTCAAGGCGAAGTATAAAGCCGAAGGCAACCGGGCAATGGAGGTGTTGGCAAAGCAGTTTCCGAATAGCTTGTATGGCAAGTTTGGGCAAAAAGGGTACAAAGACGAAGTGATAGGGCAGTGTGACCCCCTGGACATACACTATGAGGAAGTATACCAGCCACAGACGGGACGTAAATACGGACTCTTTTTCTACGGAGGGCGCATACACAAGGTTTGGGAGGAAGGGAACGCGAGGGACTCCTTTGTCGCTATATCGGCGCATGTGACCGCTTACGGCCGTATGATGTTATGGCGATGGATGCAGGCGGCAGGGCTGGAAAACGTCTATGCTGTGGCAACGGACAGCCTGAAGGTGAACCAAGAGGGTTATGAAAGGCTGCAAAAGTGGATAGACCCCATGAAGCCGGGTTGGCTCAAGGTAGAGGGGTGTGCATCAGATTACGTGTGTTACGGGCCGAACGACAGCTACTTCGACCGTCGCCTAGTCTGCAAGGGGATATCCAAAGGCGCGGAGCAGGTGGACAAAGATACCTATTATGTAACAATATGGCCACACGCTAAAACGCTCCTGAAGCAAGGCGACGTAGACGGTTACCGGACCGTGGTGGTCAAGAAACACCTACAGCGAGAGGAATTTCACAGGGCGCAAGACCCGGAATGGAAATCGGCGGCAGACCTCGCGCGTGAAAGACGGCAAGCGAAAGAGCGACAGCGTTACAGTGATCCGCGAATCTGGCAATATCAGGAGCAACTTTCCGCCCTGCAAGAACGGCGGCTCCTAGACCCAAAGCTTGTCTTTCGGTACTGGGATTTTAAGAGGGGGAGGTTTAAGCGGGCGCGGGACCACGACGGTAACTTGGTTGCCTTTGAAGATAGCACGGCGCAAGTCATCGCCAAAGAACACGGGTTCCGTAGCCTGGCCGAATTCCAACAGGCAATCCGGACACAGGTTGACCAGTATAAACAGGCGCGGGAAATAAGGGGACAATTACAGTCCGCTTTACAGTCACTCTAACCCGGATAAACAAGACTGACTTAATCCTGTTTCTGAGACCGGTTACGGGCACCGGGCACCGGGGACAGGTGCAACACAGAGCGACCACCAGTGAACAGCGAAGGTAGTTTCGCATAGCGGCACTGGT
>Ga0116193_1003002_pt1 | contig 12390 bp, 8 predicted proteins | sample AD_UKC115_MetaG_FD_89892 | JGI IMG/M metagenome (GOLD analysis project Ga0116193, IMG submission 89892) | Active sludge microbial communities of municipal wastewater-treating anaerobic digesters from Hong Kong - AD_UKC115_MetaG | ecosystem: Engineered > Bioreactor > Anaerobic > Digestate | place... | reverse complement strand
TCCTCTCTGGATAGATGCGTGCTTGTTCAGGGGGGATTTATGCGTTTTCAGCCATTATTTCAGGTCAACTTAGGGGAGGATTTCTTCGATGCCATCCATTGTGGTTATCAATGATGAAGGATCTGTTCTTTACCAAAATGTGGTCGAAGATGTTCAGGATTTGGTAAAGATCATCCGGGATGGCAGTAATATACCTGATTGTGCTTTGGATGATTGCCCAGAAGTGCAGGTTAATGGCTTGATTGTTCTCGCGGGTCAGCCACCTAAACCGAAAAGAAAAGCGCCGGCCTTATCAGTGCGCCAGATCAGCGTTCTGCAGCTACTGGCAAGGGCATGTACGCCAGAACAAATAGCGCTGAAACTAGGGTTGACCGAATCGACAATTCGATTACATATCAGCGCTTTAAAAAAGAAATTTGGGACAGATAGCCGTGACCAGATGATGGCAATGGCGGGTCAACTAGGTTTATGCGATCCTTTTGAAACGAGCCCGGTCCATGATCAGCAGGAGGATCAGGCAAAGTCAGGATGATCTGATGAAATGAAGGGGGATTTGTTGTCAGATTGAAGAAAATATTATATGATTAGAGGCGAACATATTTTTCATATTCCACATTGAAATCCTTGAAAAGTAAAGCCACATGTCCAACTTTCCGGCCTGGTTTAACAGAGCGTACAAACGATGGAGCCGATCCCAGGCGGGTGAGGAAGATTTCGTAGCCTTTTGCGATTTGCTAGGCTATCCACCTTCCAAGGTATTAGGTTGGATGCATGGTGAGGTTTTACCTGAAAAGCCGGAAGTGTTGAGCATTGCCGGAATCCTTGGGGTAGAGGTTTATCAGGTGCTGGATCTCCCGAAACCTGATCCTGAACTGCTAAAGATTTATGGATCATTCTCGCGCTTATCCGGGCAGGACCGTTCCAATTTGGCTTTAGCTCTTCTCGAAATCGAAAAAATTTTTGAGGAAGACAATATTTCCACTAAATCTCCCGAAGCCAAAGAAATCATAAAAAGCACTTTCGAGAAATACGGACTGAATAGATAGAACAACAAATACGCATGAAAAATCAACCTGAAACATGAACGCCCTGAATAGGGCGTTTTTTGACACTCAATTCTCTTGTGATGCTATAATAAAATCAAGCAACTGTGTTTAAACAGAATATTTGGGAGGGTCTTATGGACTCCGAATTCCTTACAGCTGAGGAAGTAGCCGAGTATTTACGGCTCCCGTTATCGACCGTCTATAAACTTGTTCAAGATAAACGATTACCTGGTTTTAAAGTTGGAAAGCATTGGCGATTCCGCAAAGATTCCATCGAAAAATGGATTAACGACCAGGAAAGAAAAAATGAACTCTCTGAAGAAGTTAAGATTGGAAATGAGAAGTTGTGATAAGGTCAAGAGCTTTATTGAAGCATTTGGAAAATCTGTATTGCTGATTGCGCTATCAAAGTCGGTCAATGAAACTAGCAATAATTAAGGATCTGAATGGAACGAAATTATTCATTTCAACCTGGCGATATAGTTTCCGGACTTGAACCTAACGAACATGTTGAGATTCAAAAAGTTGCGCCTTTTGGAAACAAAATTTTGATAGAGGGCGTTGGTGTTTCCTCACGTCGCCTTGTAAAAAGACCATTGAATACTGAAGAGTTAGAAAAACTAATCAAAATTCGTGGGGCTGAGTATGCGTTCGACGGTGACGCGAAATCATTTATGCTTGGCGTTGAAGCTCAGCGTATTCGGATCGCTTATCAATTTGACCCCTTGTTTGCAGTAAATTCGAGTGTTGTGGACGTACTCCCCCATCAGGTTGAAGCAGTTTACCGTTACCTCTTGCCGCTTCCTCGAATTCGTTTCCTGCTAGCTGACGATACAGGCGCCGGTAAAACCATCATGACCGGTTTACTTATTAAAGAGCTCCTATTTCGCGGCGTGCTAAGTAAGGTTTTAATCATCACACCTGGCGGATTGACCCGCCAATGGCAAGATGAAATGCAGGATAAATTCGGATTGTTTTTCCGGCTAATTAATCGCACTTCATTTGAGGCTGAACCTGGTCAGTTTGCAAGATCAGAAGAAGGTTACTTCATTACATCAATAGATTTTATTTCCCGTCACGAAGGTTGCTTGAATGCTGCCCGAGAAACGCAATGGGATATGGTGGTATTTGATGAGGCACATAAGTTATCTGCTTACGAATATGGATCTAAGGTGGATCGGAGCGCGAGGTATCACGTTGCAGAAGAACTCTCGCCCCATACTGACCACTTGCTTTTCTTGACAGCAACTCCCCATCGCGGACGAAGAGATACTTTTCGTCGTCTGTTAATGCTTCTTGATGAGGATTTATTTCAGAAAGATGAACTTGTAACAAAGCGTATCCATGATGCAGTGGCAACATTATCCGCAGCAGATAGCCAAGACGAGCAAGCAATCACCAATGCTCGCAACCGTTTCTTTCTACGTCGATTGAAGGAAGAAATGGTTGATTGGGATAACCAGCAGCTATTTAAGCCGCGCCATACAAAAACGGTCGGTTATGAGCTTACTGCAGAAGAACTAGAACTATATAATGCCGTAACAAAATATGTTCGCTCACGACGAAAAGAAGCGAAATCGAAGCGGAACCGCCAGGTCGAACTAACCCTTATGGTGATGCAGCGCCGCCTGGCAAGTAGTATCTATGCCATTACGCGCACACTACAGAACCGCTTAAATGCCCTTGATGAAGTCTTGAAGATTCTCCGTGACACATCGCATAATCTTGCAGAGCGAAAGCGTTTACTTAATCAACGTGATAATGACTTACCGGAAGATCTTGCAGAATACGAAGATCTGGATGAAACCCAGAGGGAAGATGTTGATAAAAGAATCTTCCGCCAGGTATTGAGTGATGATCCGGCGGAAGTCGAAAAGGAAAGGGAAGAAGTTGCAGGCTTACTCCGACTTGCTGAGTCTCTACGCAATCATCCAGAGGCAAAATTTTCAGAGCTACTGGAAGTACTAGATGATTCAGATGTCATTCGACGGGAGGATGAAAAGTTAGTCATCTTCACAGAACACAAAGATACTTTGGATAATCTTACCGACCGATTGACTCGCATGGGATACCATGTAACCATTATCCACGGTGGAATGGACGTGGAAATGCGCAAACAGGCCCAAAGGGAATTCCGCACTCGGTCAAAAATTATGATTGCAACCGATGCGGCCGGAGAGGGAATCAACCTACAATACTGTCGCTTTCTAATCAACTGGGATATCCCCTGGAACCCAAACCGGTTGGAACAACGAATGGGACGTATTCACCGCTATGGGCAGAAAGATGAAGTATGGGTTTACAACCTGGTCGCCAGTAATACACGTGAAGGCTCGGTTCTTGAGAAAGTCCTGAAAAAGTTGGACATTATGCGAGAGCAAATGGGAGACGATCGGGTATACGACGTGGTGGATGAATTGCTTGAAGAGGTCCCCTTGCTCCAATTGCTGGAGAACTCGATCGATTCGGAAACTGCGGCAAATGCTGTATCCACGGTAGAGAGTCAATTAGACAGTGGTTTAGAAAAACGAGCACAGGATTTGGTGGCATTGCAGAAAAAGCAATCGCTGGCATCCAAGTTGGATTTGCGAGAAGCGCGTCGTTTACGAGACACATCCGATGAGCGTAGACTGCAGCCATTATTCATTCAGCGCTTCTTTATGACTGCTTATACTGAAGCTGGTGGCACAATCAACCCTGACCACACTTTTCCTGTTTTTCACCTTGGACGCACTCCATCGGGGTTGATGGATGTTGCTCGCTCGCTTCGCTTGCCAATCTCTGAAAAATTCGATTTTCCCATCGTTTTTGATAAAGAACTGGTCAGCATTGCCAGCAAAGTGCGTGTACCAGAAGGGACACGGTTGTTAGGCCCAGGACATCCTTTATTTGAAGCTTTAATCGAATGGGCAATCCGCCGAGCACGCGATTCATTCGCCCGTGGTGTAACCCTTGTAGATCCAAATATCGGTCAACCGCAACGAATCTGGCTAATGCGTTCAAGTATTGAAGATGGACGATTGGAAGAAAAACGACGTCTCGCCCATCAAGAACTTAATCTGGTTGTTGCCGATCATCTAGGTCTGCGGGCGACTTCACCAGCCAATATCCTTAATTTCACGGTCCCGGACTTTGATTTTGAACTTCCTGCTATCCCACAACAAAGCAACGAAGAAATTCAAATGTGGACGTATGAAAATCAGACCGAAAAGCAATTAAAGAGAGTTATTCAACAACGCGAGATGGAGTGCGCATTACGCAGATCTTATCTGGAAACAACTTTTACAGACCTGATCCTGGATTTACAGGAAAAACTCAATGAATATCAGCAGCTTCAATTGTATGGCGAGGATGATCCTGAAGAACGCCAGAAACTGGAACAGCGCATTCAACAACTCAAAGATCGCAAAAAAATCCGTCTCGATGAGTTGGAACAAATGTTGAGATTATCATCCAATCTACCTGATATTGTTGCCAGTGGGATTGTTTTACCCGCTCCCACGGCTGTGCTAGAGCCAGATGAAACCGAACAACACCAGGGTGTGCCAATGCGCCGCGATGATGAGGTAGAACAAATCGCGATGAATGTAGTGATGCAGTATGAAAGACGGCGCGGATGGACACCTTATGACGTTTCACAGGATGGTGAACATTACGACATTCGTTCCGAATCACCTACCTCTGAGGTACGATATATCGAGGTAAAAGGACGTGCGGCAAGTGGTCCGATCATTCTCACTAGTCCTGAAATGGATAAGTTGAAGCAATTAGGAGCTCGCGCTTACTTGTATATTGTCACGTATTGCCGCGGAGAGCGTCCGAGACTGCGTATTATCAATGATCCGATGCGTTTCCTCTCGCCAGAAATGCTCTTCCGTCAGATTCAGTATTTAGTTCAAGAAAATGATTGGTCAAGATTTGGCGAGAATACAGAGATATAGGGGGAATTATGGATCAGGCAGCAGTACGCAGATGGGATGAAGGTTTAGATGGAATTCCAAGACGAATCGCTGAAACAGCAGATTCTCCGTTAAGAGTTCTGGCCGGCCCAGGTACGGGAAAATCTTATGCATTAATGCGCCGTGTTGCTCGTCTATTGCAAGAAGGGACGGTACCCAATCGAATCCTTGTCTGTACGTTTACTCGAACAGCAGCTCAGGATTTACGCAGAGATCTCGGAAATATCGGCATGCCTGAGGCCGAAGAGGTAATTGCAGGAACAATCCACTCTATTTGCTTCAGCATTTTATCCAGAAATCATGTATTACCCATTACAGGTCGAGTTCCTCGTCCACTGCTTAAGTATGAAGAGAGGTTCCTGATTGAAGATTTAAATCATCAAGAATTCGGTGGGGTGCGGGCAATAAGTGAGCGTTTATCGGCATTTAATTCCGCATGGGCACGAAGGCAGCATGAAGAACCAGGATGGCCAGTAGACCCACAAGACCGCATTTTCCAAGCTGAATTGCTTCAGTGGCTTCAATTCCATCAGGCTATGCTCATTGGAGAACTTGTTCCCGAGACATTACATTTTTTATTAAACAATCCCTTGGCTGAAGAACGAACCTTGTTTGATCATGTTCTTGTCGATGAATACCAGGACCTTAATCGTGCCGAACAGGATTTGGTTCAGTTACTGGCCGAGAATGGTACCCTGACAATTGTTGGGGACGAGGACCAATCGATTTATTCCTTCAAGTATGCTCACCCTGAAGGCATTGCCGAATTTGCCGAGAGACACCCTGAAACGCATGATGAATCTCTTGGTGATTGCCGACGATGCCCACAGTTGGTTGTGGAGATGGCAAACTCTTTGATCGTAAACAATCGCAACCGAACCGGACGAGCATTAAATCCATTGCTTGATAGACCCAGGGGAGATGTTTATCTGGTGCAATGGGATAACCTGAACCAAGAAGCAGATGGAATTGCTCGATTTATTGCTCATCATGTTCAGCGACAGAATGTGCGACCTGGTCAAATTCTCGTATTGGCTCCCAGGCAAAAATTAGGCAAGCCGATTTGTGATTCTCTTTTACAACTTGGAATTCCTTCCCAGAGTTTCTACCAGGATTCCAGTTTAGATGGCAATTCACACGACGAGCAAGAATCCGCATCTCAACGAGCTCTTTCTGTGTTAGCGCTGCTCGCTAATCCAGAGGACCGGGTTGCGTTGCGTTGTTATTGTGGGTATGGGCATCGCACTTTAAATTATGCTGGATGGAATGCCCTGCGTAATCATTGCCAGGCTTCGGGTGATTCACCCATGGTTGCTCTTGAAGCGCAATTTAATGGCGTCTTGCAGATCCCCCATTTGGATGGAATTGTCGAAAAATATCAATTGCTTAGAGAGCGATTAGGTTTATTAGCCACCTTGCAAGGACAGGAATTGGTTGATTCGCTTTTCCCACCCGATCAGGCCTGGACGGAGTTGTTCCGTAACATTGCAGCAACGAAACAACCTGAGGATCTGGTGCCTGCAAAGTTATTTGAAAGCATCCGCACGAATTTAACGCAGCCTGAATTACCAACGGACGTTGATTTTGTGCGGGTAATGAGCCTGTATAAATCAAAAGGTTTGACCGCTGATATGGTCATCATCACTGGATTAATCCAGGGTTTGATCCCTACTCCTGCAGGTGAGGATCTACCTTTTAATGACCAGCGTGCCTTTGACGAGGAGCAGCGTCGGCTGTTCTATGTGGGAATCACACGAACACGTCAGACATTAGTCCTTTCAAGTTTCAGACAGATGGATGCCGCCCTTGCTCACCAATTACAAGTGCCATTGCCGGCACGTAGGCGCCGTGTGATCCATACCATTACATCTCCATTCATTAACGAGCTTGGTCCCAATTGCCCCCGCCCCATGAGTGGTCAACAATTTCTTCAAACATTAGGATAACAATCTATGAACTCTACCTGCCCCCGTCTTATCGAAGTTGCCCTACCCATTCGCGAAATTTCCGCTGAAAGCGTGAGAGATAAAAATATCCATCATGCTCATATTTCTCATTTGCATATCTGGTGGGCGAGACGGCCATTGGCTGCATCACGTGCAATTGTTTTCGCCTCATTAATTCCTGATCCAGATCACGAAAATTGTCCCCAAGACTTTCGAGAAGCAGTTATCCGGCTATTAAAGAACGAGATTCCCAAAGAACTGAAAGGATACTGGCGTGGAAGGGTATATCACAATGATCCAGATCCTTATCGCCCATCTGGCGATTTACCAGATACTCCCCGGAATCGATTATTAGCATTCATTGCTAAATGGTCTCCAGAAAAAAACAACTACGAAAAGGGAAAGAGTGATAAATCCCCATCAGTCGGTGAAGTTTTGGATGATCGTAGCCTAGTGAAATGGGAAACATCCGATCCTTTGAACGCGCAAGGGAGGATGGTTTTATCGATCGCTGAACAATTAATCAAAATCGCAAATAAAGGAATTCCATCGGTTTTTGATCCGTTTTCAGGTGGAGGTGCAATTCCTCTTGAAGCCATGCGTCTTGGAGCAAAAGCGATTGCGAATGATTACAATCCAGTGGCATTTACGCTCTTAAAAGCAACAATCGAATATCCCAAAATCCACGGGGTACCAGGCAAAAGATCTACAGGAATCTCGACAGTTACACAGCACTTTGCTCAAGAAAAGAATGTTGAAAATATTTTGTCTTATGATCTGGAATTCTGGGCAAATTGGATATTATCTCAGGCATCAAAACGCCTTTTGCAATATTATCCAGCAGGTAGGGACAAACGTCCTGTTATTGGTTATCTTTGGGCCAGAACTGCACCCTGTTCCAATCCGGCGTGTCGAATCAATATTCCTTTGCTAAAGACCTATATGCTTGCGACCAAGCCAGACCGGCGGACTGCATTAGTGTAAACTTTTTTCTGTAATTTCATGAACCTTAACAAAAAGCGGTAGGTCAAGTTATCCTTATGGTCGCCAAACCTAAAAAGGAGAACAGCATGACCTACCAAGATGATTTTACACTACCCTCCGAAATCATGGAACAAATCGCGGAACAAGGCCTGGCCTATCTGCCGGAATTGATACAAACCTTAGTCAATACGGCCATGCAAATCGAGCGCCAAAAGTATCTGGGGGCTGCCCGTTACGAACATCATCCGGAACGGATCGGGCATGCTAACGGCTACAAACCCAAGACTGTCAGAACCCGCATGGGTGAACTAACTTTTGACATTCCCCAGGTAAGAGAGGGAGGATTTTATCCGCAAGCCTTAGAAAAGGGGCTGCGCAGTGAACGGGCTTTGACTTTGACGCTGGCAGAAATGTATGTCCAAGGGGTCTCGACCCGCAAAGTCAGCGCGATCGTCGAGCAACTGTGCGGAAGTCAGATCTCTTCCACCCAGGTCAGCCAGGCCGCGGCGGTGTTGGACGAGAAGCTGGAAGCCTGGCGCAACAGTGCACTCGGAGAAATCATGTACCTGTATCTGGATGCCCGCTATGAGAAAGTACGACAGGACGGCCAGGTGCGGGATGTGGCGGTCCTGATCGCCAGTGGGGTGGCTCCGGACGGCCATCGCAAAGTTTTGGGCGTCTCGATTTCGATGAGTGAGCAGGAGGTTCATTGGCGCACTTTTCTGGAAAGCCTGGTCAAACGCGGGCTGCGCGGGGTCCAATTGATTATTTCGGACGATCATTCGGGACTGAAAGCCGCCCGGCAAGCCGTATTTGGCAGCTTGCCCTGGCAGCGCTGCCAATTTCATCTTCAGCAAAATGCCCAGGCGTATGTGCCCCGCAAAGAACTGCAAGGGGAGGTGGCCGGAGACATTCGCACCATTTTCAACGCACCGGATCGGGTCAAAGCCGAAGAATACCTGAAGGAAACCATTCGCAAGTATGAAAAAACCGCGACAAAATTGGCGAACTGGATGGAGCAAAATATTCCGGAAGGATTGACCGTTTTTTCTTTCCCGGTCTCACATCGCCAGCGCATCCGTACCACGAACAGCCTGGAGCGGCTCAACCGCGAAATCCGGCGGCGGACAAGCGTCGTCAGTATTTTCCCCAACGAAAAATCGGCTTTACGGCTGATTAGCGCAGTCCTACTTGAAATCAGCGATGAGTGGGAAGGTGGCAAGATCTATTTGAACGTTGGGACGGGGCAATCGTCGTAGTAGTAACTGTGGATATGTGGGCGGTGCTTTCTCCGTCCACATATCCACAGCTTTCCGCTGGAACATTAACAAACCGTTGGGAGAACTTGACCGAATTTACAGAAAAAAACTTGCACTATCCGGACTGCATTGGGAATGGTTATCTCAAATGGAAAAATATCCTATGAAGTAATAAAGGGTAGGCAAATTGAACAAGAAGAAGGCACATTAGTTAGTAACGGCGTACGTTGCCCAGTTTGCCACCAGATTACACCGACCGAAGATATTAAAAGAGCAACTTTTGAAGGCACGTCAGGGGAACAAATAGTAGCTGTTATTGTTGAGGGAGCGAAAGGTAAAGATTATAGAGCAGTTGAACTGACAGATATTGAAGCCTTTGAAAAAGCGAGACTCGAGGCACATAAAGTAGAATTACCAAGTGAGCCAATGCCAGACAGCCCAGATACTGTGGCTGGTCGTGGGTGGAATTTTAAACGATGGGGAGATTTATTTAATCCACGCCAATTACTGGTTATCCAGACTTTCATTGAAATCATGCAAGAAGGATTAGCTAAGATTCAAGAACAATATGACAAGGATTACGCTGAGGCATTAGCGGTCTATCTAGGCTTGTGGATTGACCGGATGGCTTCATTTAGTAACAACGTGTGCCGTTGGCGTGGTAGCCATGAAAAAAGCGAGACTCCATTTGGTGGGCAAGCGATCCCTATGATGTACGATTATCCAGAGGTAAATCCTTTCGCTGACAGTTCTGGTACACCGTCTACACAACTAAAGTACATGTTGGGCGTCATTGATCATGAATCAACATTTGGTTATAGGACTTACCCAAAACCAATTATCTCCTGTGGTGATAGCTCAAAAGTCAATCTGCCTACCGGTAGCGTAAACGTGGTCGTGACCGACCCACCTTATTTTGACGCCATCGCATATGCAGATTTATCTGATTTCTTCTATATATGGTTAAAGCGAAGCATTGGTAGTCTCTTTCCTAATGAATATATGACACCTCTCACGCCAAAAACGGGAGAGGCAACAGCACTAAAACATCATCATGAAGGGAACGCCAGTAAAGCTCGTGACCACTTTACGACGAAATTAACAGAATGTATCAGAGAGGCACGTCGGGTTTGTTCCGAGGATGGTATCTTATCCATTATGTTTGCACATCAATCCACAGAAGCATGGACTGCGTTGGTAAATACACTTTTCGAAGCAGACCTAACAATTACAGCCACTTATCCAATAGAAACAGAAATGAAATCCACAGCTTTTGCTTTGGATACCGCATCTCTTGAATCATCTATTACTGTTGTCTGCCGTCCAAGAGTGAAAGAGAATGTAGCGTCCTTCAAGAATATACGTGGAGAAATCGAGAAGGCAGTCACCAGAAATGTCAAGCGCTTTTGGAGCTACGGTTTTCGTGGAGCGGATCTGATTGTCGCTTGTTACGGACCAGCAGTCGGGGTTTTTGGCCGATATGAACGAGTGGAAAAAGCAGATGGCTCGGTCGTTTCAATTACTGATTTGTTGGAGCTAGTTAGAGAATTAGCATTAAAAGCCATTGCAGGGGAATTTGAAGGGGATGGACTGTCAAGGTTGTATTTCATCTGGCTCAATCTTTATGGTGTAAATGAACAATCTTGGGATGATGCCAGACTTGTTATTCAGATTGGTAGCGAAGGCGAAGATGCCATGGAAGTTGCGAGAAGAAATGGCTTATTTGTGATTGAAGGTCCAAAATGTCGTTTAGCTCTCTTACGCGACCGTTCCGATCATCGGCATTTGGGTGAAGATCCGACATCCCCGCTGATTGACCAACTGCACCAGGCTATGCGGTTATGGAAACAGGAACAGCGCTCAGAATTGGTGCAGTACTTGAAAGCCAACAACCTTGCAGAACATGAACCCTTCTGGAAGCTGGCGCAGGCGTTGTTTGAAGTCCTGCCGCGCGGCGAAGAAGATTGGAAGCTGATCAGCGCTCTATTGGGCGAGCGAGAAACTCTTAAACAGGAAGTACGTCAGGCTGAACCGCCCAAAGGTCCAGAGCAATTATCATTGATCTGAATTAATCGAATTGGCTGAAGGAGTAATAAACATGCCCGAAACATTATCACCCTGGTACGCAATCGCAACCCCCCATGAGGATATTCAGAAAGGCCGACTGAGCGAAGCCGTTTTCGCCGCCAACCTCTGGGAAGTTACCCAGAATACGGCGCCAGATATTTATTGTGATGCCGAAGCGTTTTTTGCGAAAACCTATTTAACCCATGGACTCACCAGCATTCTGAGCAAGGTGAGTCGCGCGATATCCGGCGGCGCTGAAGCTGGCGACCGAATTATCAGCCTGCAAACCTCGTTTGGCGGTGGCAAAACCCATGTTTTGGTAGCACTCTGGCACCTGGCATGCAACAGTGAGATATTGCGCTCATCTTCACAATGCGCAGATTTGCGCCGGGCATTAAAAGATGAAATACCGCAACGGGTTCGGTCTATTGCGGTTTTTACCAACCAGACGTGCGATGCCACCCAGGGTCGGCAAACCCCGGAGGGCATCCGCACGCGGACTCTGTGGGGTGAATTGGCTTACCAGCTTGGCGGAGTCGAGCTGTACCGCGACATCGAAGCCAATGATCAAGCGCGCACCTGTCCGCAGGGACTATTCGAATCCATTTTGCGAAAATCATCGCCTTGCCTGATTTTGTTGGATGAATTGGCAGATTACTGCGTCGGCGCTGCAGGCGTGACGGTAGGATCGGGTACATTAGCGGATCAAACCATTTCATTTGCGCAGCAACTTTGCCAGGCTGTATCCAATGTTCCAGGTGCAGCTCTGGTTGCCACGCTACCCGCGAGCCATCTGGAGGTAGCCAGTTCAGAACGCGGCCAGGAGATCCTTGCATCGCTGGAAAATCGTTTTGGCCGCATGGCAGCCGACGCCCGTCCGGTTGCTGATGAAGAAATATACCAGGTCGTTCGCCGGCGTTTGTTTGAAACCATCGGTGATCCAACGGAAATCGAAAAGGTAGCTGGCGCGTACGCCCGCATGTACCAACAGCACCCGAATGAAGTCCCTCAAGAAGCCACACGCGCTGATTACAAACAGAGCATTATCAATGCTTATCCTTTTCATCCGACATTGATTGACGCTTTCTATAAACGTTGGGGAAGCCACAATGGTTTTCAGCGTACGCGC
>Ga0116193_1002999_pt1 | contig 12394 bp, 10 predicted proteins | sample AD_UKC115_MetaG_FD_89892 | JGI IMG/M metagenome (GOLD analysis project Ga0116193, IMG submission 89892) | Active sludge microbial communities of municipal wastewater-treating anaerobic digesters from Hong Kong - AD_UKC115_MetaG | ecosystem: Engineered > Bioreactor > Anaerobic > Digestate... | reverse complement strand
GATCCCCCATTCGCGCTACTCTGTCCCCCGCACGCGCCGGGTCTACAGCGCGCAATTCAAGGTTGAACTGATCGCCGCGTGCCAGCAGAGCGGCGCATCGGTTGCCGCCACGGCGCGCGAACATGGCATGAATGCCAATGTGCTGCATCGCTGGCTCAGGGAGTATCGTCTGGGCATGCACCAGAGCGCCAGCGATACGGCGCATGCTGCTGCCTCCAGCATCGCCCCGCACTGCGACGAGGCAGCGGCCGAGCCAATGGCCAATGCACAGCCTGTTCGTGCCCCGGCGCATCAGGCTCATCCGGCACTTGCCAGCACCGTACCCGCCTTCATCGCCATGGCGCTGGGCTCGCCGGTGATGGGGCCTCAGCCAGCGGGTGCGCAAGCTGCCCCAAGTGCTGCATCGGCAACTCCCTCATCAGACATCCGCATCGAGTGCTGTCATCACGGCACCCTCGTGACGGTCCATTGGCCGCTGGCCGCTGCTGGCGAGTGCTCCCGCGCATTGCAGGGTTTGCTTCAGGTGCTGCGGCAATGATCCGTATCGACGCTGCCTGGCTTGCCACGGCCCCGCTGGACATGCGCGCCGGCACCGACACGGCGCTGGCCCGGGTGGTCAGCGTGTTCGGCGCGGCCCACCCGCACCATGCCTACCTGTTCGCCAACAGACGCGCCAACCGCATCAAGGTGCTGGTGCACGACGGCATCGGCATCTGGCTGGCCGCTCGCCGCCTGCACCAGGGCAAGTTCGTCTGGCCGGCGCCAGGCAATGATCAGTGGCAGCTGGAGCCTGTCCAGCTTGACGCCCTGGTGCTGGGCCTGCCCTGGCAACGCATGGGAGACGCCGGCACCATCACCATGGTCTGAGGCCGGTGCGCAATCGGTGGATCTGCGCATGACAGCGCAGTACCTTGCTTGGCACACTGCCTGTCATGTTGATGCAGCCGCAATCCCTGGATGATCTGAGCGCAGAGCAGTTGCGCGAGATGACCACGCGCCTGCTCACCGAGCTGCGCCACAGCCAGGCGCTCAACGCCAAGCTCACCCACGAGAATGCGCTCTTGAAGCGCATGAAGTTCGCGGCCCAGTCCGAACGCTTCAACGCCGAGCAGCGCAGCCTGCTTGAAGACGAGATCGAGGCCGACCTGGCAGCGGTCACCATCGAGATCGAGCAACTCCAGCCACCGAAGGCGGCCTCGCAAGCCAAACAGCAACCCAAACGCCAGCCGCTGCCCGCCCATCTGCCGCGCCGCGAGATCCGCCACGAGCCTGAGTCGACCACCTGCGCCTGTGGCTGTGCGATGAAGCGCATCGGTGAAGACGTGGCCGAGAAGCTGGACTATGTGCCCGGTGTCTTCACGGTGGAGCGCCACGTTCGTGGCAAGTGGGCGTGTGCCCAATGCGAGACCATCACCCAGGTGCCAGTGGACGCGCATGTGATCGACAAGGGCATCCCGACTGCGGGCCTGCTGGCCCAGGTGCTGGTGGCCAAATACGCTGACCACTTGCCTTTGTTCCGCCAGGAAAGCATCTTTGCACGCGCAGGCCTTGCCATCCCTCGCTCGACCCTGGCGCAGTGGGTGGGCACCTGTGGCGTGCGGCTGCAACCACTGGTCGATGCGCTCAAGGCCGAGATACTCAGCCAGCGCGTGCTGCACGCCGACGAGACGCCGGTAGCGATGCTCAAGCCCGGCAAGGGCGCGACCCACCGGGCCTACCTGTGGGCCTACGCGCCAGGCGCCTTCGAAGACATGGAGGCCGTGGTGTACGACTTCTGCGAGTCCAGGGCGGGCGAGCATGCTCGCCGCTTCCTCGGAGACTGGCGCGGCAGCCTGGTGTGCGACGACTTCGGCGGGTACAAAGCGGGGTTTGCGCAGGGCATTACGGAGGCGGGCTGTCTGGCGCACGCCCGGCGCAAATTCCTTGTCCTGCATGCGACGAACAAAAGCCAGATCGCCGGCTTCGCCTTGGAGCAGTTCGCCAAGGTCTACGACATCGAGCGCGAGGTCAAGGAGCTGAATGCTGATCAACGCCAGAGCATGCGGCAGCAGCACTGCAAGCCCGTGCTCGATGCGCTGCACCAGTGGATGACGCTGCAGCGGCAAAAGCTGCCAGACAGTTCAGCGACGGCCAGAGCCCTGGATTACAGCCTGCGGCGCTGGACAGCGCTGACGCGCTTCGCAGGAGACGGGCAACTGCCCGTGGACAACAACTGGATCGAAAACCAGATCCGGCCGATTGCCATTGGCAGAGCCAATTGGCTGTTCGCCGGCAGCTTGCGCGCGGGCCAGCGGGCGGCGGCGGTGATGAGCCTGGTTCAGTCGGCACGCATGAACGGGCACGACCCCTATGCGTACCTCAAGGACGTGCTCACCAGGCTGCCCGCGCACAAGGCCAGCCGTATCGACGAGCTCTTGCCGCACCGCTGGCAGCCCACTGACATCTGATCGCCAGCCATGGGCGCCATCGGCGGTCAACATGGGTTTGCCGTGCGCTTACTGTCATCGTGCCTTTGTTGACGAGGTCAGCAACTGACGCACCCGCGCAAAACCCTCTGGAGTTTTGGCCATCTCTTCAGGCGTCATGCCCTCCAGTGCCTGGTTGGGGGTATCCAGCCAGCGGCGGGCCGCAAGCATGCTTCCCTTGGCCAGGATGGCAAGGTGGTCGAGTTCTTCGAGGCGCTCATAGTCTGGACTGCCAAATTCTCGACCCACAGGAGCCATGCGATCCCACTCCTGCAGCTCCCTGTCGCCCATATCATTCGTGGTGGTAGCCTGGGCTTCTGTCATCGCCATACATCCCTCGCAGGTTGTGTCCTAAATAATCACACCGAGTATTCAAGGTGTAAGGCTATTAGCCGGATGACGAGCCGCTCAGCATGGCACAGATCCACGCGATTCAGCCCGACGCCGACGCGCACATGCCAAAAGGACGTTTTTTGCGATGCCTGACCCTGTTCAAATGAACCGACCAGTGCCGATGTCTATTTCCAGGTTGCGCGGAGCGTAGGGTACGAATATGCATCCAGCGCTTCATATTCGATCTAGTATTTCCAACATGGAGTCTTTCGACTGGTGCGAGCGCTTCACCCTAAGCACTTTTCCCTGTTTCGAATGAGGGGTTTCAGCGAACGACTGAAGGTCTTTCAATGCGCACTTTTCGGCAGGTGTCATTAGGTCGTCCAGATGCGACTGAGCCACCTGCCGTTGGTACTCCTGCATAGCGCGATGCACCGCGACCACATTTCCTTTTTCGTTCGGGCACTTGGACGCAAATGGATTGACCAGATCCTCCCGAATTTGTCCATCACCCAAGCTGCGCCTCCAGAGCAATTCCGTGTCTTCTCTGTAGTTCAGGTACCGCGGGGAAAAATAGGCTGCATGGATGTCATCGGGCCCGACTTTTGCCGTGCGCCCCCTCTTAGTCTTTGCATGCAGCCAAGCAAGCGAAAGCAGGTTGACCACCGCTCGCTTGACTCCAAATGAAAAGCGGTGCACCTCTTCCGCAACCAGATCAGCGTTCAAGTCAAAGTCGTCGGGTGCTACTAGAAAATATTCTTTTAGAAGTTTTTGAAAGCATGAACTATCTGATGCGTCTGGCTCTAAAACAATTGGATGGGAAAGTAACCTCTGCCTGTCTTCCTGGCGTCGAGACTTCAAACGATGGCCTAAACTGAAATTGCATGCATAGACAAGGCGTGGCCCCAAGCTCATGAGATTCAGGAGCAAGCCGGTCACCTGCGTGTTTGCTTGGCTGCTATGTGTAAGAAACTGCAACTCATCCACAACCGTCAAGCACGTTCCGTCTCGGCGGCTAATTCGTCGTGACAGTTCCAGAAGTTTGCTTTTCTGCATGCTTTTTGGCGAGGGATCACCTGACTCGGTTTGTGGTTCGGGCGACTCAATGTACGGTCGTAGCATGGCGTTGAGCGTGCTGGAGTCCCTGAGAGACATAAACCATCCCGGCAGACGACTTAGATTTTTGTGCCCAGGCAGATCCTGCGGTCCAGCGTTCTCGCCAAGAATCCTCGACAGTAAATCTAAACACCCACTTTTCCCGACACCCGCCAATCCAGTGAGCATGACCGCTGGTAATGTGGCTTCGCCCCATGGGCTAGACCTATATGTGGCTCCAATTACATGCTGAGGATTTTCATAGTAAAGTTTTGCATGACTCTCCCCAACGGCAAGCACCTCTTGAACGACTTGCATGACGCGTTGGCTGCAAAGAAATACAGATAGCATGCCTCCGCGGATTTCCTCAAAATCAGCATTCAAGTCCTTGTAGCGGACAGTCGCCAGAACAGCCCTGCGCTCAAACTTCTCAGCCGAGCAAGTCGGCATTGCATATGCTGCAATCCAAGGGTTAAATTTCATGCCGCCCTCTTCATGCTTGTGGCCTTCAGAATTGCCGACTCCTGACTTGCTTGGCCTTTTTTTCCGCGTCCCGGTTTTGCCGATTTCCGAGTGCCGTCATTGAGAAACTGCCCGGTCAAAGCTTTGACCACCGACTCCAACTCCACTCCAGCAGCCTGACATGACTCTGCAGTCCTGGCCTGCAGAATCTTTTTCTTCTTTGCCAGATCCTCAAGCTCACTGATAGGTACGTTGAGCTCCTCCAAATCGAAACGGATGCGTCGCATCGGCTCCAATTGGTGCAGTCTGCCATCCGCCTGCACCCAAAGCACGCGCCCAACCAAGGAAAGAGAGTACGCCTTGAGTTCTGTTATGCCACGACGCACAAGCTTCTCATGTAGCCCGCTATCTCTAAAATCCTTGGAATTAAATTGCAAGCCATTGAACACAACGCCGACCTTATCGAGCTTTACAACTGTGGCTCTTAGAAAGGTCCGAGTTGCATCTTCCAAGGTCATGTTTAGAGCGTTGGATCGCAAACGCTCGTCCAGGTACCGCCAAAATGCTTGTGGAGTCGCCGTCAGGGCGAGTCGATGAAAATCGGCCACCATTTCCGGGGAAAGCCGTTCGACGATTGATACAGAGCGGTTTTCCGCAGCAGCCCTCAAGACCTCTTGCTTCATCATGCCGCCGACATGCAAATCGCTTTGAACGAAAGTAGGTGCACCTTCTGGATCGAAGGAACGGGGATTCGAAGACTCCACATTTGGCTTTGCTTCAGGTGTATAGCTCGGGGTAATGCTCTTGATAGGAAAACGTTTTTCAAGACCCTCGATCAATGCTTCCTGTCCCGCAGGACCACGGTCAGATAACAGCGATCGGCACATGCCAATCATGGGCCAGTCCAAGTGCTCGTCGGGGATCCCGTAGGCCTCAGCAACTTGTTTCTTATCCACCGCCATGGACCACAGCATGGCGCGGTAAGCCTCCTTCGTCTCGCCTCCAAGGCTAAACCCGATACCCACACGTGCCCCTGTCGTGACACAAATAGCCCGTGCCACCACCAGTTCGGGCATGGTTTCATTCCGATATGACAAAGGCCGGGCATTGCAACGATAAGCATCCACTTCAACTGCCTCAAGAAAATTGGCCAGACGTCCGGTCGTGTTGCCGCCGTCCACAATGGCACTGCGCCTTGCACGCGCCTTCCCATTCCGAGTCGTCTGGACAGCCGACAGGTCGAATTCCTGCGTCACCCAGTACCTGAATTGACCATAGGAAGGGAAAGGCTCATTTCTCGGGTGGATAACTTCTCTACCATCTCGCCCATCAGGCAGAACGAGGCACCCAAATTCCCCCGTCAGGGCTTTTCTGTGTATCTCAGCCATGCTGACACCCGTGCCGCACCTGTCTAAATAGCTCTTAATAATTCGCTCTCTTAACGGCAACGAAGGCCACCCATTCCGACGTCCTTTTCCGGCAGGCCTGCCAAACTTGGTATTGACGTGCGCTTCGTCGGCACGCGACCAAGTGCCGTTTCGGTGCGTCGCAGGGCTAAGGGCAAACCGACTGCGACCGTGCAATATGTAGGCAAAAAACCAATACTGGAGATCCCATGGATGGATCTTGCTGCCAGTGATTTTGCTGATTTTGGCAATCTCCTTTATTGGCTGATCTGCTTTCAGTATCTGATCTTCTTTTTCAAGAAGGAACATGATAGCGCTGAGGCGCTCTTCCACAAGGTCCTTACCTGTGCCGCCCTTTCTATCCAAGCGATTGCCGTGCGCTTTTAGGCTAAGCCCCTCAAGGTCACAGATGGCAGGGGGCAGGTTGAACTGCTGCTTGCACTTTCTCAGACCCGGTGGGGACTCGATCAGCTCCTTTTCAAAGAATTTTTCATCTATGTGTATTGTGGCGGCACGCCATCTTGTTGAGTCCGTCGGGTGGAACCAGATCAACAAGATGCCATGCATTTCATTGCGCCCTGCATAGTAGTAACGAACACCTGCTGCTAAGCTACCCAGCCCGTCTGGAGCTTCGATTTGTACTCCTATGTACATGTCAGTCCCGCTTGAACCAATCATGGTAAACAGCGATCGGATCTTCTGACATACGTCGCAGAGGACGGTCCGTCAGAACCGGACGAAACAGGTCGACCATTATTTTTCGCTGCCAGATGCCTTGCATCAAGACCGTCTTTACCTCATCGATATTCAGGTTCAGCTTTAAGGCTAATTGCTTCACGAGATCACAAGCTTTAATTGGTTTGCCCACGTGATAGGCAAAAAAATCCCAGAGAATTTGACATGTGTCTTCTGGAATAGACGTCTCTTCAGCATGAAACTGGAAAAGGCTGTAGAGATTGTTTCTGAGCTCTTCATCAATGCTTTTACCAACTACTTGTCGGGTGGGTATGCCAGCGTCAGCGTAATATTCCGCCTCCAATGCGTGGCGATTCATCACACCAAAGTCAACAGCTCCTTTGCGATTCGGTTTTCCCTTGCATTGGATACGCTCGCGGAAATGATCTTCCTTGTCTTTGACTGTCAGATTGATGGCATATGGCCCCTCGTCGTCTTGAAGAAAAACGAGCAGATCCGACAAATATGGGAACCAAGCAGACCCGACTTCCCCATCTGGGAGTCGGACTTTGCATTGAGGATGCTTTGAAAGCATTCCCATACGCTCGGCGACGTGGACAGTGCCACGGAAGGGTCGAAATTTCAGCCCGTGCGCACGTGTATGCCCTTGAAGGAAATGCGGGATAGGTTGAGGAAAAAGTACCCTCTGCTCATGGACATCCCAGACACATGGGTGATACAGCGTCAACAATGCCACCCACGTTTCGTTTTGACTCATCAAGTGAAAGGGCCTACCTCCCACCTTCTTGGGGCAAAGAATGGTTGCAGTTGAACTGCTTGGAGCTTCCCGTGGGGTCGCCCACTGCGCAGGAACGTAGTCCTTCCCCCATGCAAGCGTCCACTGCCGATTTTTGATCAGGCGCAGCCGAGCCTCGTTGATTTTGTTTACTGCCATAGTCAACTCCAACATCGCGCCGCGAGGGCGCATGAAGACTTGACTACCAGCGCGAACGACCTAGAATCAAAGTGCCAACCGTGATTCTGTGCTCAGCACTGATAGCCCTAAGACGCCAGCCCTGTGCTGGCGTTTTTTGTTTGGGAACTAGTGTTAGCTATGTAGGCACTGCTCCTCCTTTTCTGGCTTACCAATTTTTTGAAGAGTCCAGTCAATGACTTCCTGCTGTGCCCAACGGCGCTGGCTTCCAACCCACAAAAATCGTGGACCATCACCCCGAGCCAGCAGGGTCTCCAAGCTTCGTTTTGAAATACCCAGGTAGCTACTGACCTGCGTTGCACTCAAGAGCGGTGTCATGGAAGAAGAATGAAAAACGTTGCAATTGAATGCAAGGTTAGGCCATAACACGAGCGTTTGGTGCACGAGTGTGAAACGTGGCTGTCAAGTGCACGCATTCAAGCAATTTCCGGCCTAAAGTGCGCTGCACCATGAATATCAACACCCAACTCCACATGTCTCCACTTGGCTGGTTGCCACTAATTGAGGCCGCCAGGAGAGATGGCTTCCACCCTTCGCACAGAAGACTGAAACGCGACGGGCATGAGATCATTGACAAATGGGGCTATCTGACACAGGACATTCACTGGCGGCAAGGTCGTGGAAATGCTGAGCCTGCACTGGAAGCCGCATACACACTCGAACTGCTTAGAGCCAGCGCTGAAACTGCGATGTGCCATGCCTCTCACCAAGACAAGTCGCGCCATGCTTGTGCATGGTCAGCGGAGCGCATCGCACGACAGATACCTGACTTTGGAACTGTCGGCCAAGCGTGGATAAGCCGGGCACCTTCAGCCATCAACTTGTCATCTTCCACTCTTCCCACGAGCGGCACTCGTAGTGAATGGCTCGCGACGCTCCCTCTGCTGCTGCCTCTGCAGCATCGTTCGCGAGTTGATTTTTTGATGCGCGATCCGGCTCGCCTCTTGAGGGTGGGATATCAAATGCTGTGCCGAGAATGGGCTGCTCATGGGCAAAGCCGTCACCAGACCGCCGAGGCCCTCGCCATCATTGGCCTTGGGGCTCGCGGAATTTTTCCCCGCGTGCGATGTGCTGTGTGCTATCGACTGGCGATGCCAGCGACCACTCGCTGCGCCCGCCACAGCCAAACCCAACGCATCCGTGCTGATGATGGAATACCAAAAGTCCATGCTCAGATTTCCTCTGAAGCAAGATTGGCCAAGCGTGTCATAGCGAAGCTTGGCTGGGCGCCAAATGATTTGTTGACGGACTTTGGATACGACGGTTTTGTGGAGGAGAAAACCATTGGGGGTCTCTTGTGGGGCCTTCATGTGGGTGACGGTGGTTACACCCTTCAGCGCCTTAGAGATGGACTGAGTGCCGGCCACTTCCCTCGGGTCCGCGCGCTCCTACCGAGCAATTTTTGTGAATTAGATGATGCGCGCGCTTGCGCATCTCTGCGCCGCCACATCGACCCTGGCGAATGGGTGGTTTCCTACTGGTTCACCCGCATAGGCGCGGCCGAGGCATGGCTCGAGGCAGCCGAGGCTTTGTCGCCGGGACGCGAACATATGAAGCCCACAGATCAAAACCGGGAGCGCGTGGCTAAGGCCCGAGCCTTGCTACAACAAGGCATGTCCAAGAAGGACATCGCAAGTCAGCTCGGTATATCCCAGAGCCATCTCTCACATTTGCTGCGTCGCCACTAGTACGCTCTGAATGAAGCCTTCATGATGGCTTCTGGGCGGCACCCTTGATATGCCAGCCACGAACTCGTCAGGTCAGCTGCTTCCGCTTCGTCCGATTCTGGAGTGGCTGCCCGGTGAAACACTTTTCAGCCTTTGCAGCCGATACCACCACATCGCTGGGCATCGTATACCCGCTCAGAGTTGTAGGGCACTCTTCGGGACAACCCGCGCGGGATCTGCGCATGACATCCCGTCGCATATGCAAACCCTGATTGACCGAACTGACGGTGCGCTTGGAAAAGCCCGAGAAATCATTCTTGACCGCACCCTTCTTCCCTTCTATTTCCCATTCCATCCAGAACACCAATGCGAGAACTGGCTTGCACAGATGACCACAGGGTCATCTCCAACCCTCAAAGCCCAGATGGGCTTGGCTGCATCCCAGTTCGGCGCATCCCACCCTCTCAAAGCATGCCCAGGATGCATGCAGTCAGATGCCAACGAGCATGGTGTGGCCTACTGGCATGTTGACCATCAAGTACCTGGGGTTCTCGTATGTCCGTTACATCGGACACCGCTACTCACTGCGACAGACAAAGTATCAGGCCAAGACCGGTTTGGCTGGGTGCTTCCTGGGCAAGCCCATCTGGAAAGCGTGCTGGGGAACCATGTTCCATCAAGTGGCGAATATCTTCTAGCGGAAGGTGCGTTGGCATTGTGGAGGCTGCCAATTTCCTTCACCTTTGCCCAAGACAGGTTAAGCAGGCTGTACAAGGCCAAATTGGTGGAACAGGATTTCGTGCATGCCACTTCCTCAAGGGTTGATTTCAAACGGTTTGAGAAGGCCCTATCCGGCGTTTTGGAAGCCAACTCCATGGCGAACTTCTGGCCCTGGTTGTCCGCAAGGAACGCCTTACCCAGTTTGTCGCGTCGGCTCCTCAGAATAAGTCACCCCACAAGCCCTCGATTCAGTCGGCATCCACTGAACCATCTGCTTCTGGTCATCTTGCTCTTCGGCTCCTGGAGGCACTTTTGGGCTGCGTACCAAGTTCTGGAAATTGACGATGGGGATGACATAGCTACCGATGTTCGGAAAATGGAACTCGTCGGGCAGGAGGCCGCCGATCCCAAAGCGCCGCTTCGGGCCTCTCTCATCGAAAAAGTGCGATCTGGGCAATCAGTCTCCCATGCGGCCCAGCTGACGGGGGTAGCCGTTGCCACCGCCATGGCGTGGGCTGCAAGCGAGGGCATTCAGAGTCCTCGACGCCCGAAGGTCTTGAAACCCGACGTGCGATTACGTTTGATACAGCAACTCCGGCGCGGCACAGACAAAACTGTTGCGGCGTCTTTGGCAAGCATCTCGGTGGAAACCGTTACTCGCTTTCTGATGACAGAGCCTGGCCTGCACACCCAATGGAGCACAGCAAGGTTCAACAAGGCACAGAAGCGAGCACGCGGCTCGTGGCAAACGATTCGGCATTCCTTTCCCGAGGCCCCCTCCAATGAGTGGAGAAAACTGGATCCCGCCGCCTATGCATGGCTGTACCGAAACGACAGGTTGTGGTTGCAGCGCTCGATCCAAGACCGCCCGCAGTCACCAGCCACTTCGGTGCAACGCCGCGATTGGCAAGAGCGTGATGCCTCACTTGCTCACGCCGTTCGAGTAGCCGCGCTGGACTGGTACGTGTCGCACCCCGGAAAACGACCGACCATCGGGGTTCTCTGTGCAGCTGTGGCTGGGCTACGGCCAAAAATGTCTGCGCTATCCAAACTTCCGCTCACCCGCAAGGCCATTCAGGATGCTTGTTCTGACAGTTGCTCGACGACCTCCACATCGCAAAAATGGCTTTCTGAGGACGACACCGGCTTCTGAGTATTTCGCTTTGCCGGCATCGTGCTTGTTCTCCCCGGCTCAATCAATGCGGCAGCTTGTGATTTCAGGACCTGTCGGGCACCGTTCGCTACGCGGGCACAAGACAGCCTGATGAGTTCCAATACCTCCGCCTCGCTCACGCCCTCCGCCGCACATGCGGCTGGCAGCGATTCCCCAGCTTCGAAACGCAGATAGGCACGCCAACGGGGCGCCGTTCCAACGTCGTGCAGGGACGGCAGCCCCAATTGATTGAATTTTTCGCGCAGATGCGTGGGATGCACTCCCAACTTGGGAGCCATTGCTCTAACTCGGCCCTGCTGCTCAATATATTCGTCCCAAAATCCGCCATGCCAGAAGGCGGGATCCTTGGGGATTGAACGTTTGACTGACTTCTCACATGTGGGGCCATCTTCGACGTCGATTTGCGTCAGCATTTGATGCACTTGCAGGGGTGTGGGCCAAAGCGCCGTCAATGCCGTGGCGTACGCAAAGCCGGTCGAGGGGACCGTGCGCGAGCTCACGGTGTTGTCCAGGCCGAAGTAAAAAGAACCTGGCTTCTTATCTACCAACTCAGGCCAGTGGCAGATCAGCCATCCCTGTGGCGCGCTACGCAAAACATGATCGCTCAAGTTGGGTTTGACACCATCTTGACTGGTGCGCAATCCAAGCTCCCGAGCTCGATCACCCAGGAGTCTGGCCAGCCGTCCTAGATGAAGGGGGCGGGGCCGCTCCAGTAAAGCGCTGGCGATTTCCGTGAACCTGAGCACAAAATCATTCGACTCAAGATGACTCGCGCCCAAATTGGGCTCCTCGACTTCACCCTTTTCCATCCAGTGCTGCGGGAGCAGCTCCCACGGATTGGATCCTATGACCTTGACTAATGGTGTTCTATGGCAAGGACACCAATCCACTCCCTGAAGTTGGTGGTTTCGACGAAACCAGCTGAACTTCCAGTGAGCGAGATCTTCTTCGACACACTGAGGACACAGGTGTGCACCCATTTTCTGCGTCAGCATTCCCAAGCGCTTCGTGAAGTTGGCGCCCTTCGGAGCCCCATAGAAACCCAGATCAGCTGGGCGAGCACCCACACGAAGCACAGCCATCATGCTGTGCTGTCGAGCGTAATCATCCGACGACATGTCAGCGACTCCGGCCAGTTGCGCCAATCGCGGACTGTTTGTTCCCGATATGTCCCCTTGGGGGTCTCCTCGTTTTCAGTGCAATAAGTGACGGTACGAAAAGCTAGCACTGGCGCGGAGGTGGTGTTGGTAGATCGTTGATTTCATTGACTTTCCTGTTCACTTTGTAAACGGGTATGGTGGCCTCCCACTTTTGAGGTTCACGATGCAGGGTTGGCACACAACGTTTTTGGGGATGCGTGGGCTCCCCCGCGATATCAGCGACTTCGAGATGAAGGCATTTTT
>Ga0116193_1002997_pt1 | contig 12404 bp, 9 predicted proteins | sample AD_UKC115_MetaG_FD_89892 | JGI IMG/M metagenome (GOLD analysis project Ga0116193, IMG submission 89892) | Active sludge microbial communities of municipal wastewater-treating anaerobic digesters from Hong Kong - AD_UKC115_MetaG | ecosystem: Engineered > Bioreactor > Anaerobic > Digestate | place... | reverse complement strand
CTTGGCGGCCTCGGCCTTGGGCAGGCGCATCAGCATCAGTCCATCGCGATAATCGGCCTTGATCTTGTCCGCATCGACCGGCGTCGGCAGCGAAATGTTCCGTACGAAGCGTCCGGCCGCACGTTCGCTGCGGTGATACGCCTCGGCCTTGATATCGCCATTTAGCGAGCGCTTCTCACCCGAGAGCGTCAACTGGTTATTGGCCATCGAAATCTTGATTGATTCTGGGTCCAATCCTGGCGCCAGCGCCTCAATATACAATGCGTTTTCATCTTCTGTAATGTTTACCAATGGATAAGCGCGCGCGCGCAATCCCGGCAAAAACGAGACGCGCGAATACGGCCGGCGCAGAGGTGTGTCGTCAAAGGCACGCATCAGTTCGCGCCGCAGCGCCTCCATCTCCTGGAATCGTTCATCCCACCAAGCCATGTCAAAGTCCTCCTTTCGGTCCTTTCACTTCGTCCTTCAGAGTCGAGATTCTCGAAAGCCGTTGTTGTAAGGCTTTCCGAATCAGGTAAAGTTACAAGGGATGTGCCAATCGTGAAGTGTTGAAAATACTGGAGAAAACGATTTGAAGACGATTAAAAGCGTTGCGCTGGGGGAGATGCGCAATTCCGCGAAACGTTGCATGCAACGCGGGCCAGTGCTCGGGCAACCATTTTGCACTGCTACATTTTTCCGTTTGCATCGGCCATGCAGTTCGTGCTTAGACTTTGAACGTAGCCCCTGAGTTGAGGGAAGCCGGTGCGAATCCGGCGCGAGCCCGTCGCTGTCAGCGGGGACGAAAGCCGCACAATGCCATTGGTCCGATTCATTTGACCGAGAAGGCGCGGCCGGTAGAACGATCCGCAAGCCAGAATACCCAACTCTGCGGGCTGTCCGCACCCAGGTCTCTTCGGTGGCAAGAAGAGCGGACGGCAGAGGATCCATCGCGCGCTGCGTTTTTCATTGGCGATGAATTCCGTCTCCCTCTTCGCGCAGTTTGTCGAGAGGGAGTTTTTATTTTTCCCTCCACGAATCTGTTCGCGAAGTGGAAGCCTCAACCAGGCCCTCTTCATCCACCGGCCAGACCGCACCCCAATCTCAGGGAGGTGGTGGCTCATGCACCAACAATCGGCCGCATTGTCATGGCGCATCGCGCTGGAGCATTAGCTCCGGTGTGCTATTCTGAACTTACTTGTCTTCATAACGTATTTTAAAAGGATTTCATCATGCAAAAAATGTTACTTAGTATATTACTTATATTCTTCTCTTCCGTTTGTTTTGCGCAGGAGATTCATTTCTTATCCACGCCGGCGGGCTACAAGGCCGGATCCATTTCGCTGCCGCGCGGATTTGCCGGCGCACTGGCCGCCGATCCCTCAGATAGCAATGTCATGTATGCCGCGCTCGGCGAATACGGTCATAATAGTCTGGCGCGCATTAACTTGCAAACGCAGCAGGTAACGATTATTGCGGATGATAAGTTTGGCGCATTAAATGGGATTGCCGTTATTAATAGTGAAAAGATCGTCTGCATCGATAATTTAGGATCGAATGCCGGAATGCCAAACGACACCATATTGTTAGCCTCAGATGATAATCACGACAAAGACTTTAATGATGCCGGTGAAATAGCGGAACTTATTGCTCCGATTCAGGCTGATAGTCCGGGGTTTGGCTTTACCGGCGCGCAGGCACGCATCGCCCCCGCTGGAAATGTGTGCAATATCCCCGCCGGTTCGGTGTTGGTGCAAACAGCGGATGGCAACGGCAAGGCCGAATTGCTGGCGATTATGAATCCATTAACTGCGCCAGCGTATTATCCCGCCGGAGGCCCCTTCTTTAGCGGATTTGACTATAACGGCGGCTTTGATTTTGACCGGCAGGGCCGATTGATACTAGGCGAGCAAACGAGCTTTCTCGGCGGCATTCATGCGTTTAGTGATGCAACAAATCATCATGCCATGGGTAGCAATGAGATGTATTTATCGGATTTAATTGTGGATGCTGAAAATGATGTCATGTTCTGCGCGGCCAGCCAGGGATTTGAAGCAATTCGCACCTTGCATATTCCAAATAATCCCATGACTGGAACGGCTACAGTTTCGGATTTTGCCATCACGGATTCCTCTTACTTAACAGCGATTATGCTAAGTTCCAAGACGCGGCAATTCACAGCCAATGGCGGATTCAATGGAGCAGTTCTGGTCACCGGCGGCTTTATGCCGGATTATTCAACGAGCAGGAATTTGCTGACACTCACGCCCAAAGGGTTCTCTGGATCACAGAATTGGGTGAGTTATAAATAGTTAAATAGTACTTACACCTGGGATCGCCGATCTCCTGATCGGCGACATCTGCACATAATAGATAACAAAGCCACAGCCGAGGGCGGCTGTGCCACATTTTTTGCAGCATTATTTTCCAAGATAGTATGGAGTAACTGCCATGATGCGATTATTCATAAATTGCTTGGCCATCTTGCTGCTTCCTTCGTTTGTCTGCGCCGCGGAGTTTCGTCCGCTGGAAAAAATTACCGATGGGGCTTATCAATACCGGCTCAGCCGCAATTCCAACGCCATGATGGCCGTGGATTCACGCGGGACACTGCATGCCACTTATTGGTCGGGCGGACTCGATTCCCGCCCCGATGCCCCCAGCCATGTCTTTTATCGCTCTTGGACAAATGCCGCCTCCTGGGCTGCGCAACAGGCCATTGATCATTCGGAAATTGCCGGAGTGGGCCACATCGGCGGGCGCCATTCATCGTTGGCGCTGAATGCCTCGGGGCATATTTGGGTCGTCTGGGCCGATCATCGCCACTGCACTCAGCAGGGCAGTTGGATTGACAACATGGAAATCTATGGGAACTCGCGCACGCTGGATAGCGCGTTTTCCTCGACCGATTCGCGCCTGACCACTTCATCCTCCGGCACGATGGGCGACAATGGTTATACGCCGAAGATCGCCACCGACAGCACCGGCTGCTTCTCTGTTGCCTGGCATGATTACAACGCCAATGCTGATGTTTCGGATATTTACGCCAAGCTCAGCAATGCGCTTGGCGTATTCAACTTATCCGAATCCATGGCTTCCATGCGCCTGACCTCTGGTTCCCATCCGGAATATACAGTTGTCGATCAGGCTATTGATGCGGCAAACACGCGGCATCTTGTTTGGACGGGGGGTGAAGGGTCTGGCGTGGATTTGTATTATGCGCAAGTCAGCGCTAGCGGCGCGGTCAGCACGCCCGTCGTGCTAGCCGCCGGCGCGACCGATTACTACGATCCGCCGCATGTGGCCGCCGCGCCCAACGGCGATGTCTGGGTGGCTTATGGAGATGACGCAACAGGCGGCAATGAGGATATCAAGTTGCTGCGCCGGCGTTTGGGGCAAAGCGCCTTCGATGCCCCTGTCACCATTGCCGCCGATGGCGCGCGGCAATATTTTCCCGCCATCGCCATCGATCATCAGAATCGCGTTCACTTGGCATGGGCAGATGAGCGCTCGGGACGGAATGTCTATTATGCGATCTATGATCCGGCAAGCACGCAATTGACTCAACTGACTTCATTGACCTCAATGACAAAATTATGGGCGAGGCCTTCACTCATGCTGGATGCCAAAGATCAAGCGTATGTTCTAATCGAGGAAAGCATAGGTATTAGCGGCGGCGAAATTTGGTTTACGACCACGGTGCCCCAGCTGCGGCCAAGCTCCGCTGCCATCTGGCAAGAGTATCGGTGATGAAAGGTCTCGGAGCTGAGAGCTAACCTACTGCCAAAGGAAACTCCTTGCCCCTTTCCGGCGCGTGCATGTAAAAAATCACGGTTGCAGTCGTTGCTTCTCAGAACCTTATCCTGTTCCGAAGAGGTGGCCAATGGCGCAGACCTCCCAACCGTTCCGACAGAACTGGGCCTCGCGCATGGGCGTTATTCTGGCGGTGGCCGGCAGCGCCGTGGGGCTTGGCAACTTCCTGCGTTTCCCCGTGCAAGCCACGCAAAATGGCGGCGGGGCGTTTATGATCCCCTACTTCATTGCCTTCCTGTTGCTGGGCATCCCGATGTGCTGGGTGGAATGGGCCATGGGGCGCTACGGCGGGCGATTCTCGCATGGCAGCGCGCCGGGCGTGTTCGATGTCATTGGCGGGCGGCGGCCACTCTTTAAGTATATCGGCGCCTTGGGATTGCTTGGGCCGCTGCTGATTGGCTTCTATTACGTGTGGATTGAATCGTGGACGCTAGGCTATGCGTGCAATGCGGCCCTTGGACATCTGGCGCCGCTGCGCGATATGGAATCGCTGAAGGGCTTTCTTGGCGAATATACCACCTCGCGCATGGGTTACGTCTTTTTCCTCATCACTTTTGCCATGAACTTCTTTGTCCTGTTTTTCGGCATCAGCGGAGGAATTGAGCGCCTGAATAAATACGCCATGCCCACCCTGGCCATCATTGGGCTGATCCTCACGGCGCGCGTGCTTACGCTGGGCACGCCCAATGCGGCGCATCCGGATTTCAGCGTCTCGCGCGGCATGGGCTTCATTTGGAATCCTGATTTCAGCAAATTGCGCGACGCGAAAGTGTGGCTGGCGGCGGCTGGGCAGATCTTCTTCACGCTCAGCGTCGGCATGGGCGTCATCATTACTTATGCCAGTTACCTGCGCTCCGATGAGGACATTGCACTGTCGGGCCTGACCGCCTCCGCGACCAACGAGTTTATGGAAGTCATCATTGGCGGCAGCATCGTCATCCCCGCGGCTGTGGTTTTCTTCGGTGTCACGCAGGCCAGGGAGGTTGCCGGCAGCGGTTCCTTCAGCCTGGGGTTTGTGACGATGCCGCTCATCTTTACCAAGATGATGGGCGGGCCATTCTTCTGCTTCCTCTGGTTCATGCTATTATTCCTGGCGGGGATCACCTCCTCCATTTCCATCCTTCAGCCATTCGTTTCGTTTCTGGAAGACGAGTTTCATTGCTCGCGCCGCGTTGCCGTATCGCTGACGGCCGTGGTGACGTTCGTATTTGCCCAAGCCGCCATTTTCGGCAATGGCGTGTTGGATGAAATGGACTTCTGGGCGGGCAGTTTCCTCATCGTGCTATTTGGCCTCATCGAGATCATTATGTTTGCCTGGATCTTTGGGATGGGGCGCGCATGGGATGAAATTAATCGCGGCTCGGAAATTACAATCTGGCCGTTCTTTCGCTGGATTATTGGCTTTGTCACCCCGGTTTACATGTTCATCATTTTGGGCGCCTTCATGGCCCAGAACTGGCGCGGCGTCTTCCTGATGGGCAATTATCGCGGCACGGCGCAATTCCATTCCGTCCTGATATTCCGCGTGGCCATGCTGATCCTTTTCATGGTTATCTGCGGCATGATCGCGTATAGTTGGAATCGGCATCCCAAGGTCAGAGAGCCTAAGCCATAAGCCAGGTGCGGGTTCACAGCCGAGGGCGGCTGTGCCACATAATGCAGAGGAGACGAAGCGATGACTGCTGCCGGAATTGCCTTCATGATCCTGTCGTGGGGGGGCATTTTCTGCCTGTGTTTCTTTTGCTTCTATTTCATCTTCCGCGAGCACGCCGCCAAACATCTGGTTGCGCCTTTGGAAATTGATGCCGAAGGCGAGCACGATGCCAATGAGTAATTCTTCAAGAAGTGTGCGCTGGCATGTCTGAAAAGCCTGCTTCTCCCATTTCCGCATTAGAGCAGCCGCATCCGCTGACAGGGGATATTGATTATTCAAACGCCCCCGCTCTGGCATCGATGCTGTCGCGCGTCATGCTGGAAGTATTCGATGGAATGCCCGGCACGAATTATCCCGGATTGAGCGATCCAGCAGTCATCACGGCCATTGAAGCGCTGGGCCGCCGCATGGCGGCGATCTGGTCGGCGCCAACGCCGCAGCGCATCCTGCTGGCTGGGGGCGAAACGACCGGGCGGCTTGCCATTTATCTTGGCACGCAATTCAACCTGGCATTGAAGGCGGCGGGAAAGAATCCATGTTTTATTGCCGACATGGCGGGCGGTCCGGCCAGTTTCTTTGGCGAAACGCAAGGGCGGGAATATGATTATGAGGCCGGAGCGGATCAATGGTATGTGCTGACGGAAGCCGGCCCGATTGCGCTGGTCATCGGGCTTACAGCCGATCTTTCCACGCCTTATGTTTGCTCGATGCTCGATAGCGCCTTGGGAGAAGATTCCACCCATGTGCTGCTTTTCGGATCCGTCCACTCCGATGAGGCGCGGCATGGCCAGGCGCTGCCCGATGGACGGTCGGCGCGCGACTTGATCCGGGCATTGACGCGCATGCCGCAAGGCGAGGTGCTTGCAGTGCCGGTCGGCCCCGAACCGCTGATCGGCGCCACGCGCAGCAAGAGCGCCTCGGCGGCGTTGGCTGTGATGATCAGCGCTTTCTTCCATGGGTTCTCCGGCTTGCCCGTGGCCCAGAGCCTCTCCGCATTGCGCGAAGCAACAGCCCTGACATCCGATTCTGAGACTATTGGCGAATTGATAGATATTGGCAATCAGGTATTGCGTGCCAATGGCCGGCTGTATTTCGTGGGACGCGGCAGCAACGGGCTTCTGGGAATTGTCGAAGCTTCCGAAACGATCCAGCTCTTCTGCGATCCCTCGTCGCGTGTGAGGGGATTCTGCCTGGGCGGGGTTGGCTGCGGCCTGGAAGCCTTTGCCATTCATGGGGCGGCCATGGCGCGGCGGCCAAAGTTGCGCTCGCATGTCTCTGAGGCCGCCTATCGCGAGGCCATTCATGAGACCGGGCCATCAATGGTAATTGCCTTGGAACAGCCGCCGCGGCGTGATCCGCTAATGCATGACCTGGTGCAATTAGCCGTGCATGCCGGGGGATATGCGCGGCGTCTTGTTTTGCCGCGCGTGGAAGCCGCTCAACCGTATCTGGCGCAATGGGCATGGGAATTTGCCACGCGCCTGGCACTGGATTTCTTCAGCACAGGGGCGCATGTGCTGGCGGGTAAGACGTATTCCAATCGCATCATTGAAATTCAACTGAACACGCTTGCGTTATTTGACGAGGCCGTGTGTGTGGTGGCCGAACTGGCGCAGGTTTCCGCCGAACAGGCGCGCAAGTCGCTGGTGGCGGCAATTTATCGGGGGGAGATGGCCGTGCCGCCGTTGAGCGATATCAGCAAGCATTTGGCGGCGGCGGCCGGACGAACGGGTCTGGTGGCCCGGGCGCTGTTGCTGGCGCGTGGCGTGCCGTTGCAGGAAGCCTTGACGCTGCAAAGTCGCGAGCCTATTGTCAGGAAAGCAATGGATTTGCTGAATGAGACGCGCGGCGGCGGCCGGGCCGCGGCCGGTGATTCCGCTTGAGCCACAATGCTCCAGCCGTTACTCTAGTTGTCTCAGCCTTGTAAGCACTCTCATTCCTCCATACTTTGCAGAAAGGATCTGTAAATGCGGGTTATCGTTCTATTGACGGATTCATTCCGTTACGACCACCTGGGATTCCTCGGGCGCAAGCCGGTGGAAACCCCCGCGCTTGATGCGTTCGCGCAGGAAGCCACCATGTTTCACCAGCATTATTGCGGCAGTTTTCCCACGCTGCCCAACCGCGAGGACTTTCTCACGGGCAAGACAGGATTTCCATTCCATGGCTGGGGCCCTCTGGCCGAGAACGCGGTGACCATGCCGCAGGTGCTGGAGAAAAATGGCATTCCAAGCCAGCTGATCACCGACACCCCGCACATGATGAAGTTGGGCTTCAATTATCATAAGGGTTTTACAAGCTATTTGTGGGTGCGCGGGCAGGAAGCCGACCATCCGCTGACGCGCCTGAATTACCCTATCGACATCCAGATCCCCCACGAGAAGACCCGCCCCATTCCCAAGGCCTTCGGCAAATACACGCTGGCCGACATGCAGCGCTGGGACCAGATGAACCACTGGCATTATGAAGAGGACAAGATCGTCAGCCGCGTAGCCGACACGGCCTGCGAATGGCTCCAGGATAATTACCAGGCCGAGAACTTCCTGCTGTGGTGCGACTTTTTTGATCCGCACGAGCCATGGGATCCGCCGGCATACTTCGTCAAGAAGTATGACCCGGATTACAAGGGCATTCCGATGTTCCACCCCAATTATGGCAAGGCCGAAGACTACACGCCCGAGGAACTGCACAACCTGTGGGCGCATTATGCGGCGGAAGTCAGTTTGGTGGATAAGAGCATTGGCCGCGTCCTGCGTCTGATCAAGGACACGGGCATCTGGGAAGACACGATGATCGTCTGGACGACGGATCATGGCATCTATATCGGCGAGCATAACTTCACTGGCAAGAGCAATATCAACCCGCGCGATGATCGCGGCAACTGGCCGCTGCTGGATGAGATTTGCCACACGCCGTTGATGATCAAGCCCGCCGGCGGGCGCAAGGTGGCCGAGGTGCATGAACGCGTTCAGCCGATCGACTTGTTCCCCACTGTGCTCGATGCCTTCAACATGACCACCGACATGACCAAGTTGGAAGGGCTTTCGATGACGCCGCTGTTGCAGGGCAAGAGCGAAGGCTGGCAGCGCAATGAGGCCATCTCCGCGCAATGCATGGTCGCAGCCAACAAGGACAACCCGCAATCGCCCAACTGGATTACGATCAATGATGGTGAATGGACGCTGATCTATGGCGGACGCCCGCAGGACAGCAATATGCTGTTCAATACCAAGACTGATCCGCTGCAGAGCAACAATTTAATCGCCACCGAGCGTGAAGTGGCCGACCGCTTGTACGCCCGCAGCATTGAATACTTGAAGAGCATGAACACTAGCGAAGAGCGCCTTGCCACGTATCAGAAGTGCTATGCCAAGGACTGAGCAGGCAATCGCCTGTTTGAGGTAAATTGAAGGAAAGCCGCGGAGAAGAATGTCTTTTCCGCGGCTTTTTTCTTTGTAAGAATCCTCTCCTTGTGATGCAATTTCCCAGTTTGCTTTTCTTGCGTACATCAACAATTCAGGACGGAGCAGAGCCATGCGCGCCCATCATCGACAATTCTTCTGCGCGATCTTCGCCGCGGCCATAATGACTGCTGGCAATGCATGCAAGCATTCCTCCCAGCCATCCAGCCGCCCTATCAGTGTCGAACAGGCTGCCAAGGTTGTGCCCATTTATGTGGCGATGACGCAGGACAAACGCTTTCAGCCGGACGTGAAATTAGTCGCCAAAGCGCAAAATGAAACAGTGGAAATTGAAGTGCAAAACGCAACCGACAAGACGCTGCCCATTGACGCTTTTAACTTCGGCGTGATCCTCGAAGGCGAAGGCAAAGAGGTGCACAAATTCGATCCTGAGTTATTCACGGCGGAATTCCCGAAAGTGGAACTTGGTCCTGGCGATAGCTCCTCGGGAGAGATCATGTTTAAGGGTTTGGGAAAATTGGCGGGGCAGCGCCTGGTCTTCTATCATGCCGATGTGCGTCCTTCGCTCGCCTATATCCAAGGCGATGGCGCCAAGGCGGTATCGGTGCCGGTGGAAAAAATCAAAGAAAAATAAGGGACTTCAATGACAACAAGGACGGCAGCGACTTCAAAGTATTGAAAAACGCTTCTTCTCTATATTGCTCTTTTCTGTCTTGTCCTTGTTGTCCCTGTTGTCCTTGTAGTCCTTCGTCTTTCTTCAAACCCTGAATGCCGGACAGGCAATGGCCGATGTTGCCATCTTCAGGCGCTTGCGAAAATCTTCTTTTTTCAACTTGCTCACGCGCCGCACGCTGAAATCCTCCACGCAGCAAGACGCCAGTGCCGTTCCCACCAGCATCGCCTGGCGCATGGCCTTCTCATCCGTTGCGCCAGTGCGAGCCAGGTAACCAATGAGGCCGCCGGCAAAGGTGTCGCCCGCGCCGGTCGGGTCCACTACGCGTCCCAGAGGCAATCCCGGTGCGGCAAAGAATCCCTTTGACGAAAACATGATGGCACCATGCTCGCCCTTCTTAATGATTACGCGCTTGACCCCATAGTTCAGAATAATTTTTGCGGCCTTTTCCAGCGAAATCACATCGGCCAATTGCCGCGCCTCCTCGTCGTTGAGCAGCACCACATCCACGCGCCGCAATGTTTCGATGAGAGCCTCGCGCCGGATATCGATCCACAAATTCATCGTATCGAGCATGACGAGTTTTGGTTTTTTGCATTGATCCAGCACTTGCAATTGCAGCACTGGATCGATATTGGCGAGGAAAACATAAGGCAATCGCGCGAGCGTTGGCGGCACCTTGGGGCGGAATGTCTCAAAGCAACCTAACTCGGTGAAGAGCGTTTCGCGCTGATTGATGTCAGTGAAATATCGCCCGCCCCAGCGAAACGTGCAGCCGCCTTTCACGATTTCTAGGCCTTGCGTGCCGATGCCGGCCTTTTCCAGCAATTTGATATGGCGCTTCGGGAAATCCGATCCCACCACGCCGACAACCTCCACCGGCGCCAGATGCGACGCGGCAAGCGAGGCATGCACGGCCGAGCCGCCGAGGCCATCTTCCACTTTGCCGCATGGCGTTTCGACAGTATCCAGCGCTACGGAACCCACCATCAGGATGCTCATGTTGTCTCAAACCTCGCTAAATGTCGTGCTACTACGAAAATAGAGTTGCCAAGCAAGATTATGCAAGAAACCTGGGCCGTAGGGTGGGTCCTGACCCACCAAACCGCCGAATTGTAAGCTCAGCCACGATGTGGTGGGTCAAGCCCTCGGCTCTTTGAGCCGCACCTTACGGCTGCATTTTCATTCTTTTCCGCGAGAATCAAAGATTCATGTAAGACTTGTAGGCGTAATCAACCTTAGAATGCATCAATGCTTTGTCTGCGCCAAATTGCCCACCGGTGCTGCCTTTTTGTTTGGGAAAAATCTGCGCTTGATCAAACCAAAGACAATCGGCAGAAAAGACACGGCGATCACGATAAGAATGACTTTGTCCAAACTTTGCGCGAACTTCGATTGACCAATAAAATAGCCCAGCCAAAGCACGGCTGTGACCCAGCCAATGCCGCCCAGAATGTTCCAGAACACAAACTTGTGATAAGGCATGCGCGCCACACCGGCCACAAATGGCACAAATGTCCGTAGAATGGGAACAAAGCGTGCGCCCACGATGGCCAGCGGCCCCCATTTTTCATAAAAGGCGTGCGCCTCTTCCATATGCTTGCGCTTGTAAAAACGGCTGTCTGGGCGGTCCCAAATGCGGTTTCCGATTTTTCCGCCAAAGATAAAGTTCACCTGGTCGCCCGCCACGGCGGCCAACGAAAGAAAGAGGTTCAGCCATAAAATATTCAGCGCCTGCACATGATGAAGATTGTGCGGATTCGCCAGCACCCCCGCCGTTACCAGCAGTGAATCGCCTGGCAGGAAAAAGCCCACCAGAAGACCTGTCTCGGCAAAGACAATGGCAATCAGCGCCAGCATCCCTCCGGCCTGAATAATCCCCGAAATTCCTTCAACCGAATGCAACTTATGCAGCCATTCCAGCATGCGGAAGCTCCTGTTTATATTCGTGCTCGTGCTCGTGCTCGTCACCGTAATCGGCTTTTTGCCGTTTCAATGTTTAGACCTTATTCAACTCCGTTTCGGCGGCCAGACGATCCGCCTGTTCCTGCGCAATGAGCGCCTCAATCATCTCTTCAATCTGCCCTTCGAGAATCAAATCCAAACTCTTGCTGCGATAATTGACGCGATGATCCGTGACCCGGTTCTCCGGAAAATTATACGTGCGAATGCGCCCGCTGCGGTCGCCGCTTCCCACCAGCTTCGAGCGCGCCGAAGCGCGTTCTTCATGCAGCCTCGTCTGTTCAATTTCATACAATCGCGCGCGCAAAACTTTCATGGCTTTGACGCGGTTCTTCAACTGCGATTTTTCATCCTGGCAGGAGACAATCAAGCCGGTGGGCAGGTGAGTGATGCGCACGGCTGAGTCGGTGGTATTGACGCTTTGCCCGCCATGACCGGTGGAGTGAAAGGTATCGATGCGCAACTCGTCGGACTTGATCTCGATATCCACCTCGTCGGCTTCGGGCAGCACGGCTACCGTCACGGCGGAGGTGTGGATGCGCCCCTGGGTCTCGGTGGCGGGACCCCGCTGCACCCGGTGCACCCCGCCCTCGAAGCGGAGCTGGCTGAACACCTCTTTGCCGGTGACGAGGGCGATGCACTCCTTGTAGCCGCCGGTGGCGCTCTCGCTGAGGCTGAGCACCTCCACCGTCCAGCCCTTGGTCTCGGCGAAGCGCGCGTACATGCGAAAGAGGTCGGCCGCGAACAGCGCCGCTTCCTCGCCGCCCTCGCCGCTGCGAATCTCGAGGATGGTGTTGCGCTTGTCGTTGGGGTCGGGCGGCAGCAGGTGGAAGCGGATGTCGCGCACCAGTTGCTCACGCTCCGCGCCGAGCTCCGCGATTTCCATCTCCGCCAGCTCGCG
>Ga0116193_1002995_pt1 | contig 12408 bp, 15 predicted proteins | sample AD_UKC115_MetaG_FD_89892 | JGI IMG/M metagenome (GOLD analysis project Ga0116193, IMG submission 89892) | Active sludge microbial communities of municipal wastewater-treating anaerobic digesters from Hong Kong - AD_UKC115_MetaG | ecosystem: Engineered > Bioreactor > Anaerobic > Digestate... | reverse complement strand
TCGGCCTGATCCTGAACTTCATCACCGTTCTTGTCGTCAGCTCCTTCACGAAGCCGGTGGAAGCTGAGCGCCTGGAGCGGTTCGAGAAGATCCTGTCTGCCAAGGAGGCTGCCTAGGCCATGCTGGATCGGATCAAAAGCCTTGCGGAAGCCTCTGCGGGCATCCTGGCCGAATGGCGCCACGAGTTTCATGCCCACCCGGAGCTTTCTTTCGAGGAGGTGGAGACTACCGCCCGGATTAAGAGCTACCTCGAGGGAATGGGATACTCCGGGATGAAAATCGGCACAGCGGGAATCCCGACGGGCCTGGTTGTCGACCTGAACCCGGAGAAACCGGGACCCTGCTTTGCCCTTCGGGCGGACATCGACGCCCTTCCCATGCAGGAACTGGGGAATCCTCCCTACAAATCGAAAAAGGACGGCGTCATGCATGCCTGCGGCCACGATTCGCACATCACCATGGTCCTGGGGGCAGCCAGGATCCTGAAAGCCCTAGAGTCAGAGCTTCCTGGCCGGGTCCGGTTCATCTTCCAGCCCTCGGAGGAATCCCCCCATCGAAGCGGGGCCAGGGCCATGATCGAGGAAGGCGTGCTGGAGGGCGTGGATGCCATTTCGGGGCTTCACGTCTGGGGGACCATCCCGGCGGGCGTGATCGGCTTCCATGCCGGCCCTTTCATGGCTGCCGCAGACGAATGGGAATGCACCATTTTCGGTAAGGGAGGGCACGGCGCGGTGCCGCACCTGGCAGCCGACCCCATCGTGGCTGCGGGAGCCGTCATCGGGGCCCTGCAGACCATCGTGAGCCGGGAGATCGACCCTCTTGAAACCGTCGTCGTCACCTGCGGCCACATGGAGGCGGGATCGACCTTCAACATCATCCCCGACCGGGCGTTCCTGCAGGGAACCGTCCGGACCTTCAACCCGGATGTCCGGTCGGAAATGCCGCGGAGGATGGAGCGCATCTGCAGCGGGATCAGCCAGGCCCTTGGCTGCCGGGCAGATTTTCACCTGAAGAACGTTCTGCCCGCCACGGTGAACGACAAGGCCTTCACCGAGGAAGCCGCCGAGGTGGCCCGGCAGGTGCTCGGCGCCGACAAGGTGATGGAAATTCCCCCCTCCATGGGGGCCGAGGACATGAGCTTCTACCTGCAGAAGGTTCCCGGCACCTTCATGTTCTTCGGGACGAAGAACGAGGAAAAGGGGATCGTCAACCCCCAGCACCACCCCGAGTACGACGTGGACGACGAGATCCTCCCGAAGGGAAGCGCGCTCCTGGCGGCTCTGGCCTGGAACTTCCTGTCAAAGAAGGCGAAAGGCTAAAAGAAACCCTTCGTACAGGAGAAGCGGGGCCCCCGGTCTTCCCGGGGGCCCCGCTTCTTTGTCCCCCGCCTGTTTCCCGTTGACAGAGGTGCCCCTGCCGCTGTATCCTTCATTTCGAAGTTAATCGAAATGAACCGGGGAAAGAGGTGGGCACCCTTGGAAAAAACCCTGAACGCCATCAAGGCGCTTTCCGACCGGCACCGGGTCCGGGCACTCCTTGCCCTTCCGGGGCAGGAGCTTTGCCTCTGCAACCTGCAGGACCTGCTGGGGCTGGCTCCTTCCTCGGTTTCCCGGCACATGTCGATCCTGCAGGAAGCCGGTTTCGTCGTTTCAAGGAAAAAGGGGAAATGGACCTACTTCAGCCTGGCGCCGCTCGAAGGAGACGATCCCTCAAGGAGCCTTCTCCGCTGGCTCCTGGCCAGCCTGGAAGACGATCCGTCTACGCTGGCCGACCGCGAAATCGTCCGGCAGCTGAAGAAAAAAGACAGCGAACGCTGCAATTAAATGGACAGGAGGAGAGAAAACGATGACCGTTTCAACCGACTGGAAAAAGGCCCCGGCTAGCCAGATTGTGTGTTATTGCAACAATGTGAACAAGGAGCAGATCGTCCGGGCAATCGCGAAAGGCGCGGAAACCGTGGAAGCCATCACAAGCCTGACGGGCGCAGGAAAGGGAAGCGAGTGCGCGACGAAAAACCCCTCCGGGCGCTGCTGCTGCCCCGACATCCAGGCCCTGATCGAAGCGTACCTTCCGGCGCTCAAGGCAATCAAGAGCGGATGCACCTGAGGAGGCAACTGCTGACGAAGCGGCGGTCCGCCGCGTCCCTGGAAAGCGAGAGTCGGCAACCTGCTCTCATCACAAACCTTAAGGTTTTAACCAAGGAGGCATTCCCGCAATGGCACAGGCTGCGACGAACGGTGAACGCAAGCTCACGAACGTTTTCGAACGCTATTTGACGATCTGGGTGGCTCTCTGCATCGTTGGGGGCATCCTGCTCGGGAAGCTGGCCCCGGAGCTGGCCCGGACCCTGGACGGGATGTCCATTTACGTCAACGGGGCCCCGGTCGTCTCGATCCCCATCGCGATCTGTCTCTTTTTCATGATGTACCCCATCATGGTGAAGATCGACTTCGCCGAGGTCGTCAAGGCGGGAAAGTCCGGCAAGCCCGTTTTCCTGACCCTTTTCGTCAACTGGGCGATCAAGCCCTTCACGATGTACGCCATCGCACTCTTCTTTTTAGGGTTCCTCTTCAAGGGATTCATCGGCCCGGACGCCGTGGACCTCGTGAAGATGCCCTTCGGCCTGAACCTCCCCGTTGGGGCGACCCACGGGGACGGCGTGGTCGTCCTCGCGAACGGCGTCAAGATGCTCCAGGTGCCCCTGTGGCGCAGCTACCTGGCCGGGGCCATTCTGCTCGGGATCGCGCCCTGCACGGCCATGGTCCTGGTCTGGGGATACCTGGCCCGCGGCAACGACGGCCTCACCCTCGTCATGGTGGCCATCAACTCCCTGACGATGCTGGTGCTCTACGGCCTGCTCGGCGGATTCCTGCTCGGCGTCGGCCGCCTGCCGGTCCCGTGGCAGGCCCTCCTGTTATCGATCGCAATTTACGTCGCCCTTCCGCTGGTGGCGGGTTATTATTCGCGGAAATGGATCATCGCGGCCAAGGGGGTCAAGTGGTTCACGGAGAAGTTCCTGCACATTCTCTCGCCGATCACGATCGTCGCCCTGCTGACGACCCTTGTGCTGCTTTTCAGCTTCAAGGGAGAGGTCATCGTGGCCAATCCCCTTACGATCCTCTGGATCGCCATCCCGCTGTTCATCCAGACGATCCTGATCTTCGCCATCGGTTACTGGGCCGCCAGGGTATTGAAGCTGCCCTACGAGGACGCCGCCCCCGCGGCGATGATCGGGGCCTCGAACCACTTCGAAGTCGCCATCGCCACGGCGACGATGCTCTTCGGGCTTTCCAGCGGGGCGGCCCTGGCCACGGTCGTGGGCGTGCTCATCGAGGTTCCCGTGATGCTGATGCTGGTGCGCTTCTGCCTGAAGACCCAGGGCTGGTTCGCCGTGCCCGGGAAAGCCTGCGCGCCTGAAAAGGCCTGAAGGAAAGGAGTGACCGGAATGTTTTCCAGGATCCTTGTCGCAACCGACCTGTCCGCGGCTTCCGAACGAATGGTCTGCGCCCTGAAAAGCCTCCAGTCCTGGGGGACCCGGGAGGCCGTCCTGGTCAGCTGCTTCAACATCCGGGACGTGGGGTCGCTGGCCCCCGGGCTGATGGAACTTTCCAGGCCCGCCTTCGAAAAGCAGAAGAAGACCCTCGAGGAGATGGGGTATGCCGTCACGGCCAGGATGGTGCTGGGCCTGCCCCAGATCGAGATCCCCCGGCAGGCCGAGGAGCACGACTGTTCCCTCATCGTCGTGGGTTCCCACGGATACTCCTTCTCGAAGGACATCCTGCTGGGAGGAACCGCCAGCGCCGTCGTCCACAGCGCCAGGCGGCCGGTCCTCATCCTGCGCCTGAACGGTCACGACCCGGACCAGGAAGGGGCCGCCTGCAACTGCCTCGGGCACATCCTGTTCCCCACGGACTTCTCGGACAACGCCGAAAGGGCCTTCTCCTACGTCCGCAAGATCGTCGAGAGCGGGGCGAAACGCGTGACGCTCCTCCACGTGCAGGACAGGGAGAAGATCGAGCGGCACCTCAAGGACAAGCTCGAAACCTTCAACGAGATCGACCGGGGGCGCCTCGAGCGGCTGAAGGCGGAACTCCTGGGCCTTGGAGCTGCGGAGGTCAGCATCGAAATCCCGTACGGAAACCCGAAGAAGGAAATCGTGGACCGGGCAAACCGGCCCGACATCTCCCTGGTCGTCATGGGAAGCCAGGGGCGAGGCTACCTCGAGGAGATTTTCCTCGGCAGCGTCAGCCACGAGATGGCCCGGCGAAGCAAGGCGCCCCTGCTGCTTGTTCCCGCTCCCCGCTGAGAAAGCCTGGAAATCCAGGGAATAAACCAAAGCTGAAGGGGGGATCGCGATGAAAAAGCTGAGGATCTCGTCGGAATTCTGGATGGAGCAGGTCCGTCTTCACGGAAACGAATTCCGCCTCCGAATGGCAACGATCATCGCCGGGTGATGAATGGCCTATAAAGGCCCGGAGGGCCTTTGGGGAGAACCGGCACCGGAAGAGATGGACCAGTACGCGCTGTACGAGGTGGAAGGGAATCCGCAGCTGAAATGCTGGATCAAAAACGACGTCCTGGAATGGATGGAACAGACCACCCCGACCGCAGAAGGAGATTACCTTTTCGCGGTGGAGGGGGCCGGGCGTTTGCGCTTCCGGCTGGTCTAAACCGTACGGGAACGAGGGAGGGGGCCGGGGAAAAACCGCCCTCTCCCCCGATCTGAAAAAGACGATTGGAGGGAAAGCGATGGTCTTCCCGGTCCTGGCGGAATGGAGCTACACCCCGGAAAAAGTGACTCACGGGTACACGCGGAGAACCCTTTACGTGAACGTGGGGGAGCGGCGTTTTGAATCCCGCCCCGTGAGCGATGAAATGATCGAAAAGTTCACCGGCGGGCGAGGCTTCGGCCTGCGGCTTCTCTGGAACGCCGTTAACGAACAGACAAGGTGGGACTCCCCAGAAAACGAAATGGTGGTGTCCAGCGGTCCCATCGGCGGAATCACGCAGTACCCCGGGGCGGGGAAATGCTACTCGGTCTTCCTTTCCCCCCTCTCCGGGCAGACCTATGACAGCAACGCGGGAGGATATTTCGGCCCTCTCCTCAAGTTCTCGGGGTTTGATGCCCTGGAAATCCAGGGGAAATCTCCCGAACGCATCCTGCTTTTCATCGACGGGGACTCCGGCAAAGTCCAGATCCTGGAAGCCCCGGCTTTCGCCGAGGACAATTCCTACGAGATCACCGAGACCCTGCACGAGGCCTTCTCGGAAAACGAGGCGGACAAGCGGAACATTTCCGTGATCTCCACCGGACATGCAGGAGAGCACTCGTTCTGGGCGGGGATGAACCACAGCTTCTATGATCTCCGCAGAAAGGCGCCCCGGCTGAAGCAGGCCGGGCGTGGCGGCGGAGGCCGCGTGCTGAGGGACAAGGGCATCATGGCCATCGTGGTCCGCAAGCGGGGCGTTTCCGGCACCAGCAACGACCCGGTGGACCTCGACACCCTGCAGAGGGTCGGGACGAAGCTCCACAAGGAGATCGCCACTCTGGACGACCAGCAGTGCCGGATGAGACGGCAGGGTACGGCGCACCTCAACAGGATCATGAACGATTACGAACTCCTGCCGGTAAACAACTTCAAATTCGGCTCGCACCCGGATATCGCCAATATCGACCCCTTTGTCTACGAGAAATACTTCACCCAGAACATGCCGGACGGCTGCTGGTACGGCTGCTCCATGGCCTGCTCGAAGGCGGCCGACAATTTCCTCCTGAAGACCGGTCCGTGGGCGGGCCGAAAGGTCATCGTCGACGGCCCGGAATATGAGACGGCTGCCGCCCTTGGATCGGATATCGGGATTTTCGACCCGGAATGGACCCTGGAGGCGAATTTCTACGCCGACCACTACGGCCTCGACACGATTTCCCTCGGGAACGGCCTGGCCTTCGTCTGCGAGTGCTTTGAACTGGGCTTCCTGGACGAAACGAAGACGAACGGGCTTACGCTGCGGTTCGGCTCCAAGGCTGACCTGATGGAACTGATCCACCGCATCGCCGAAGGGAAAGACCCCTTCGCCCTGACGGTCGGGCAGGGCGTCCGGAGAATGAAGAAAGCCTTTGCCGAACAGTACGGGGCTCCGATCGAAACGATGGAGGCCATCGGCATGGAAGGCCAGGGGGTCGAGGTTTCCCAGTACGTCTGCAAGGAATCCATCGCCCAGTGGGGCGGTTACTTCCTGACCCTGAAAGGCCCCCAGCATGACGAGGCCTGGCTGATTTTCATGGACATGGTAAACAAGCAGCTTCCCACCTTTGAGGACAAGGCCGAGGCGCTGTCCTATTTCCCCAACTTCCGGCTCTGGTTTTCGCTGGTCGGTCTCTGCAAGCTGCCCTGGAACGACATCGAGCCGGCCGACAACCAGGTCAAGTACCGGGGAATCGAGGCCGCAAAAGTTCCCGAGCATGTCCAGAACTACGTGGATCTCTTTACGGCCGTGACGGGCAAGGCCGTCACGAAAGAAGACCTGCTTCTCATGTCCGAGCGGGTGTACAACTTCCAGCGGGTTTTCCAGCTCCGCATGGGCAAGGGAACCCGGAAGGACCACAATATCCCTCTTCGGGCCCTGGGACCCGTTTTCCCTGACGAATGGGAAGCCCGGAAGGAGTATTATGACGGCAGGCTGAGAGAAATCGGAGTTTCCCCTGAAGGGCTTTCCTCCGCGGAAAAGATCGAAAAGCTCCAGAAACACCGTCTCGCGGAATGGGAGAAACTGGTCGATGCGGTTTACAAGCGCCGCGGGTGGAACAGAAACGGGATCCCCACGCTGGAGACCCTCCGGCGGCTGGGAATCGACGAACCCGAAGTCGTGGAGGTCGTGAAGAAACACCTCCGGCCGGAAGACGCCTGGTAGGGTCTTGGGCTTTCTCCGGCAGGCCTCGTCCGGGACCTTCCCCCGGCGGGGCCTGCCGGCTTTGTCCGGGGCAAAGGGAGAGATTCAGAAGAAGACGATGGAGGCGAATCGGAAATGAACTTCAGGAACCTGCAAAAAAACCCGTGGCTTAAGATCTCGGTCCTTCTGCTGGTGGCCGTGGCGATTGGCGGCATCTGGTTCGCGAAGCAGCGGGAAAAAGCCGCGAAAGCCGATGCAGCGGCCCTGCACGTAACCTCCGCGGAAGACCTGGCCAGGGCCCGGTCCTCAGGGCTGCCCGTGGTGATCGATTTTGGAGCCGACTCCTGCGCTCCGTGCCGGGAGATGGCCCCGGTCCTGGAAGAGCTGAGCCGCACCCTGCAGGGCAAGGCGGTCATCAAGTTCGTGGATGTCTGGAAATACCAGGAGCTTGCCGAAGGATACCCGCTAAGGGTTATCCCGACCCAGTTCTTCTTCGATCGGGACGGGAAGCCCTTTACGCCGTCTGACGCGCGGTTCGGAATGATCCTGTACGCTGACAGGGACACGAGACAGCACGCCTTCACCGCCCATGAGGGCGGCATGACCAGGGAACAGCTGCTTTCCGTGCTGGCGGAAATGGGGGTCCGTCTTGATTGAAGGGTGGATGGCCGTCCTTTCGGAATCCATCCGAAGCGGCACGGGCCTGGCCCCGCTTCTGGCGCTGCTTGCCGGGGTGATCACCTCCGTCACGCCCTGCGCGCTGACCAGCATCCCCCTCGTCATCGCCTACGTGGGTGGCACACGGCAGAACGATCCGCGGCGGGGGTTCGCCCTCTCCCTTGCCTTTTCCGTCGGGATGGCCTCGACCTTCACGGCCCTCGGGGCCGCCGCTTCTCTCTTCGGCCGGCTCATGGGGACCTCTTCCCGGTGGTGGACCCTTGGCCTGGCGGTTCTCATGCTGCTCATGGCCCTGCAGATCCTTGGCCTCTTCGAGTTTGTCCCGTCCACCAATTTCCTTTCCCGGAACCTGCCGAAAGGGGCCATCGGCGCCTTCCTTGCGGGAGTCCTGGGCGGCTTTTTTTCGTCCCCCTGCTCCACGCCCGTGCTGGTCGTCCTCCTGGGACTCGTCGCCAAAAGCGGAAACGTCGGGCAGGGAATTTTCCTGCTGCTGCTCTATTCTCTCGGGCACAGCGCTCTCGTCCTTTTGGCAGGCACTTCCACGAGCTTTGCCGTTAAAATCGCGGCAAGCGAAAGCGTGGGGCGTTTCAACACCGTCATGAAGCTGTTCCTGGGGGCGGGGCTTCTCCTTCTGTCGTTTTTCCTGTTCTACCAGGCCTTTTGAAGGACAGGCGGAACAATCGCTTCCTCATCGATTTCACGCGTCATCCCCCCTTTGACGGACATTCCCTTCGCCTTATACTTTTTCCGGATCAAACAGGAAAAGAACAACCGGGGAGGGATCTTCGTGCGCTTTCGGCAAGTTCGGCCCTTTTTCCTCTGTTTTCTCCTTCTGACCTCAAGCCTTTTTGTGCCCCTCTGGCCTTCCGGTGCGGAAGCGGCCGTGATCGAGCACTGGCATGTCCCAACCTTCTTTCCCACCGTCCAGGAGGCTGAGGGAGCCATCCGGAACATGCAGGACAAGTTCGTCGGGTGGGAAGGACTTCCCCTCCAGCGGATCGAGATCGACCGAAGCGGATTCCGGGCCTTCGGCGTTCTGGACTACACCAGCACGAGGCAGCAGTGGGTCTATACCGGGCTTGGCCTGACGGGAGGATACTACCAGCCGGTCGTTGAACCGGTTCATGAAGAGGAAACCACGGTCGTCCAGCTGGATAAGGTCAGGACCATGCGCCTGATGCAGTATCCCGACCTCAACAAGGACTACAAGTGGGGCGTGAGCATGCTGGTTGAAGCCCCCGGCGGTTTCGACATCAAAACCTTCCGGACGCCGACCCGGGCCTATGCCGAGGTCCTCTTCAACGCACTTCTCTCCCTGTCTGTCGCTGCGGGATCAAAATTGGAAATGCCGAGACTCGGGGTGAAACTCGAAACGCTAACCGAGAAGGATCTGAAAAGCAAGCCCTTCAAGGACCTGGGGCTGAAAGAACCGAAAGGCATGAAGGTGACCTGGCTCATCCAGGACAGCCCGGCTGCCGCGGGGGGGCTGCAGGAGGGCGACGTGATCGTTGAATGCAACGACATCCCCATCGAGAGCGCAGACCAGTTTTTCCGGGATATCCTGGGGAAATTCCCCTCCTACACCTTCAAAATCATGAGAAAAGACGGAACCGTTTCCCGGTTTGTCGAACTCTTCCCGGAGGAGAAGGTCCCGAAGGTCCCGCCGACCCTGAGCTTTGCTTCCTCAAGCTTGCCTCCGGCGCAAGCGGCAGCGCAGGGACCCGTCAAGCTCGGTCTTTCCCTTCGCCTGCCCAACAGCGATGAGCTTCAGGCAATGAAAGGAAAACCCGGGGCCGTCATTTCCTCCCTGACTCCCGGGGGAGTGGCTGAAGCCGCCAAGCTGAAAGTCGGGGATATCCTGCTGGAATGCAACGGCAAACCGGTTTTAGGCCCCGAGGGACTGGGGGCGGTTCTCGTCCACGGGGAAAACGTTTTCACCATCCTGCGGGCCGGAATGATCCTGCAGATCAAGGTTGCTCCCGAAGTGAGCTACTAAGAGAAAGCGGGGGGGCCGTGCCCCCCCCGCTTTCTATCAAGGAACCGAAGGGCCTTAGGCGTTTTTCTCCCGCTCCAGCAACTCCAGCAGGGCCAGTTTCGTCTCCGCCTTGTCCGGGAACGAAATGGCCCCCGCCGGGCAGAAGCGCGAACACTTGTCGCACAGCACGACGCACTGGAGGGGGTTTACGACCTCCATCTTCCCCTTCTCTTCCGAGAAGGCGTAGACGCCGTTGGCGCAGCATTCCAGGCACGCCCCGCAGCCGGTGCAGGAAGACTCGTCAATGGTCGGGTTCCAGGAAATCTTTTCGCGGGGAATTCCCATGTAGTCGCCGGACAAAAACCCCTCTCCCCTTTCGAAACAGGCTGGCTTCAGGCTTCCAGGGCTTCCCTTATCCGGTTGAACACCGTTTCGGTATCGGCCTGGGCCATGCTCACCGGGACCCAGTGCGCCGGGTCCATCGGGACACCGGCCTTGACAAACCCCTCCCGCAGCAGCTTTTCCTGCCTTTTTTCCGCACAGGCAGACGAAATCACCTTGATGTCGCCCGAGACCAGCCGTCCCATGAGGCGTTCGCCGTCTTCCTCGCAAAGGCGCGGATGAAGGGCCATGAATTCGACCCTGTCCCCGAATTCCACCCGGACGCGTTCGGCGAGGGCCCAGAAATCAATCCCCGCCATGCTGGGGCACGAACCGCTGCACGTGCAGAAAAGGATGGCTTTTTTCGCTCCATTTTCAGGCATGTCGATCCCTCCTTCCCTCAAAAAACCGCGACGATCGACCTTCCCTGCCTAAACCGTGATTTTTCCTTCTTGGACCATCTGCTCCCGGACCTTGGCCCAGATCCCCTCTTTCCGGTAAAGATCCCTCAAATCTTCCAGGTCCGGGAACGAAATGGCCCTGGCCGGGCAAAGGTTGGCGCAGGTCGTGCAGCCGACCTGGCAGTCAAAATAACGGACCACGACAGATTTCCCGTCCTTCCACTCGAAAACCTTCTTCCCGCAGTTCAGGCACATGCCGCACCCGATGCACTTCTTGGGGTCGACCGTCGGCCCCCAGTTCACCTTCTCGCGAGGGTATCCCGTGATCCACGCCATCCTGTTCCCCTCCTCAGTCGGTTATTTTAGCGCAGTCAACCCGGGACCCCCGGGCTGCCGCCTCGGTCTTGAGGTTTTCGTAGGCACGCTTGGCCCTCGAAGCCGGCATTGCCTTCTGCCCCAGGCGTGAAAGCTCACGCTCGATCGGCAGCAGCATCCGCAGCGGGAATCCCAGCACCGCCTCCCCGGAGGCCATGTCCGTGGCGTCCCGGCAGCCGTAGCACCCGTAGGACAGGTTCAGCCGGTCCTCGAGGAAAGGGATCACCGTGGAGTCCACGCAGGTGGCCTGGAGGATGGCGGTGGAGGATTCCACCCGCCTTCCTCCCTCCGCGTTCAGCCCGGCGAGGGCGATCCACATCAGCCGTTCCACCTCGTCCTCCACGACGACGACATCGGGGACCCGTTCGGCCCTCTCCAGGGGAAACAACTCCAGGATTTTGACCATTCCGGTTTCGATCGCCGGCATCCGCTCGAACATCGTCCTGCCTACGGAAGGATCCCCGACGATGCCGAAGGTCACCAGGCCCTCCCCGGAGGCGAGCTTTTCCGGCAGGGGTCTGAAGCCGAAGGCTCTCGCCGCGGCAGGGCAGGCCAGCCCCGCCGCGTCAAGAAGGACCGATTCTCCGTGCCTGGCCCGCATGAGGGCCTGGCAGTACCGGTTTCCCTCCAGCCGTTCCGTCCCCGGCGTCCCGTTTCCCGCAAGGAGGGAAACCCCCACGGGAAACGTCGCAAGCCCGGCGGTCAACCGGATCTTTTCTCCCGCCGCCCTGACCTTTTCAATTTCGATCATCCCGCCACCCCCGCCTGTTCCTGGTTTATTCCTCCCGGGGAATGTCCAGCCCCGAGCAGCGCCCGCCGACGCAGGCGGCGAACTCGAACTGCAGCGTCACGTGCCCGATGCCGAAACGGTCGCCAAGATGTGCGGAAAGGAAAGCCAGCAGCTCATCGGTCCGGCTTCGAGCCTCCTCGCAAAGGGTCACGTGGGCTTCCAGGAAAACCTCGTTTCCGTCCGTGGTCCACAGGTGCACGTGGTGCATGTCCACGACATCCGGCTGGGATTCCACTTCTTCGATCAGGGGTTCGATCTGGACCCCCTCCGGCGTTCCCTGCATGAGGATATGAATCGAGGTCTTCAGCAAAGGCCACGATTCCCTCAGGACATAGAGGGAAACCGCCAGCGTCAGCAGGGGATCCAGCCAGGTCCAGCCGAAGGCCATCATCAAAAGGGCCGCGGCGATGACGCCCACGGAAGAAAGGGTGTCCATGACGATATGCAGGTACGCCGACCGGATGTTCAGGCTCTCCCTGGAACCCGAATGAAGCAGCCAGGCCGTCAACAGGTTCCCGAGCAGCCCCACCACGGCGACACCCAGCATCACCTGGCCGACCACCGGTTCGGGGTGAAGGAATTTTCTCCCCGCTTCAACCAGCAGGAAAATCCCGATGCCGACCAGGGCCACCGTGTTCACCAGCGAGGCCAGCACCTCTGCCCGCTTGAACCCGAAGGAGTGGGCAGGAGTTCTCTCCATCCGGGAGATGCGCTTCGCCAGCCAGCTGACCCCCAAAGACGAGGCGTCCGAAAGGTTGTGAACGGCATCGGAGAGAAGCGCCAGGCTGTTCGAAAACAAGCCTCCTGCCACTTCCGCGGCGGTGATCACCAGGTTCAGCACAAGGGACAGGGCGAGCCTTCGCTCCGATGTCCCCGGCGCGACATGGGAATGACCGTGGTCGTGCCCGTGGTCATGG
>Ga0116193_1002992_pt1 | contig 12415 bp, 9 predicted proteins | sample AD_UKC115_MetaG_FD_89892 | JGI IMG/M metagenome (GOLD analysis project Ga0116193, IMG submission 89892) | Active sludge microbial communities of municipal wastewater-treating anaerobic digesters from Hong Kong - AD_UKC115_MetaG | ecosystem: Engineered > Bioreactor > Anaerobic > Digestate | place... | reverse complement strand
GTTCCTGCCCCAACGTGAAGGGTAAGTTCCTGTCTGGAAATACCCCGATTCGCGAGTGCCTTTAATACCCGGGGTGTAAAATGCAAACCGGCAGTGGGCGCTGCTACCGAACCCTGCTCCTTTGCAAAAATGGTCTGGTACCTTTCCATGTCACTTTCTTCTGCATTTCGTTTGATGTACGGAGGCAGTGGCACCTGGCCCGTGTTTTCCAATATTTCAAGGAAGCTAATTTGGCCGTTGTCCCAACTAAACCGGATAAGCCAGGAATCTTCCAATTTCTCTACTATTTCTGCCGATAGGTAAAGGGGCCTTCCCTGGATGGCTATATCTTTTGTAACGGCTCCCGACTTCCATTTCGATATTCCACCAACCAGGCACTTCCATACAGAAGTTTTGGATGCAGTCAGGGAATGGCGATATCCACAAAATGCATCTACCGGTTCGAGGCAGAATATTTCAATTATTCCCCCGGTAAGCTTTTGGAACTTCAACCTTGCATTGATTACCCTGCTGTTATTAAATACCAACAGATCTCCGGGGCTCAGTTGTTCTGGCAGAGCAGAAAAGGGATGTTCCTCTATGTTCCCCTCTTTGTATAGCAGCAATTTTGATGCATCCCGTTCTTCTAGGGGGAACAAGGCAATGCGATCATCCGGTAACGGATAATCGAAATCTGCAATGGTCATTTCTTTTGGGTTCATTTCCTTCATCATTCATCCTGGGGTAAACTTCGATAAACAAGTTCCAGCAATTTCTCCCGCAATTGCATTTTTTGAAGGGTCTTATTATTATCAGGATAAACCCGGTTGCTTAGGAAAATAAAAATGAGTTGCTTTTCCGGATCCGCCCAGGCACTGGTCCCGGTAAACCCGGTATGACCAAAAGTGGCAGGAGAGGAAGAGGCAGCCGGATAAGGGTCTTTTCTGGTGGCATTGTCCTTTTCTGGCTTATCAAAACCCAGGCCCCGTCTGCTTTTTATGCTTTGGTATTTTGTAAAAAGAGCAACCGTTTCCGGATTAATGAACGTGCGGCCATTCATACTTCCCTTATCCAATAACATTTGCATAAGTACGGCCACATCGTAAGCATCTGAGAATAAACCGGCGTGTCCGGCGATCCCGCCCATTAATGCAGCCCCGGGATCGTGAACAAACCCGTCAATTTGTTGGTCTCTGAATCCTGATTCAATCTCTGTAGGAACAATCCGGCTAATATTAAAGTACTGAAGAGGCTGAAAACGGGTCGATTCAAGCGACAGCGGATCGTAAAAATATTTTTTCGCAAATGCAAACAGGCTCATTCCGCTTACCTGTTCTACAATTTTCCCCAAAAGGATAAAATCATTATCACTATACACGTAATCCTGTTTGTGTACAGGGCTCTCCATTATTTTCTTAAGGATGCTGTCCTGCCATCCGCGCCTGAGAAAAAGGTCTTTGGCAACCTGAGTTGGAAAACTATCGGAATAAGTTTGCCTATAAAAGAGGGGTGAAGGAAGTCCATCCGAAGAAAGAGTCTCTTTATAAAATGGAATATATGGAACCAGCCCTCCTTCATGAAGTAAAAGTTTTTCAATACTGATACGGGCTTTGTTGGTTCCTGCAAATTCGGGCAGATAATCTGCTAATTCCTTTTTAAGATCAATTTTCCCCTGGTCATACAGTTTCATAACCGAAAGGGTGGTGGCAAAAATTTTGGTGAGTGAAGCCAGGTCGTAAATCGAATATTTGGATACCTTTTCTGAAGAATCGGAATAGGTGTAAGAGCCATAAGCCTTTTGAAAAACCAGTTTCCCATTTTTTGCAACCAGGATTTCACAACCCGGCATAGCATGTTCTTTGACTCCAAAATTTACGAGGGAATCAATATGCTTTTCCATTTCCACATCGAATCCAAAGGGGTCACGGAGAATTATAGATTTTTTTTTTAAGGTAGAGATACCGGATCCGAAAAGAAATTTTTTACATGCAGTTACCGGGATAGTCCCTATAAATGGGTATTCTCCTTCCAGCATTTGCACCGCTGTTTCCTGAATAGGGGCCGAGTCTTCGTAACATAATACAAGGTTTTTCTCATTACAGAAATTTTTTATTGCGTAGGCATTTCCAAATACAACCACCAGGGTATTTTTTTCGGAAAGGAGGGTAGGGAGCGTAATGGACTGCCTGCTTAATCCAAAGTTGGATGAGGGCGAACGCCCCATATTGTGGTAACTGATTACGATTCGGTTATAATCAGCCAGGTTTTGCACAAGTTGTGCTAAAGCACTATCATTTGCATTATAGTTGAGGAAAAAAACATCCGCTCCTGTGATTTTTTTTATTCCTTCTGTAAAAGCATTTGATGAATTGGTTCCTACCGCTACCAACGCAGTCCGGGAGCCTGCCACTTCCTTCAGTGGAAAAAATGCTTCATTGGATTTGGATAAAAGGGTAATGGATTGCCTGGCGATTTGTTTTGTTAGTCCGGTGATGCCCCGGTTCAGATCGGCTGCCAGATTATCATAGGAAACGGCCGATATTTTTTCCAATCCATATTGGTATTTGACGGCTAAAATTTTTTTGCAATGGGTTTCAATTTCCTGCCAGCTTAACCTTCCATCTTCAATAGCCTGGTTAATTTTCTCAACTGCCAGTGGGATATCTTCGGGAAGGCACAACATATCATTTCCGGCAATCAACGCTTCCACAGAAGCCTCACCATTGGGAAAATATTTTGAAACGCCCTTCATGTCGAGTGCATCTGTAAAAGTGAGGCCCTGGTAACCAAGGTCTTCTCTTAAAAGTTTAGTTACATTGTTGTAAGAGATAGAAGTTGGCCGGTTGGGCCGGTTGTCGATGGCGGGGATATAAAGATGAGCAATCATTACACTTCCCACTCCGGCAGCAAATATTTTTTTAAATGGAATGAGTTCGAGCGAATCAAGCTGTGCCCTCGATTTATTAATGACCGGCAAATCATAATGAGAGTCTACACTTACATCGCCGTGCCCGGGGAAATGCTTGGCGCAGGCCATCACGCCGCCGTCCTGCAAACCCTGCATATAACGGATACCAAATTCGGCCACTTTATTGGGATCTTCACCAAAGCTGCGGTCGTTGATTACCGGGTTATCCGGATTATTATTTACATCCACTACAGGTGCGTAATTAACCTGGATTCCGAGCCTTTTGCATTGTGCTGCCACCAGCCTTCCGTAATCATAAACCAGGCCCGGACTATTCATTGCCCCTAACATCATTTGGCGAGGCAATGGGATCACACTATCGAGAATACGCATTCCCAATCCGTTTTCTGCATCAATGCACATGAGGATTGGGGTTTTAGCGATCGACTGAAAATGATTGATGAGGGATGCCTGTTTTTGGGGACTACCCTGGAAAAGACAAATTCCGCCAATATTGTATAAATGGATCAGAGAATCGATCTTTTCATCATAAAACGTAATCTGGTTTTTTTTAAAATCAATACTGGATAGGCGAACAATCATTAATTGCCCTATGCGTTCATTGGGGGTAAGGCGGTTGTAAACACTATCTGCCCAATGTTTTGCCCCTTCATCCGGGTGTGGGCTTGCATTTTGGGCATTGGATAAAATGGCAACCATGGAGAAAATGAATGTTAGGAGAAACCGCATAGGCATTGAGTGGAATCGGTGTAACTTTGTGGTACAAATTTCCGGATTTTGGCTGACATCATTCAATTATTACCCGATAATATAGCAAATCAGATAGCGGCAGGTGAAGTGATTCAGCGCCCGGCAAGTGCCGTGAAAGAATTACTCGAAAATGCAGTGGATGCAGGGGCCACCGAAATCAGGTTGTATGTACAGGATGCCGGAAAAGCGCTTATTCAGGTTACCGATAACGGGCAAGGAATGTCGGAAACCGATGCCCGGATGGCATTTGAACGCCATGCCACTTCCAAAATAAGCCGGATCGACGATTTATTTCATATCCGTACTATGGGTTTTCGGGGTGAGGCCCTGGCCAGTATTGCGGCCGTTTCGCAGGTTGAAATTAAAACCAAAAGAGCAGAGGATACCTCAGGAACCTTTATCGAAATTGACAATAGTATTGTACGTAAACAGGAACCCATAGCGGCAAATACAGGTACCCGTATTTCCATGAAGAATCTTTTTTTTAATGTTCCGGCCAGGCGAAATTTTTTGAAAAGCAATGCTGCCGAACTTCGGCATATTGTAGATGAATTTATCCGGGTGGCCATGGCCTTTCCCAATATTTTCTTCTCCCTCGAATCGAATGGGCAGCAAATGCTGTATCTCGAAAAATCATCCCTGAAACAGCGCATCGTTCAGATTTTGGGCAACAGTTATGCAGCAAAACTCATTCCGGTTCAGGAACAGACAGACTACCTGAATATCCGGGGTTTTGCAGGCAAACCCGAAACGGCCAAGAAGACCCGGGGCGATCAGTACTTTTTTGTAAATAACCGGTTCATCCGTAGCGCTTACCTTAACCATGCAGTGATGCGGGCATTTGAAGACCTGATTCCCAAAGATAGTTTTCCCATGTACTGCCTGTTTATTGATCTCGATCCAACACAACTGGATATCAATGTGCACCCCACAAAGCAGGAGATTAAATTTGAAGATGAGAAAATTGTTTATGCATTTGTACAATCTGCAGTAAAACATGCGCTAGCTCAGTTTAGCATTGCCCCCACCCTGGATTTTGAACTCGATCCGGGCATTCAATCCCTGGAGGCTGTTTCAAAACCTGTATCCAGGGAAGCAGAACAAGCTGCCGCATCGTCCGGACTTTACGAAAGTTTCACCCGAAAAAATCAGGCCCATTTTATTGAATCAAGGAGTAATCTTACCAACTGGAGGGAAGTGTATGAAAGAACCAACCCGGAAGTTCTTACAGACCAGGTTAAAGGGTCGGAAACTGAAACTAGAGAAGGGGAGTTGCCAAATATCCCATTGAAACTGGTTCAGATTTTTAATAATTATATTCTTTGGCCCAAGACCGATGGGTATTTGCTGATCCATCAACAAAATGCGCACGAACGTATCTTATATGAAAAGTTCCTGGCTGCTTTGGATGGGAAGTCCCTCCCAAGCCAACAAAACCTGTTTCCCGTATTGCTTGAACTTGCCCCGGCTGATTATGTATTATTAGAAGAATTAATACCCGATTTGAAAAAAGTTGGATATGAGTTGGAGCCATTTGGTCCCAATTGCTTTGCTATTAAGGGATCTCCTTCCGATCTTCCTGCGGGAGTTGAAAAAAAGTTGATGGAGGAATTATTGGAAGATTTGAAACATTCAGGGCTCGAATTGAGGATAAGTGTCCGCGAAAAAATGATTCGCTCATTGGCGATGCAACAGGCAGTGAAGACAGGAAAAGTGTTAAGTAACGAAGAAATGCAGGAAATAACCGAAACGCTTTTCACCTGTGAAATCCCCAATAGTACCCCTTTGGGGAAGCCCACTTATACGGTTGTTAAAAAATCGGAATTGGATAAGCTTTTTGGCAGGTAATCAAAATAATTCGCGTAGCCTTTTAATAAAACCCGCCATCTCTTCCCTGGCCTTGCTCAGGCTTTCTATATAACCATTAGCCATATACGAAATGATTAACCATTTCCCGGATTTTGTCTGAACGATACCGCTCATTGAACTGTTATTTTGCATTGATCCGGTTTTTATAAATACAAAGCCACTGTCTTGCCGGAAGTAATTCTTTAAGGTTCCTTCGCCTCCGGTAGGAAGTATTTTTGAAATGCGGTTAATACCAAACTGCATTATGGATTTTTGGATAATCATACCAAGTGAAGAAGGGGTAATGAGGTTATAGCGGCTAAGTCCACTTCCATCAACCCATTGAGGCTTTTGCGGTAAAGATTCCATGCTTCCATGCAGCATCCATTTGATTTCCGCCGTTTCATCAAATTTTTTTGAATGGCTGTATGCTGCCATCAACAATAATTGTTCTGCAAGAAAGTTGTCGCTTTGTTGCATCATTCTTTGGAGGACATCATCTGTGGAAGACGACATAATGCAGAACGGTGTGTTAATTGTAGAATCGTACCGGCAGGCAATGGTTCTGTGCAGGCTATCGGCCAATAATTGGATAGCCTGGGTTAAATCGAAATGAGCCGGATATCGTTTAGGAAAGTTGATAGATGAGGTGTCCGGGGCAGGCGGGAACCCCGGAGGCACTGTGTTATTATTCGAAGTAAAATTCCAGATGCTGTTACCATAAATGGGTAAAACGGATCTTTCTAACATAAAATTTTCTGTTGCATCATCCCAGGCCCACCCCGGCCCATACTTTTTAGGCAGAGAATAAGGAAGAAGAAAACAAATTGGTTTTTGTGAATTTCGGAGGAACGAAAAAACCGGCTGTACACTGAAATACGGATGAAGTAATAAAGGGTCGCCGGTTGGTCTTATGTATAATGTGTCTTTTTCGTTGTTATAAAAACATCCCGGAAGGCTGTCTCCAAATGTTTCCAATACGGTTAGCATAGTGAGCCACTTCATATTACTGGCCGGTACGAAATTCTTTTCTGCATGCTGGGTATAAAGAACCCGTTTTGAATCCAGGTCATATACAAAAATTCCTACCTGTGCATTGCCAAAAACGGAATCGAAGTGAGGGGAAGAATTAAACCGGTAAAGTTTTTGGGCAGGGGTGCAGGAACTGAAAACGGAAAGCAGGAAAAGACTAATTCCCCCTATGCCGGAGATTAACGGGCTAAGCATCCCTTTCCTGGGTGCGTAGCCATCTTTCGGGTATTTGGTTTCTGCTGGCATTCAGGTAATCGTTGTAACTACAGGAAATAAATTTATTATCCGGCAACTGCATCCACCACCGCTGGGTGCGCTTGCTTTGCAAAAACAGGGTATCCACTTCAGCAAATAGGGTATGATATTCATTAAAATTATGCCTTTCGGTAAGGGGGCTTTCCTGCAAGCGCTTATTTCTTCCATCCATAAAATACCAAAGCATTTGGGCTATTTGCACAGCCGATAATTCATGATGATCATCAAAGGAATAATATCCATAAATGCCCACTCCGCTTAAGTTTGGACTGAGGCCCGCAAATTGCATCAGGGTACATGCTTCTTCACCTGTAAGGCCGTTGGGTGTGAGTTGGTTGGAGGGTGCATCACTGTTACGAATAGCCGAAATATCAAATCCCAGGAGATTGGTATTCCTTAAAACGGGCTCCATCTCTTCGATGTGTTCCCGCACCACACCTACCCTGAAACAATCGAACCGGAGCTTATCCATTGTCTCCAGCATCCGTGGGTGTACAAAATAGCTTTGGAATCCGATGTGGTTGTAATGGCGAATAAAGTTGGGCTCGCCGGTAAGCATTTCCAGTAAAAAATTTTCCTCCCTAAATGGGCTGTTTCCCTGCAAATCTATTTTTGCATCTATGCAGGTGGTTTCAATTTGTTTTTTATTGGATTTAAAACTGTTATACATACCCAGCATAAGATCGTGTGAGCCGCCCAAAAAAATGACGGTTATTCCATGCGCATTGAGTTCGGCAGTTACGGTGCTAATGGCCGCATAGGTATCGGAAAGGGTAGCCCCCGGCTTAATATTTCCCAGGTCGGCAATTTTAATTTGATCGTGCCAATAATGAAGTCGGTAAAATTGTTTTCGTATCTGATTAGCTGCATTTACCACCCCAATGGCCCTGCAACTTCCCCGGGTTTCGCCGGAGCCGATAATTACCAGGTCGATACCGTCTAAATCCGGAATTTCGCCGGTAAAAATTTTAATGTGCTGACCGAGTTGGCCATCTGTAAATCCAGCATCCTCATTCAGGATTTCCACATCCAGGGGTTCCAGAAAATCCTTCAAATCGTCCATATTTCCTCTTTTCGCAAACATAAGCAATTTGGAAAGGAAGAATCGGGGAGAGGAAATCAAATTTTACTGGTATTTGCAGGAAGTGATATCGTAATTTTGGAAAAAATTTTGAGATGGCTGCTACACAGGAAATTCTACAGGATGTAGTAATAAAATTTGCAGGCGATAGTGGCGATGGAATGCAACTTACCGGAAGCCAATTCACCAATAATACGGCCTTGCTGGGTATTGACCTGGCCACTTTTCCGGATTTTCCGGCTGAAATCCGCGCCCCGGTAGGTACTCTCCCCGGCGTGAGTGGCTACCAACTCCATTTTAGCAGCGATAAAATTTTTACACCGGGGGATGAATGTGATGTGTTGGTGGCTATGAATGCTGCCGCATTGAAAGTCAACCTCCGCACCCTGAAGAAAGGGGGGAAGGTTATTGCGAATACCGATGGGTTTGATACAAAAAACCTGCGGCTTGCAAATTACCCGGATGGACAAAACCCGATGGAGGATGGTAGTTTGGCAGGATATGAGTTGATAAAAATTGATGTCACCAAACTTACCCGCGAGTCGCTGAAGGATTTTACCCTGGGCACAAAAGAAAAGGACCGGGCGAAAAATATGTTTGTATTGGGCTTCCTGTATTGGATGTATAACCGGGATATGGAAAATACGATCGGGTTTTTGAGAGATAAATTTGGTAAGAAACCCGATATCCTGGAAAGTAATATTAAAGTATTACAGGCAGGGTATAATTATGGGGAAACCACCGAAACTTTTTCCACGACCTATAAAGTGGAAAAGGCAAAGATGGAGACCGGAAGCTACCGGTCTATAATGGGTAATCAGTCGCTGGCGTATGGACTGATTGCTGCTTCTGTTAAAAGTAATCTTCCCCTGTTCCTGGGATCCTATCCAATTACACCGGCTTCCGATATTTTGCACGAATTAAGCCGGCATAAGGATTTTGGCGTGAAAACATTCCAGGCTGAAGATGAGATTGCCGCTATTGCTGCGGCCATTGGGGCGAGCTATGGAGGGTTGCTGGGCGTTACTACTACTTCGGGGCCTGGTATGGCTTTGAAAGCCGAAGCGATGGGCCTTGCCGTTATGCTCGAAATCCCGCTGGTTATTTGTAATGTGCAACGAGGGGGGCCAAGTACCGGGCTGCCAACGAAAACTGAACAAAGCGACCTGCTTCAGGCTTATTTTGGCCGGAACGGGGAATGTCCTATGCCCGTTGTTGCCGCATCTACCCCCAGCGATTGCTTTTTTGCGGCCTTTGAAGCAGCCCGTATTGCTGTAGAGCACATGACCCCGGTTATTCTGTTGAGTGATGGTTATATAGCGAATGGTGCCGAACCCTGGAAATATCCTTCCTCCGCTGAGTTACCATCCATCCATGCAAATTTTAAAACAGAACTTAGGGAAGGGGAAGAAAAGTTTATGCCTTATTCAAGGGATGAAAACCAAGTAAGGCCCTGGGTGGTACCCGGCACTGCCGGATTAGAATACCGTATGGGAGGGCTGGAAAAGCAAAATATTACGGGTAATATCAGTTACGACCCTGAGAACCACCAGGCCATGGTAAAGATCCGACAGGAAAAGGTGGACAGGGTAGCAACATGCATTCCCGAGCAGCATATTAACTATGGCCCCGAAAAAGGGAAAGTCCTGGTATTGGGTTGGGGCAGTACGTATGGCGCTATCCGAAGTGCCTGTGAAGAATTAGGCAGGGAAGGCTATTCTGTTTCGCATGTGCATCTCCGTTATGTACGTCCGTTTCCCAGGAACCTGGGCGTCATCCTCCGGAATTTTGAAACGGTGCTGATACCCGAAATAAATAACGGGCAGTTAATAAAAATCATCCGGGATGTTTATTTTATTGATGCCAAAGGGTACAATAAAATAATGGGAGTACCTATTACCAAAAGTGAACTGGTAACGGAAATCAGAAAATTGTTGTAATAAAAAAAGCTGCACAATAAAGGGCAGCTTTTTAAATATGGTTGGATAATTAGGTTTAACGTATTCTTTCCCGGCCCAGGATCATGCTGATTTTCAGGTTAAAACTGAAATATGCATCTTTTTGTTTTGGGCTACCTCTTTTACCACCGGCTACGGTTACTTTGTTTATTTGACGATCGCTCATGGCGATGGCATTGGCGAGTTTAATTCCCGAAAAATAATTTTGGTAAACAGATTGATCGATATAGGTAGTACTTACATCGTCCAGGTAATCGGTAGTGAGGATACGGTACACATATTCTGCTCTCAGGTTAAAGAAGGTAGAGAGTTCATATTTAAGGCCGAGGCCAATGGGAAAGTTAACCTGCTTTAGTTTGTAGGGTTTGCGATTGGGATATTCTTTAAAACCTTGCCCTTCTGTACTTAGCGGTTGCAAATCAATCCACCTGCCATTCAGGTTACCTTGTGGGTTGAACGAATAATACCCGATACCCCCTAACAGGTAAGGGGAGTATCGTGGAGGGTCTTCATCGCGGCTCTCCCAGTTAATGAACATGTGGAGGGGATGAAGTTCTACAATGGCAGAATATTCAGAAATGTTTGTCCGGAAATTACAATTTCGGTTAAAACGGGTCTTGGCAATATCGGTGGCATCAACTGAAGATAAAACGGCGTCGTCGGCAGATAACTTCCCATACATTGCTTCAAGCCGGAGGGCTACTGCATTTTTGTAGGTGGCCGTAACAAAAGCTCCGCCTCCTATATGCGTGGCCCCTGTATTCAAATCTTTTACAAAACGTTTTCCAATTCCTTTCTTCCCACCCAAATCGGTGAGGCAGTTTATGGCACCTCCGGATAACCCTACTTCAAATAGGATGGGGTTATCATAATACTCATCATTATAAAAATAATATTGCCCAAATGCATTTGGGGTAAATGCGCCCAGTACAAGCGAAAAAAGAAAAAAGAAAAAGATCCTTTTCATCTAGTAAAAATTATAAAATATGCAATTGCCACGAACGGTAAGCAATCTACAAAGAAAACGAAATAATTTGGATTTTATTAGTTAGGGTTTTGCCTTATTATAAAATTTACAGACCGGTCTGAGCCCGCAAATGCTGCATTTTGGTTTCCTGGCTACACAAATATACCGACCGTGGAGGATCAACCAGTGGTGTGCAATATGTACATATTCGGGAGGAAGATTTTTAATGAGCTGTTTCTCAGCTTCTAAAACTGTTTTTGCATGGGTGGTTAAGCCTATTCTAGCACTAACACGGAAAACATGGGTATCAACGGCCATGTTTGGCTGGTTATCAATAACAGAGGTAACCACGTTTGCCGTTTTTCTGCCTACTCCCGGCAGTTTCATTAATTCCTCCACGGTAAGGGGTACCTGCCCCTCAAAATCATCGATAAGCATTTTTGCCATACCAAGGAGGTGTTTGGTTTTCGAATTCGGATATGAAATACTTTTTATATATGGAAATACTTCTTCAAACCCCGCTTCACTGAGCCTCCTGGGGTTGGGGAATCGGCTAAAAAATGCGGGAGTAGTCTGATTCACCCTTTTATCCGTACACTGGGCAGAGAGGATAACGGCAACCAGGAGCTGAAATGGGGTATCGTACAGAAGCTCTGTATCTGCATTGGGATTATGCTCCAGGAAATAATGGATTACAAAGCGATACCGTTCATTTTTAGTCATAAAAAAACCTACCCGTTAAGAGTAGGCAAATTAATTAATTAGCATTGATCATGCGTGGTGGGGAGCATGCTCCACCTCTTTTCCGGCATAGCGCATTAAATCGGCAATGGTTTTTGAACGGGGAGAAAATGAAACTTCATCCAATTTTTCAATGCCCGTTTTGAGGGCCTCGTAAGCCTCATTCAAATTCCAGTCACACGCTAAAGCCTCCTTGATCGCAGCCGATTTCTCTTTGGAAGTTTCTCCGTACAGATATTGTATCAGGTCTTCCGTGGTGAAATTGTGCATTGGCAATTTTAAGTGCTGTTGAGAAATTAAATAATATAAATCCTTATCCGACATAATAAACGAGGTATTAAGCGGGATATTGTGTTTTATAGTTAAAAAAACTGTTAATCCGGCTTGCTGTTTACAATGAACAGGTCTTCGTTATCCTTTTTCATTAAAAAGTTTTCCCGGGCGTATTTTTCAATGGTTTCGGAATTGGTTTTCAACAAATACAATTGTTGTTTTGTGTTCTGAATCAGCGTATTATAGTGCTCTTCACTTTTCTGCAATTCTGATAATTTTTCTCTTCTGCCCATGAGGAACGCCCAGTCTTTCACATCAAAGCAGGTCATCCATACAATAAAGAATACGATTGTAACCAGGTATTTATTTTTTATTACCGGCAATATGGATTTCAGCACTTTCATAAACTATTACAGGATATAAAGGTAGGGGCTTCTCCTTAAATACCGAATAAAAAAAGGAGGCTTTAACAGCCCCCTTTTTGAAGTTGGTTTAATATGAATTTAATTCCTGATAATCAGTTTCTGCACCGAAGTTTCTTCGGGTGTGATAACCTGAATGGAGTACATACCGGAAGCCAGGGCGCTTACATCAAGGGTAAC
>Ga0116193_1002989_pt1 | contig 12422 bp, 14 predicted proteins | sample AD_UKC115_MetaG_FD_89892 | JGI IMG/M metagenome (GOLD analysis project Ga0116193, IMG submission 89892) | Active sludge microbial communities of municipal wastewater-treating anaerobic digesters from Hong Kong - AD_UKC115_MetaG | ecosystem: Engineered > Bioreactor > Anaerobic > Digestate... | reverse complement strand
TTGCCGAGATACTGTGGCCCGAGACACACGATTTACTACAAAAAGCCACTGGCTGGATGCTACGTGAAACCGGAAAATACGTCGATGAGCAGTTACTGAGAGATTTCCTCGATCATCACGCCCATGAAATGCCACGAACGTGCCTGCGCTACGCCATCGAAAAACTTGATACCCCACTAAAACAACACTACATGAAAGCAAAGGATGCGTATGAACGAACCCAAAAATAACAAAGCGCTCGAAACAGGCAGCGGGATCACCTGGCAGAACTGGCTGCAGTTTTTGCAGCCACATGCAGCCCTCAACCATACTGACATGGCGCGTCTCGTACACGCAGAGATGTGCGAGTCGGCAAAAGCAAAAGCCCCGAGTGGTGGGCGCAGAGCGTCACCGTCGCCTACGAACAGTACATTGGCCGGCGGGCACCTGGTCAAACCTGCGACGGCAATTTTTCGGTCACGATCACACGGACGGTGCCGGGCGATATGGACGCTTCGCCTCGCGCATGGACACAAGTCTGCGAACCCTTAACGAAGTAAAAATCACCTCTGAAAAACGCATCTCCCGGACGGAAAAATGGCGCTACTGGAGCTGCGAGCTTGAGGACGACAGCAAGGTAAGCGTCAATATCCAGACTAAGCCGGACGGCCAGAAATCCATGCTCGCTATCAACCACGACAAGCTGAGATCAGCAGATGCTGTCGAGCAGTGGCGCAGTTTCTGGAGGCAGTTTTATACCAACTAACCACCTATGTTCAATAGAAAGTCATAATCACACTTTTTTAAGCATTAACTCATAAAAGTCATCCGCACACGGCAACCCCGACCTGCCAGACCCCAAAAACAAGCAGTGCGAGCTAGATGTGGTCATGATTACGGCTTTTTTCACCTGAGTGTCGTATACTAAAGAAGCATCAGATAAACCGAGGAGGGTATATGCACGTATCGCTACAGGCAGACACGATGAAAGTCAGTAAACGCGCAGCAGCTGACCTCAAAGGACCGAGCGTCAAAGGCAGGGCGGAGTTTACCGAATATGACGTGGACGGAGCGAAGTACGTACACATCTATCTCGATCTCGAGGGAGACTCAGCGACGCTTACACCCGGACTCCACGCCGTGCACATCCACGAAAAAGCAGCGTGCGACTGCGAGGGCTTCAAGTGCGCCGGTGGACACTTTGACCCAGGACCGAGCGGCAATACTGACCCAGACGCCAACCATGGCTACCACGCCGGCGATCTACCGAGTATCTTGATAGACGAAGAAGGCAAGGGCACGCTCGAAGCCATCACGACGCGCTTCACGCTCAGCGACGGACCGGTTTCGATACTCGGCAAAGACTCCGCGCCCGAGGGCACTTCCATCATGGTCCACGGCAATCCCGATCCATACACCCCCGGAGATTCTGGCAGCGGACACAGCGGCGGTCCACGCCTCGCCTGCGGCACTATTGCCTAAGCCCGCTCTTATCGCTCCCAGACTTTGATCCGGGATCCCATGGGTTGGAGGCCTGAGGATATGCAAGCGAGATCCTGAAATACATTCAGGATGACACGGTGTTTTGTCACTGCCAGGCTTGATCCGGAATCCATGCGTCTCGCCATACCGCACGTACTGGGCTTGGCACGGATCCTGAAACAAGTTCAGAATGACAGATTCACGCGGGTTCAGGATGGCATTAGTTTTTGTCACTGCCGGACTTGATCCGGAATCCATGCGTTTCGCTGTGACGTACCTACTCTGCAGGGCATGGATCCTGAAATAAATTCAGGATGACAGGTGCACGAAAGTCTGTGGTCAGCTTGAGAAATCCTGCGACAAACTCAACATGACTCAGTGAGCGAAACCCGCGCAAATGTCATGAGATCCTAAACAAAAATGCCGCTCTCAGTGCTTTACATCAGACGCACGATTGGTCAGAACGAGTTCTTTGGGGTACCATGGAGCTATGAGCTTCCAGTATTTTTCTTGTAACGGTGAGATACTCCCCGTGGATCGTGCGGTTGTACCGCTCGCAAGCATTGAATACAGCTATGGCTTTGGTGTTTACGAAACTATCCGTGTGTCGGGTGGCCAGCCAAGGTTTCTGGAGGACCACTGTGCGAGACTCCAAGCCTCCGCAGACGCGATCGGCCTAGAGCACAACTACCAACCAAGTGAAATTGGTCAGTACATAACAGATGTATCCCGTGCCAATGAGGTTGAAACTTGCAATGTCAAAGTGCTACTCATCGGCGGTAGGTCGGCTGCCGAGGCATCGCTGTACGTAGTGTGTCTCGCACCGTATTTCGTCGACCGCAAACTCTACAAAACAGGCTGTCACTGCACAACCTACAAGTACGAACGCATGTACCCCCACGCCAAAACACTCAATATGTTGCCCAGCTATCTCGCGTACCGCGATGCGCAAAAAGCCGGCGCGCATGACGCTCTGCTCATCAACCGTCGGGGCGAAATCACCGAAGGCACCCGCAGCAATTTTTATACCATACGCGAGAAGACACTCTATTCTCCGCCCGAGTCAGAAATCCTGCTCGGTGTCACGCGCAGTCATGTGCTCGCTCTGGCTCATCGCCAAGGTTTTACCGTCGTCGAAAAACCAATTCCGCTTGAGGGACTCGCGCAGTACGAAGCCGCTTTCTTAACGAGCACTTCCGCAAAAATCGTCCCAATCCGGTCCGTCGATTCGTTCCAGTATAGTTCTGGCCAACCAGAAATGCTCAAAAGCTTGATGCAAGCGTTTAACAAAACCTACTAGCCCTAGAGCGCAGCACGCTCCAGACTAGAAATACGCGATTTTGGCGGAGCTATGCGTTACACTAGTACTACATGAGAAACAGCCTAGCCAAACTCAGACGCTTACCCCTCCGCAGGAGCCTGGTCCTCGCTTGTATCCTACTGCTCGGTGTCTCGCTGCTGGCTTTTTGGCTGTCTCGGGGTAGCACGAGCAACAGCGCCCCTCATACGGTCGCCTCCTCTTCGCGCGCAAACGTCAAAAAACAAACATCCACCAGTCCCAAAGTCGACCAGTCCAGCCCAGCGCCAACAACACCGCCCGCCAGCCAGTCACCCGCGCAAACTCCGACTCAGCCAGCCCCAACTCCGGCTGCGCCACAGCTACCAGATGACGCATCGTATCATGTCGTCATCAACAAAAAGCACCCCATTTCTCCTATCGATTACGCACCCCCTGACCTGACACCGATCGGTTCTCAGCGTCTGCGAGCCGCTGCCGCGAGTGCCGTGCAAACCATGCAAAACGACTCTGGCTCAAACATCATCATCACTCCAGCAAGCGGCTATCGTTCGTACGCCACCCAAACCAGTGTGTACAACAATTACGTTTCGCAGTACGGTCAAGCGAGCGCCGATACGTTTAGCGCTCGTCCCGGCTACAGCGAGCATCAGTCCGGGCTGGCGATCGACTTCAGCCCTATTGATGTTTCATTTGCGAGCACCGCTCAGTTCACGTGGCTCACACACAATGCCTACCGTTACGGATTCGTTCTGCGCTATCCAGAAGGCAAGACATATATCACGGGTTATACTTACGAACCGTGGCACTGGCGGTATGTTGGCGTCACAACTGCTACAGATATGCACAACCGGGGCATCCCAACACTCGAAGACTATTACGGCATCGAGGGCGGCGATTACTGATCAGAGCTTAGGCTAGCTGAAAAGTGATAGTTTCAGGGCTGACGTATGATAACTTGATCGCGGCGGGGACCGACGCCGATGTACGTGACGGGTAGGCCAGTCCATTTTTCTATGGCAAGCACGTAGTTTTGAGCGGCCTGCGGCAAATCCGAGAAGGAACGTACCTCTGTAATATCTTCGTCCCAAGCGGAAAGCTCCTCATAGTTTGGCGTGCATTTTTCGAGCGCCCAAGCAGAGTCAGGTGCCATGGTGAGTGTTTCTCCGTTGTAGGTATAGGATGTGCAGATTTTGATGTTCGAGCCGTAACGAGGCACCCAGTCGAGCTTAGTCAGTGCTATTTCCGTCGTACCGTTGACCATGTTTGCCCGGCGTATACCCGTAATATCGAGGTAGCCGAGGCGACGGACACGGCCCGTCGTCGTGCCTGTCTCGGCGTCAACGAGCGACATATCACCGTGCAGAGTTTTGAGCAGCGCCTCGTCATGTATCTCGGTCACAAAGGGGCCACCGCCCACGTGCGACTGCACTGCTTTGACAACACCCACAGACCTATCGAGGGTTGCCGGGGCTATGCCCAGACCCGTTGCCACACCCCCCGCCGTCGTACTAGAAGAAGTCACGTACGGGTACATACCGTGGTCGACATCGAGTAGAAAGGCCTGGGCACCTTCGCCGAGCAGACTTGCCCCGTCGCTCAGACGGTCGTTAATATATACGGAAGTATCAGTGACAAACGGCTGCAGTTTCTCGATGGCCTCAGCATAGAGTTTCACTTCGTTTTCGATATCTACAGGGGATAAATCGTGCGTTTTTCGCTCCGTTTGAACAGACTCGATTCCGCTGCGCACCACCTCGAGCAACGACGTGTGGCTGCCGAGCACCCGCTCGACACGCACACCGGCACGCTGTGCTTTGGCGGCATACGTATCGGCGATACCGGCTTTGGTAGAACCCTGCGCACCACGTCCGAGTTCACGGATTTCCTCGAGCAATTTGTAGTGAGGGAGTACGAGATGAGCAGATGAACTGACTTTGAGATTTGCTGGAGTGACTGCTATGCCGAGCGCTTCGACGTCTGCGATTTCACTCGCGAAACGCACTGGGTCGACGATGGTGCCATTGCCAATCACATTGACCACATCTGGGTGAGCGATGCCCGAAGGGATGATATGGAGTGCGAGCTCACGGCCATCAGGAAGAACGACGGTGTGTCCAGCGTTACTCCCGCCATTGAAGCGCGCCACGATATCGCAGTCTCGCGCCAGCATGTCGACGATCCGGCCTTTGCCCTCGTCACCTCGCTGTTGTCCAAATACACCGCTTATTTTCACCTGTTTATGGTACTAAACCATCGGCTCGATTTCAATTCTAGAACTTTCAGCCCATCTGTGAGAAACTATAAGGTAATACCATTGCTGTCTATTACGGTCAACAGAAAGGAGTTATCCATGAAATCATTTGCAAAAACAACGCTATTACTCGGTTTGCTCACCGGACTATTTCTGGCGGTGGGCTACATGCTCGGCGGTCAAACTGGGGCCATTATGGCTCTGGTCATGGCCGTACTTATGAACTTTGGCATGTACTGGTTTAGTGGCAGCATGGTGCTCAAAATGCAAGGCGCAACTCCACTCGACACCGCTCAGTACCCCTACGTTGAAAAGGCTGTACGAGAGCTCACTACCAAAGATGGCTTACCCATGCCAAAGCTATATTTTGTCGATACGCCGGTTCCAAATGCGTTTGCCACCGGCCGCAACCCGTCGCACGCTGTCGTCGCGGTGACGCGCGGTATCACCGAGATACTGAACGAACGCGAGCTACGCGCTGTCATTGCTCACGAGCTCGGACACGTCAAAAACTACGACATGCTTGTCTCTACCATTGCTGCAGCTGTGGGTGGTGCAGTGTCTATACTTGCCCAGATGTCACTGTTTGCCGGCGGAGGCGACGAAGACAGTCCGAACCCCATAGCAGCCATGGCGATGTTCCTCCTAGCACCGCTCGCGGCTATGCTGATCCAAATGGCCGTCTCCCGCAGCCGCGAGTTTGGCGCCGATGAACATGGCGCACACCTAGTGGGACAGGGAAGCGACCTCGCAAGCGCCCTTCAAAAACTGGAAGATTTCAAGCCAAATATGGCGAGGTTGCAGCCTTCACCCAACCAAGAAGCGACCAATCACCTCATGTTCACAAACATGTTCAACATGCGAGGCCTCTCTAGCCTCTTTTCCACTCACCCGAGCACTGCCGCACGCATCGCCCGCCTGCAAAAGCTACGGTAAGGTACTAGAGAGAACCGAGATAGGTTCTCTGTTTTTGGCGATCTTGGGTTAAATACCAAATGCATAATTTGAGGTTAGAGGTTGTAGGTTGTAGGTTGTAGGTTGTAGGTTAGAGGCAGCTAATGACTGCTGTAGCAAGGGGTTACGACTGGTGTGCTGTCGGCTTTGGCAACTACCGACAGCTGGTGCGAGTTCTCGCTATCGGTTTTCAAAACAAACGACAAAGCTACCGAGAGCCGGGGATGGAAATGGGTGTCTATGTTTACACGGAGGAGACCCTGAAATAAATTCAGGATGACACTACGTGTCAGTTCAGGATGACGAGTGCATGAAAGTCTGTGGTCAAACGCGGGAGATTCTGAAACGATACTGAAACACGTTCAGGACATGGCTCAGGATGACGCAAGGTCTTGCTTGATTTGCTGGGCGAGGAGGGGGTTCCACATGGGGGCAGTCACGGCCTGTACGACGTCTGCGCCAGCGTCACGGTACTCGGCAAAGTCGGCTGGAGTCATCACGCCGCCCACACCGATAATCTTATACCTATACCCCTCGCGCTTCCGCAGCGCATCGAGCCGCAGCACCATCTCGAGCCCCGCCCACTTGATCCCGGCCCCGCACACACCGCTCTTCAGCCGTCCCGTGCCAGGCAGCGCTTGCTCACCATTTGCATCGACAATTGTACCTTGTAGCGTATTGATGGCACTAATAGCTGCCACGTACGGCGACACATCCCGGACGATTTCCTCAAGGGTGCTTTGCTGATCCGCGGTGAAATAACCGATCTTGATAATCAGCGGCGTCTCTCCTAGCGCCGCTTTGGTACGACGACAAATTTCGACCACCGCATCATGGCTATAGCAGATCACCCCCTCGCTCGCCACATTCGGACAGGAGAGGTTGATCTCCACTGCCTGCGCGCCAGCGTCTTTAGCAAGAGCCGCGGCCAGAGCAAAATCATCATAGTATTCTTCTGTTCCGAAGCCCTCCCGTATTGTCCCAACCACGCTCATGATAAGCAGCTGGCCCGTACCTGCACCCGCAATCGCAGCCGGCAAATCATCAGTCCAAACATCCGGGTCAGGCGACGGTACGCCAAATGAATTGGTGATGTTTAGTTTGGCGATGTCATCGGGATAGTCAGGCGCTACCACGAGTGGTTTTTGCAACTTTTCGAGTGTCAAATCACCGTCAACTTGGAGCGGCAGCACGTTGGGATACGGGTTGCACGGAAACTCATGCGCACGCTGCGTTTTGTACACAACCACGTCGTAGCCCAGCTGGAATGCTGCCGAGGTATGGCGCGAGGTGGGCAGAGAACCGGCGGCAATGCCAAATGGAAAATTGATAGGAAAACCAAGGAACGTGTAGTGGGGCTTTTCGTCCGGACTGCGATAATCTATTGCTTGAATGGCAAACGGGCCCTCGGCTACATTCTCCGTAAACGTCTTGCCTGGATCATACAACATCAGGCGTTCTGGAGCCTCACATAACCGCCGGCGTAGTCGGGGTGCTCTTTTTTGTAGTCAACTCCATGTCCCATGTCTTCGACGATTGGCACTCGTGCGGCACAGTGGGGGCAATCTGCCGGATCATGTGCGCCAAACGTCACTTCAGCAAGCGCGCTGAGTTCCGGTACGCCGAGCATGTCAGCCGTAACACCGCCGCGGTTACACACTACACTCACCCCCACAACGGTACCGCCCGCTTTTTCCACCTCGCGGCAGACTTTCTCGACCGAACCGCCGGTAGTCAGGAGGTCTTCGACAACGAGCACCCGTTTTCCGGCCACTTGTTGCGTAAACCCGGCTCGCTCAAACCAAAAGCCGCTCTCACCACCTTTATCTGCCCAAACCCCTCTAGTACCCGTCTCTCGAGCAGTCAATACGGCGAGAACAATTCCGCCAGTTGCCGGCGCAACGACAGTATCAAATTCCCCCTTGAACGGTGCAGCGAGTTCTGTACATAGTTCTGCAACGAGGGCAGTGTGCGGAAACATCATGTCCATATTTATATAACCGCTGCCGTGTTTGCCGCTGGTATAGACAAAATGTTTGTCGGTAAAAACCGCCCCGATTTTTTCGAGCTCAGATAGTACATTCACTTCATGTGGCCTTTCTGTAGGTGTTAATTTCGTCTCGGAGTGTTTCTGCCTTTGCCCGGGCGGCTGCTGCAAAGTCCCTGCCACTGCTGGCAAATATGATGCCACGCGAACTATTTATGAGCAGGCCAGTCCCACGACTGTTTTGAGCCGCTGTCATGATCTGCTCCACGCTGCCACCCTGGGCACCGATGCCGGGCATCAGGAACCACACGTCGTCGCCGACCATTTTACGCACTGCGAGCGCCTCCTCGGGGTAAGTCGCACCGACAACAAGCATGCAGTTGCCACTAGCGTTCCAGTCACTCGCAACCATCTTTGCGACGTGCTCAAACAGCTTGTGCCCGTCGATGTACTGGTCTTGGAATTCGCCTGCTCCGGGGTTTGATGTACGGCAGAGCACAATAGCACCTTTGTCTGCGCGTGATAGGAACGGTGCGAGCGCTTCGCCTCCAAGATAGGGGTGCAGGGTGATAGCATCGGCACCCAGATAGTCGTACGCAAACCGAATATATCCTTCGTTGGTATTGCCGATGTCGGCTCGTTTTGCGTCGAGGAGGATAAGCGCATCGGGGGCTTTGCTCCGGATGTAGTCGCAGGTGTCCTTGAGCGCCTGTATACCCTCGGCGCCGCGCGCTTCATAAAACGCCGTATTGGGTTTATACGCCGCCACGAGGTCATGCGTGGCATCGATGATGGCGCGGTTAAATGCCAGCTGGTCAACACCCGCGGGCAATTTGGCCACGTCGGAGTCTAGCCCCACGCACACCAGCGAGTCGTTTTTCACCGCAGCCGCTTCTAGCCTCTCTATAAACTTCACCTGAGCTACCTCCATGTACAGCTATAGTTTAAAGGAAGTTACATAACATTTCTAGGCTGCAGTGGCCTTTTCGTACGCCTCGACACCTAGCTCACTTGTCATTTGAGCGATGATGCGTTTTTTGCGCACTAAAACAAGTCGTTTTTTAGACACATGTGTTATCTCGGAGGCCATAAAACCATCCTCTGGCGTAACGCCAGGAGCGCCAAGGATTATCGCTTGCAGGCTCGGAATATTTCGCTCATACGTTTGCCGTTTGCGGTGCCACTTTTGCAGCTTCGCGTGATCCTCGATGGGCTTTTCTTTGGGATCGATCTTTAAGTTGTGTGTGATGTCGGCAAGTTTGACGAGAGCAGCATTGATACGACCTACAAAACGCTGCATATATAGTTCGTTCTCCATCCGGCCGTCTATACCAATCGTTTTGGTAAGTATGTAGCTATCTTCGGCGACTGTACCAGCAGTAGACTCATCGATACCATAGGACTCGAGTAGTCGTTTATGCAGTAGCGGGGTCGCAAGTAAGTTTGGGCTATTCAAAAATGATGACCCCAGTGTTTCTCGACCTGCGGGCAATAGGTCTTCCGTAGCATCGTGATTGAGCGCTAGGTACTGCCGAAGTCTCGTTTGGAGAACGCCAACCGTTTTGTGCCATCTACGAACAGAGCGAGTAGCGATAGATACCAGTGTCGCAGCTGAAACTGGGTGAGTGTAAAAATCAGTACCATTCAAGCGCTTTTGGCCTTTGTGTGCATTGGCGGCCACGATGGCACCCGCGATCAAAATATCGAGTCCCCCGGCTTCATTTCTTGCTCTGAGCTGGAGCATCCGTCTCTCGATGGCCGTTTTTTGTTTGACTGTCTCGACGGCTATACGTACACCGCGCACCGTTGACTGGACTCCAAACTCAGCAATAGTCAGCGCTTCATGTAGCTCATCCTCGCGCATCCCGAGCCCTGTCCATTCAGCAAGGTTGTCCGTACGAAGTAGAGTCATGTGAGCCAGCTCTACGGCCATCTGTTCTTTGACTGTCAAGCCGCGCTCACCTTGGGATGTTTGCGCCAAAACTTCTTGTCCATGACGGCGCTCGTAAAGCCAACCCAACACTTGAGTTTCATCGCCCCCAAAATAGCCATTAGGGTCGTAGTACTCATGAAATGCCTCAGGAAGCGGCTGCCTCTCAGCAGGTGACTGCTCAGTTTGCATAATGCATCAGATTATATCAGAATTTGTATATTTTACAACTATTTTTACCTTCGTACTCTGGGGGATTTTGGAACAGCAAAATAAATTGTACGGCCGTACAATTTATTTTATGCACCACGAGTGAAATATCGAAGCATGATAGTATAAGAAGGCACATACAACTAACCAGGGTGGCGTGCAATTCGCCAATCGGACGTGAAGGGCAGACAGATAGTGCCCGAAGTCGTCGACCAGACTTGTCTGGATGAGAGCGTGCAATTCGCTCACCGGCCGTATAGTCGGAAACTCGAGTGATCGAGTTGCTGCCGCGTAGGCAGTAGAAAGGAAAAACCAATGAAAAGATTTGCGCATGGGGGCGCGCTGGCGGTAGTGCTGGCGGCTCTGTTATGGAGTGTAGACGGACTGCTCAGACGACATCTGTACAGCCTACCACCATCGGTAATCGTGTTTTGGGAGCACTGTCTAGGGCTCGTCTTTTTGCTACCGTTTTTATGGAAAAGTCGCGAGAAATTCCGCGAGCTAACCAAAAAACAATGGTGGTCTATGAGTCTCGTGGCGCTCATGTCTGGCGCACTCGGTACCATCCTCTATACGGCGGCACTGGGGCGCATACAGTACATACCGTTTTCGGTCGTTGTGCTTCTGCAGCAGCTGAACCCCGTTTTTGCCATCGGTGCCGCTGCGCTGCTACTACGGGAACGGCTGACCGCGAAGTTCCTCGGCCTGTCATTGATCGCGCTCGCAGGTGCATACCTCGTGACATTTCCGCATCTCACTGTCAATCTCGCGACAGGTAAGGGAACAATCACGGCCGCACTGCTCGCTGTAGGAGCTGCAGCCTGCTGGGGTATCGGCACGGCATTTTCCAAGTATGCACTGAGGGGCACCTCGTACCCGCACGTTACTGCCATCCGTTTTGGCCTGACGGCAGTGATTTCACTTGGTTTTGTGTTCGGTTCTGGCTCGGCACACGCGGTCTCTAGCCTGACGCAGACGCAGTTCTTTTACTTGCTGGCTATCACCTGTAGCACCGGGCTGGTGGCGCTGCTGATCTACTATTACGGCCTGCAGCGCGTCGCCGCCTCACGTGCTGCCGTGCTCGAACTCGCGTGGCCGCTCAGCGCCGTCCTCGTCGGCTGGCTCTTCCTCCACCAAGGACTCACCCTCACGCAGGCGCTCGGCGCCGTAGTGCTCATAGGGACGACATACCTGCTGACACTGCAAACGACAGAGCAGTAGACACCATCGCTTATTTTTGCGACGACTTTACATAGCTTTCAAGTGCGGGTAGTATGGTATCGGCGATTTTTTTGGCAGCATCTGGGGTAGGGTGGACACCGTCTGACAAGTCGGTCCGGCCACCCGTTATCGCCGCATTTGCGTCGATAAAAGTGATGTTTTTGGCGCGGAACTCATCTTCGCCCCGCAGCTGCTTGAGACCTTTGTTGTACTCAGCGACCCTGTCGGGCCGATCAACTGAGCGGAGCATAGGTAGGATAGAGCAGATAAATAATTTGACATCCGGATTTAGTCGGTACGCTTCGCGGATGAGCCCCCGCATGTCCTCGAGAGAGGTTGCGGGGTCTTGGTTCATATTGTTTGTGCCCGCCATGACTACGGCGAAGTCAACCGTGGGATCCACACAATTTTTGAGGTTACTCGTGATCCATTTGGTGTTTTTGCCACCGTGACCGCAGTTTGGATAGCTTGGCTCACCGACGTTATTCCTATCGCCCACGAGACGAATATCATACCCGTCTTTTTGCAGCCGCTCCATCAGAAATGTCGGATAATACCCGTAGGTTATCGAATCACCGACCAGCGTGCCGACAATGGGAGCTTTTTGTCTTTCGCCGCCCGCGGACGATGACTCATAAGATGATGGAGCCGAGGATGGTGCGGTTTGACTCGCTTCTCCAGAAGGGGTCTGGCTGGGCGCAGTAGGAAGCGCGCCGGTAGGTCCGCCATTTGGTCGTTCTGGGGTGCCACTGTCAGATAAAACACCTTGTATAGCTGCGATTACCACATGTGCTTGCTCATCAGCCCAGCTGAGGGCCGCAAGGGTATCCCGACTGTCTCTCTTGGCTGCATCATATCCGACACCTCCCCCTAGGAAAAGAGAGCCGGTAAGGATGGCCGCAGATACTTTCTCGCCTCTCGTCGACATAACTATGTTACTATACAACTTGATTGTTTTATGTGCAATGTTATTTCACTTATCTACTATCAACCTCCCATACATCCTGCACACTTTCACTAAACTAGGAAGGAGTGAAAGTGAGATACAGGAAGATGACAGAAAAGCAGTTACTCGTGTATGGTGCGAGGATTCGTTTGGGGTGGTTTC